>Ga0307996_1000031_pt1 | contig 39495 bp, 47 predicted proteins | sample Davwhametageno35_FD_203143 | JGI IMG/M metagenome (GOLD analysis project Ga0307996, IMG submission 203143) | Marine microbial communities from Davis Island wharf, Antarctic Ocean - #35 | ecosystem: Environmental > Aquatic > Marine > Unclassified | place: Antarctic Ocean: Davis Island wharf...
AGATACTTACGCATACCGCCGTTACCACCGAGGTGGGCCATAGCCACAAGGGACGCACGGGTGAGCGTAGTGCCGTTCATAGTCTGACCAATGTATTTCTCTAGGTTGTTGTTATCGATGAACTTATCTATGTCATCGAAGTGCCAATCAGCGATCTTCTCCTGTTCTTCTTCAGACAGGTTCTTGTGACTAGCTGCTGTGTAGTTAGTACCAAACTCATTGTTGTAACCTGCAAGTCGGGCATCACCCATCTGATAAAACCCAGAATGCAGACGGCCATCTTTTGTGGTATTTGTGGCGTTAGATATGTTGGCACTTTCACCTGTGCGCAGGGCTTCACGTACACCTGATGTGCCTGACATGTCCCGCATCTCTTGTGCAAATGCGGCATCGTTCTGCGCTTGTGCGGAAGCAGGGATTTCACCACGATTTCTATCGAAGGCTTTAGCACCAGGCGTATAAGTGAAGCGACCGTCCTGATATGCGGCAGTTAGGTCGGCATTGGTGGCTTCAACACCCAGCGTATTGATCCGCCCAATAATGTCAGAAATGACAGAGGAGTTGGTTGGATCAAGGCCATTGTTCGAGGCTAGTGTGCGTGCCTGTTCCATAGTTTTCTTCTGTAACTTATCGGCCTCTCTGCGCTCTGCATTCTCAAGCTTAGTAAGCTCACGCTGGTCCGTCTCTTCTAGAAGAACTCTGCGACGGGTTTCTGCTTTCTCTGCAGCAGCATCGTCCATCCAAGACTTAGCCACAACACTTGCAAACCCATTAAACGCAGATCCGAAGTTATCCGATTTAGGCGCATAGCTGATACTGCCATTTGAAACGCCTTTCTGTACATCACGCCAACCCATCGGTAGTCTCCTCTTCATCAGTAATGTCACCAAGCATAGCGGACTGTACGTCATCGCTAGCGGCTATAGTATTGGTTTGACCGCCTATACCCATCAACCCATCTAGTGGCTCTGTGGGGGCCTCTACAGGCTTCTCAGTGGCATCTTCATTGTCACCATCAATGATGTCTAGGCTCAGACGGAGTGAGGTAGGCGTAATACGAACACGATCTTTGTCATCGACGCCCATCTCATGCTTAATACCGCTGTCTGTCGCAATGATGGAGATATACCGTGCGATAGGCCCTGCAATCAGGATAGCTAAATCAATAGCCATCTTCCCACGACTAATAGCCTGCAGCAGGAGTGTGGCAACTACAGTGGTAACATGTGCGTCTATCTCAAGTAGGGAGAAGATCAGTTCCTGTTGCACAGGCTCCTTGATCCGCCCTAACATGTAATCCACACCCTCATCGTAATCAACAATGTCAGGTGGGCGATGCCATGCGTAGTTCTTAGTGTCGGAGGTGTAGTTAGCACCAGGCGTTGGCATATTAGGAAGCTTGGCCATCTACCGTCTCCTTCTTAGGTTTGGACTTCTTCTGGGGCGCATCAGCCTCTAGAAAGGATGCCTCCATCTCGTCAAAGTAATCGGGGCTAAAGAATACCTCCCCACCACGTTCCTCAACGACTGCGGTAGGTAGCTTACCTGCTACGAATGCCTTGACGGACTTCTTAACTGCGTCTTCAAACTTCATTGGAGCATCCCGTAATTAACCATCAGATAACCGCCAACCCCTGCACGAACTGCATCGGGGTGGGTCTCCGCTACTTCTTGAGCAATAACGCCAGAGGTGGTGTTAACATCCAACTTCAGGGCCTTAGCCTTGTCGTTCCAATCCCATGTATAATAGCGGATGCCCTTCACTGTTTCGGTGTGCTGGATATTGTCTTTTAGACGCCTATCCGAACTCAGCCATGCAGCGCCTAGTTTAAATATACCGTCCAAAAGACCGTTGCTTTTGGCTGGCTGTGACGCCTGGGCTTGCATCTGGGCAGCTAGGATAGTGGCATCACGATCAGCTTCGCCATTCCAACCCTTAAAGATGAAGTCCAGCATGTTATCTACACGGTCCCATGTACGGTTCAGGGCTTCTGTGGAGATATCCAAGGTGTTCTGTACGTCCGTGGACGCAGCCTCAAACATATTATCCGCATTTTTAACCGTGACTTGCTGACGCCATGCAGCATTGGCGGTGTCGATGTTGTATTGCATGCTAGAGTAAAACTGCTGACGACGGTCTTCCATTGCAGCGTTGAACTCAGCGGTGCTGTTGATTTCCCCAGCATTAAACTGCTTCATGCTATTGATCTGTTGGCTGTTCTGTAACTCCACCGTGGTGGATAACTGATCATAGAATTTCTCGAAGTCATTTGCGGTTTCAGCCGTGAACAGACGACTGGAATTTACTGCGGATTGGTCATTAAACAGGGCGTCTACTGATAGCTGCGTGTTGATAATCTCAGCTTGCTGCTCATTGTTTAGGTTAGCCATATCCATTTGCAGAAACGACTTAGCATTCTGTACCGCTGCAGCCTGACGGGCATCTAAGTTGGCCATCTCGAAGTTAGACATGACGTTGGCTTTGTTGATGATAGACTGCTGCCGGTTATCAAGGTTTTTAATAGTCAGCGTCTGGAAAAATGAGGCTTCGTCTTTAGCAATGCCTAGAGTAGCTTCCATGATGGCATTCGACATAGCCGCAGTTGCTGCAGTCCCTGTAATGCCAGAGAAGGCCATCGTACGGGAAACCTCACGGGATACGCCTTGCGCCCACGCAGGGATCTTGGGGTTACCATCGCCGTCTTTGAACTCAGCAGAGATAATATTCATTTGGCCTAAGATCGTGGCCTTGCTGTCCGTGTAGTTACCTTCTCCTAGCTTCTGGGCGAGTATTTTACCTGAGGCTGTGGAGGTATCAATCAAGGTGGAAATCCCCTGAGAGGCATAATCATTCAGGGATTCACCTAAATCACTAATGGAGCCGTCGGCATTCACGCCAGTAGCTGCACCCTGCATATCAATTTGTTCAGCTACAACGGTACTGTTATCAGTGACAGCGCCTACGGCAGCAGCAGCTACATCAAGGTTGTCTGAAACGGTAGACGCCTCGTAGGAGGTTACATCGGCAGTCGCAAGCGGTGTGGTTGTAGATGCACTTCCTGCAGTGGCCGCAGTGATATTAGGGGTGTCCCCTAAGGAAAACCGTTCATCCGAACCATCAATATTTGTACCAGAGGCGTCCGCATCGATTACTGGCGTAAGATCTGCCAGTTTAATGCCACGACTATCCAGCCAGGCCTGTGGGTCAGCCATCAAACTGGCAATCTGTTCGTCACTCTCAATCATGCCTGCAGCAGAGGCCATCTCCAGAACACGCTCTGCGGAGTATAATCCGCCATCGACGCCTTCAAGGCCTGCAGCAGCACCTGTACCCACAGATACCGCATTTGATGCTGCTTCCTTCATAATGGCATCTGCATCTGCACTATTACCCAAGGCCCGTTGCTCACTAGAGGCACGTTCGTAGCCCGTCATGCCGTCAGGGCCTTGCATGGAAAGGGTGTCGGTGACGGTGTTGCCATCTTTTGAAATGGTGACCTCGTACGGAAGACCTAGCATGTTGTAGGAGTAGGTTAGGCCTGCTGTACCATCTTTGTTTGTAGCGGTGTACGTTTGGCGACCATTTACTACAGCGCCCTTATCTTTAGTGGGGTTGATGCCTGTAGCCCAACCCATAACTTTGCCAACTATGGTTAGTGCAGGGCTAACTACCAGACCTGCCGCCTGTTTAACCGCAGTTGGCGCAACACCTTTAACTTTAGCCGCTGCCTGTTTAACCGCAGAGTAGTTTACCCTTGTGCCTGCTTCAGCAGCCCCCGCAGTATTTGCAGCCGAGTTGCCTGTTACTGTGTTGCTTATAGAAGCGATACCACCGACATCGTTATCTGGGTTGGAGTCATTATCGTAGCTGTCACCAGAGGCACCAGGACCACCTCCATCAAACATGTCGCCTAGTCCACTATAACCACCAAAAATACTCATCTGATTTTATCCCTTCCAATTGCACAGCGCCGAACTTTGTCCAGCAGATTTGAATAGTCTGAAAGGGCCTCAGGCAATGCCGTAGCAGTGGAGGGTAGGCTTTCAATTTCATTAGCAAGTTGATTGTTGAAGTCTTCGTCATACTGCTTGTGTGCAGGACAGTAGACTTCTAGCTTAGTATTATAATCCGTTTGACCGCAGCCGATTAACAAGAGTGTCAGGGCTGACGGGATCAGTATCGTCTTCATCTGATAACGCCTTGTAAAAGTCTGCTACCTCATTCGAAAGAACGAGGTCATTAGCTAGTTTGTTGGCCTTAGCCTTGTCCTTGCCCGCCTTACGACCAAAGAGGTATATGAGGGGCATAAGAAGAGCTAAGAGGCCTAGTATGGTTGTCTGAAGCTTGCTGAAGATTCCCATCAGCGTTCGCCGTTTGTGTGGTCCGACCAACGTGCATATGCTGCTAGGGATATCCCGCCAACCGCACATACCAAGAAGATAGTCTTCAGGTTGGTGGAGTATGGAACAAGATCCTGAAGCCTCTGGGTAATCTCACCTAAGACGGTGGCGACACCAGCAACCCCTGCACCAGTCATAGTACGGCTCTTACGAAGGGATTTAGCAGCCGCAGTGGCAGGCTTCTGGGCCATCTTGCTGCCACCCTCATCCGAAGGGAGTTTAGTGTCTGAGGAGAATACTGCAGCCTCTGCGGAACGGCGGCGGGTGAGACCTGTGAGGACAGTCATCTTACCATCTACACGGGCTTTATTCCAACGCAGCAACTGTGCAGGGACTTCCGAGTATAGGCCTCGGTTTAGTTTTTTCAGTAGCGTGGATGAACGAAAGTTGCCTTCGCCCAAGTTGTACACGAAGCTAGTCAATGCATCGTATTGGGCCTGCGACAGAGGTACATGGACGTAACGCTTAACTACGGACCCATACTCTTCTATATCAGCTACAAGCCGCTCTTCAGCCTCTTCAACGGACATTGTCGCACCAGAGCGGATACCTTTTGTGGTGCCGTACCCGATAGTCCACTTACCAGCAGGGCAACGATACGCCGCCACCCGTCCATCTTTGCGGACCTTATGTAGTCCTTCAAAGCGTTTAACTAGGTTTAGTCCATCAGGGGAAATTGCGGTGGGTTGCATTAGGTTACCTTGTTATTGCGTAAGGGGGGCGAGCCGTTGGACAGTGTGGTCTTTGCATGTATGGAAGCGAACCCAGTCCCGCAGTATAATATCCGGCTTGTGGGAGGGGTTAATGCACCAGACTGTAAGTGGCGTTAGTAGTGGGTTAATTATACCACCTACTAGGTGTCATTAGCAAGGAAATACTTACGTGATTTCTTTCAGAACACGGCCTGTCAATTTGAACAAAGCAGCCCGAAAGTATGCCATATTGTAGGCAAACTCATTCTTGCAGGACTGAACAAAGTATTGGCCTTCGAGGTACATGCAGCTACCTGCGCAGAGTTGCACCACGGGACAGGCTAAACACTCTGGGCGATCTGAGAAGTGTGTGGCGGTGTCTAGCTCAATGTTGTCGAAGTCATCAACATGCCCAATCTTGTGCTTGCCTTTAGCACCTGTGTTTTGGCAGGTCTGGACGTTACCTTTGAGGTCAACAGCAAGCTGATCTGGGCGATCCATACCGCACTTCTGTCCAACAGCCGTAATAGGGCGTTCCTCGTATAGAGATTGGATGAAGCGGTCTGCCTTATGCGTGACACCTGTGTTCTCACTGGTGGCTAAATAGTAGAACATCTCGTTTGAAAGCTCTGTAAGTTCGTCCTTCTGAATACCACCAGAGCCAAGTAGGGTGCCTGCGTCATACACATTTACAACCCCCTCAAGCCCTACCTGAACTGGGAAGTCAAAGTATCCCTGAATCCAGTCTTCAATAGCTTTGAAGTCAAAGTTACCCCGTGTCAGAACACAGTTGAAAGACATGTTACCTTGCCGCACACGGGCGAGTTCTGTGATCCACTTCATCTTCTCAGGGTCTTGGAAAGGATCGGGACCACGGTTTGCCACCTGCCCCGGACCATCATGTGAAATGGCGATGCCAATGTCATGCTCAACAATGAAGTCAATCTTCTCTTGATTCAAGACTGATCCGTTAGTGATGATTGTGACTGAGGCGTTAGGAAACCGCTTCTTGATGGTTGGAACTAGCACTTTAAGTTTGGGCCAGTAAACAAAAGGCTCACCACCCCAGAACTCAAGTTTCTCAGGCTCACCCTCAATCCATGTATCCAACTGGGCAATGAACTGCTGTGCGTCGTCTAGCTTTGATACATCATCGTTGACGATCTCAAGGCTCTGTAGGCAGTAGGAGCAAGAGTAGTTACAGGCCAGACCCATTTGAACCTTTAAGACACGGGGTGCTTTGTCTTTATGGCGGGCATGTTTGTCGAATATCCCAAACTTCTTAGGGGCAGTAGGCAACCCCTCAAGTTTATTTGCGAGATGGTCGTAGTCTAGGGCAATGACGTCTCCGTCTGGGGCTTCAAGATGCAGTTTCAATCGAAATGTTCCTCTTGGAATTCGTCAGGAATGTTGAGCCGAAAGTTAGCAACAACCTGAACATGGAGTGAATCACCCCTGTATGGGTGCTGGTTATGAGGTATCCAAGAAGGGAACAGAACAAGTAAGCCTGCTCTTGGATTGATGGAGTAGCCGGGCCTATCTTCAAAAGGTAGCCGAGCTTGGTCCGCATATCGTGATGGGTCTTCTAGGACAAAACGTGGATCACCAACTGAGTTGATTGGCTGACCTTCGCCACCGCCAGATAGGAATAGAACGGCGGTGACATCACCTTCACGACTGTCACAGTGGGTACTGATGTGTGCGCCCTTTTCAATTAGTAGCGCACGGTTCTCACAGTAATCTAGGTCAAGGAACTCTGCACCTTCAGGGCCAAGGTAATGCCCTACGCAGTTGCGCATCATGTCCTTCAATTCGTCGTCTAGGAAGTGCCTAACCCGACGCTCTATGGCATTCATCATGACATCCCCAGAAGGGCGATCAGCCTTGGCGTAAGCTTCCGCAATCAACTCAGGGGCGTCCAATTCATAGAAAGCCACAGTGGTGGGCCATAAGGACACACGGGAGGTATTAACTGAATGCACCATCAGCAGTAGCAGGCACAGTTGCAGTTAGCCGGGGGTGGTGGTGGGGGCGGTGGGACGTAGCAGTTGTAGTAGTACCGAGTTCGGGTACGGGTCAACGATGTAGGGCTGGTGATATTCCAAACTGCGGAACCGTAGCCTGTGAGGTAGTACCCAGAACCTGTCGTCGTGTTCACATCATTAAACAGCATCGTGGTGCCTACAGTGGCCCCGTTGGTGGGCTTACCTGTGAGACGTGTCCAGTCTACTTTCCCGTTGTCGTCTATTACGGTTGTTGAGCCTTGTTTATACGCCATTAGATTGTTGTCCTTGTGTATACGTCTCTGTACGTGGACCCTGTAAATTCAATGCCAGTAAGCGTGTACCCTGTGTAGCTAGGACCAGCCCCCACGGTGACGTAAGACGCAGAACCGAGAGAAAAGTTTGTGTTGGCGGGGACGAAGGTAGGCACACCAGTGACTTTCGCCATAGGGATGTTGCCAGAAGCGTCGATGACTACGGTTGACCCAATTTTATAAGCCATCAGCAGTAACACACGCAGTTGCAGTTTGAAGGTGGGGCGGATGTGCAGTTACTTATCGTCACTCGATACACATCTTGGTAGGAGGTCGAAGTATTAAACTTCATGCCAACGTGGGAGGCGGCTGAATAGACGTTACCCCCACCAACGTAGTAAGTAGAGTTAGCACCCTTTACGAGTTCTGTGTCTTTGACAGGAATACCTACGTTAGACAGTCTGTCCCACGCAATATTACCACTGTTGTCGATAACTGTCGTTGAGCCTACTTTATAAGCCATTTTTAATCCTCACTTTCTTCTGTCGGTTAGGGAGGAGCATGTCACATTGTATTGGGATACAGACCCGTTCAGACCCTTGAAAAAAGGTACTGTCGTGAGGCACATGGCCTTCAAAAACCACCATTGATCCAACACGGGGAACAACCTGATACCAAGCCCCTGTGTGGAAGTTGGGGTTGAGGTTATTCCAGAGGCGGTTGCCCTTACCTGATGGATCGTAGAACCTCAAAGCCCCTGAGTGCAGAGGGGTGTCTTCGTAGCCCTCATCAAGGTCCACAACAGGATAATAGGTACACACCAAGTCGGCTCTCAGGTGGGAGTGTGTGAAGATACCGACGTTCTCTCCGCCAGACCGTTGCTGGTAAAACGTCTCAGCCACCATATCAATGTCGTAGCTATTGACGTACCCGTAGGCCGCCAACAGATACTCGTTCACAGACTGGCGCACCATATCAACTAAGCAGGCCACTGTGGGGTGATCCGCCTTATCAGACAGTAAGTTATGGCGCACATGACCAAAGTGGTTGGTCTTATTGCCAAGGTTTAGGAGGTTGTCGTCGTCCGTTACTTCGTGAAACTTTGAGTCCTCACGGGCTAAGTTTCCTAAAGTGTTGTTGAAAGCATCAGCCATATCCCACGTCTTGTGCATTACGAAGTTAGGAAAGATCGCCTGAAGGTTAGATGACATCAACAATGATCCGCCCAATGCCGCTGTAATGGATGGAGTTGAGTTTAATGTTGATTTGGTCCCCTGCTACCAACCCCCAAGCATGTACCATAGCAGTCGCTGATCCATTTTCACTCATGGTGATTTGCTTGTGGGGAGCGTAGCCAGTGTGTTCTTTCAAATGAACAATTGTGGTGTGGTTCATATTAGAGTCATCGCCGTTCTCAATAAGCTGCATGGGAACTTCAATAGACCCGCCTGCTGCCACGGTAAGGCCAGAGGGCGTATCACAACGCCAGTAGAAGCGTTCGTAGTTGGCCCCATCTTTTATAAAGGACTCTGTGTCGATCATTTGGATGGGGGGAGTGTCTCCAATCATCAACGGAGCATGTTCACCGATCAGAATGATGGACTTGGTATCTGCGAGAGAGCCTGTGTTGATGGGCATGAACAAGGATGAAAAATCAAGCATGTTCGGATAATGGGCATAGTTGCGAGACGTTGATCCATTTTTGATGTGCCGACTGTCTAGGAACCGACTGCGCCATGTATCCAGTTTTCCCGCCACTATGCGGAATTCTAACCGACTGTAATCTGGAGCCTCTTTATGCCCTTGAAGGCCATCAATGTTGAACGAGACTGCACCTTGGTACGTGAATAGTACATCGTCGATGCTATACAGATCACCTTGGAACACCGTGTCTACTTGATCACCTGCGGGAGAGTTCCCCGACATCAGGTGGGCCTTGAGGACGTTCAACTGCTCTGGGTCGCCGTTGTGTGGCGTTTCACCGTGGTAGGGCTTCATGACGCCAAAGGTGAGTACCGTGTTGGTGCAGTTGATGATGAGTTTTTCATCAATCGGGGCAGGAAATCCAAACAGCCCTTTTTCAGAGTTAAGCATTTGTATGGTCCTTTGTGGATTAAGTCTCGCAAGCGCAGGTGGGGTTCTCACCGCAAGCACATGTGGTTTCTTTAAGGTTAGAGCAGGTACACGCAGTGCTATTTACTCTCTCAGTAAGCTCTTTGATGGCCTCAATAAGAAGGCCAACCACGTTGCCGTAGGCTACTGATTTCATACCATCTTCATTGTCTAGCACAGCTTCAGGGAGTACGGCCTCTAACTCTTGAGCAATGACACCTGTGGATCGTTTGCCATTCATATCAAATGTCACACCACGGAGGGCTTGCACCTTGGTTACTGCATCATCAATGACTTCAATGTTATTCTTCAGGCGTATGTCAGATGAAGCTGTGATGTCACCAGAAGCAACGATACTGCCAGCTACGGTCAGCGTTCCTGTGAAGGTGTCACTGACGTTACTGCGTAGGTAGTTTGCAGAAGAAATACCATCTAGCAAATCTGCATTCAAGCCAGATCCTGCTCCGTCTACCGTCTTAATGGCAGTAAGTATTTGAGCAGCAGACTGATCGGCAGTAGCCCCAGATTCAATTCCGTCCAGCTTTGTACCGTCAGTAGCAACGTCACGTCCGTCTACTGTTCCAGTTACAACTACACTATCAGCAGTCACGTTACCCGGAAAACTACTGTTGCCACTAGAATCACAGATTGTAGTAGTATGGCGACCAGCCCATCCAGAGGACCAATTATTAGGGCTGCTGTTTACCTGAAGGCCACTCTCTGCATTGATGTATACAAACTCAGCTGTTTGGCCCGTGGCCACTGTGTGAGATTCACCTGCGTTGATTACAAACTGTGCGCCTCCATATGCCCGTATATCTCTGGCGTAAAGAGTAGTACTGGCGTTAAGGTTACCTGTAAGGGTGCCGCCTGAGGCATTGATGATTTCACTACCAAAAAGGTGGCCTTTATTTGTAAGAGTGCTCAATGTCAGAGGGTGTGGGGCTTCGTGCCCCCCTGCATCGTCACGGTCAGCAAGAACATAGAAGGTGTTACTGTTAGCGTGAACATAGAAGTCATCCGCACCCGCAGTTGTGTCGTTAAGTTTAACCAAAGGCCCGCTGCCTGAGAGGGTCAAATTACCTGTCATGGTGCCGCCAGCTTTAGGTAGAGCAGCATTGGCTGTCACACCTTGGGCCGCAGTGGCATAAGCTGTCGTGTCCGTCTGCGCCGCTGTTCCCAGTGTGGAGGGGTCAAATGGTGCAGGTTGGTTGGTCAGATCGTTAAATGAGCCTGACGTTGCTACGGTAGCCAGTGTGGCGGGGTCAAACGGAGCAGGTTGGTTGCTTAGGTCCGTGTATGAGCCAGAAGCTGCAACCGTAGACAAGCCAAGGTTTGTTCTAGCTGTTGTGGCGCTAGCAAGGTCAGAGAGGTTGTTTGATTTCAGCAGTGTGCCTGTGGCGTTGGAGGCTGCTGTAACCGCTGAAGCTGCTGCATTAGTCTCGCTGGTCCCTGCTGCGGTAGCACTGGATGCTGCTGCGGTAGCATTGGAGGCAACTGCCGCCTCTGAAGCAGATGCGTTCGTAGCTGACGTCCCTGCTGCTGTTTCACTAGCGGCAGCATTAGTAGCGCTGGTTGTGGCGGTTACTGCGGAGGTTGCTGCGTTAGTCTCACTGGTTCCTGCCACCACTGAAGAAGCTGCAGAAGCGGTTGCAGATACAGCGGAAGCGGTTGCAGAGGACGCTGCGTTAGTTTCACTAGTGGTTGCGGATGACTGTGAAGCTGTGGCGCTTGTCTGTGATGAAGCTGATGCCGTTTCGCTAGCTGCTGCGTTGGTTTCAGATGTCGCTGCAGAGGTTGCAGACGCAGCGGCAGCGGTGGCACTATTAGCCGCCGAGGATGTGGAACCAAAGGTAGCATCAATATAACCCTTAGTGGCCGCATCCGTTCCTGTTAATGGTGTAGGTAAGCCTGAAACAGAGTGACCGCCCATCGCAATAGCACCCGACATCGTACCACCGGCTTTAGGAAGCTTAGTCGCAATGCTGTTGGTTACTGTGGTTGAAAAGGAAGCATCATCACCTAAGGCGGCTGCAATCTCGTTTAGGGTATTAAGTGCATCAGGGGCAGCAGCTATAAGGGCGCTTACCTCTGTATCAACATAGGCTTTGGTCGCCGCATCAGTACCTAAGACAGGGTTTGCTACATTCTTAATAACCGTGTTGGTTACGTCGATAGTGCCGTTTACCGTCAGGTTGGTGAAGGAACTGTTACCAGTAGCAGCAGTTATGTTGCCTGTTACGGCACCTTCAAGTGGGCCTGTGAAACCACCTGTGGCAGACACGGTTGTGAAACCACCTGAGGTAGCGGTCATGCCCTGTAGGCCAGTTGTACCTGTTACGACTAACTCTCCGCCTACAGATATATCCCCAGCCGCTGTCACATCACCTGAAAGCCATGCATCCTTAAAGCGTACTGCCGTGCTACCCACATCAATAGTGTTGGTGGCGCTAGGTATGATCCCCGTACCAGAGGTGACCTGAACCACTTCACGCCATACTGCTGCGTTGTTGGTGTTACCTACGCAAAAGTAAATACGGCTAGTGGTGGTGTTTTCCCAAAGAGACCCTACAGCGTAGCCTAAACCAATATCATCAGTTGCCTGCGGTGTAGTGGTGGCTTCCAGGTTGTGCTTCCCGCCAGTCCCGCCGTGAACGACAGGGAGTACACCGGACAGGGATGTGGCTAGATTGACCTTTGGGCCACCGCCCGTTGAGCCGTCGTGGGAGTGACCTGAAGTGGCGTGAAAAGCCGCCGCAATCTGGTTGAATTCAGCAGTTAGCGGTGGTGCCGTAACCTCCGAACCGTTGATAATGTCTGCTGTAGATTGGCGTGTGTAACCGACCATGTTAACGTCTCCCTGCGACGGAAAATTCAAATACGATGCCTTGGATGGAGAAAGGCTTAGTTTGTCCCACCGTCACAAAGGTAGCTCGAACTGAGTAGCCGCTGCCTTGGATGTCGGAGGTCATTATGGGTTTAGAGGAACCGCCGTAGAGAGTGTTAGCCCCAGCGTAATTTATGGAACGGCCACCGTAGACAGTGGGGCCTCCTTCGCTTTCTTGCGTATATGTTGATGGTCGTGAAGTATTGTAGTCGCCCCAGTCGTAGGAAATGGCGAGGTTCATTTCGACGGGGCCTTCAGCACGGATAAACGTATTTACCTTGCGCATTACCTTGCGCTGCTCAGTCTCGCCGAAGTCTAGATAAGGTGTGGAATACACGGCAACAATGTCGGCTGAGTTGAAGGAGTCACCCCGCTCTTGGCGGTACACTTTACCATCATAGTCGCCATGCAGGACGTACTCTTCAGTGCCAATGTACTCAGAGGTACAGCAGGAGGCACGAATACCAATAAGCTCACCAAACTCCCAAGTAATGGACCCGCTGCTGTCGGAGAGGCCCCCAATAATTCCTGGGCTATCCACAGCACCTGTAGTGTTGTCCCCCACAAAGTAACGGACTTGGGATTTAGACCGTACAACAACACCGTTGAGTGTGGCCATGTCGTTGTTTTTGATTATATCTACCAGAGTAGCCTGAATAGGTTTAGACACCGTCTCTAATTCAACGTCACCAATACGGCTTGTACCGGCAACAGGGCGTAGGCCATCAGGGGCTAGGAACATCAAGTCACCACCAATTTCCATAACGCTATCTGGTGCAACACAGCCTACATTTGAAGTAACCTGGTCCGAAATAAAGCCTGCTGAGTTATCAGCGGATAGCTTCTTGATGGCGTTGTTACCAAAGAGGAATAGGTTGCCACGAAAGGGTTTGATTTGAACCACATCGAAGCCTGCAAATATCTGGCCCGCACCGGCAGCAACCGTGAAGTTGTAAGGATCGCCAGGTGCTGAGTGAGATAGTGTGGCCTTGGCGGTATCATCACCAGCAAGGAATAAATGGTTTTTATAGACCTGAACTAAAGAAGGCGCATTAACACACTGATCACCACCACCTGTGGCGGCACTATGCCCTGCGTCGGATGGCTTAGTTCCTGTACCTGTTGTAACCAGTTCTTCTGTGTGGGAGCCGCTGAAAATGATAGCAGGATTAACTCCGTCTACGAATACAATGGAGTTGCCCTGACCAAAGTTAAACGTGGCATGTCGTAGCTTCGTAACGGTGCGTGTACCTATAGTCATGCTACGGGAAATGCTGTGATCCATCGTCCACTTGCGCCAACCAATGTTAGCCGTGAAGTAATAGAAGCTGTAGGTATTGGCACCTACATCCTTACGGGCGGCAATAACATAAGTCAGGTCTGCCACATCATCTTTGTAGATTGCGACGCCTAAGACCTTACCTTCAGCACTGCCACTAGTGGTGACCTCAGGATAATTACTGCTGTATTCTTCGAAGCCCTCAACACGACGATACCCGCCATACAAGGAGGGTTCGTAGTTGAGAAGTCGGGTGGCTGAACCTGGGGCTGAGTCTGATAAGTCGAGATGGTTCTCATTACTATTTAGACCGCCAGAGCAGATCAACTTATGTGATTGGATACGATCAGGCATTAGTATTTAACCCGAGTGTCACGAATACTCTCGTAGCTGTTGATGTACAGCGTCTGTAGGCCTTTTATGCCCTGGCTAAACGCCATAAATGAAGCCTGAGATGACTCGATATTATCTTTAAACATGTAGAGGTGATACATCGCACCATCGACCAAAACGGTGTCAAAGCTAGAAGGTATCCTAGTTGTGTCATCATGGTTGGTGAGATCGGTGTAGTTTAAGTAATAACGGAAGCGCACCGAATAGCCCGCATCAGGGGATGGTGTTACACCAAAGCCGCTACCATGACTGGCAAAGACCATCTGAGGTGCGGAGCGTCCTGTAGATCCTGAATTGTAGTCCGCATCACGATGAGATTTGTACCATTCGTCACGCTCAATGTGGCGCAGGACTTGGTAGCTGGTTCCCAGTGTGTCGTTCTTTTGTAACTGAAATGAATTCCAGTCTGAAACCTTGAAGAAGTCAGGCCACGTATATTCTTCCTGACCCGCAACCAATACCTGCGTGTGTTCAGAAGCGTTAAAGGGCCACTCAAACTCGGCTTGGTTAATCTTAGCTACAGAAGCCTTAACGGCATCCTTAACAAGAGCATGCACCCCTCGAACAGATGAGAAGTCTCCTACGGCAATCTCAACCTCGTTGAGGCGGCGTAGAACTAGGTTGCAAAGATCAATATATGAAGTCGGCATGAAAACCCCTCAAAAGGTAAACTGGGGCCAGCGAAGGCCAGCCCCAATATTGGATTTAAGCTAGGTTGTAGTTCGTTGTGAACAGGCCTTCTGGGCGCAAAATTTTCCGGCCATAAAGCTGCATGCCACGGACGATGTCCGAGAACTGAGTTTGCGAACGCAACGTCTCTGTTTTGGCAATCTGATCTGCTACAGCAACTGCAGAGTCATGACCGGCAACCAGTACGTTGAAGTTCGTTTCGGAACCCGCAGCATCAGAAGTGTCAGCACCAGCACCAACGAATGGTGTGTTGTTGGACTTATAGACACGGAAGCCACGAATGAGGCCTGGAAGGCGACCATTGCGGATTTCTTCGTCACCACCAAAGTCGGCGTTGATCAACTTGCTATCTGTATCCATCAGAATCTCAGCAAAGATAGGATCAACTACGACCCAACGGCCTTCAGTTGCTACGTTGGCTTGGTCCATCTTACGACCAATACGGTTCAGGATAGACAATGGGGACGTAATGCCACCAGCGCCGCCGTTACCTGAAATTGGTACAGAAGTAACTTCACCAGCTACACCCAAGTCAGCACCACCAAAGTCAGTGATGTCTAGCTTGTTGGCTGCAAGGTATTCGTCTGCATCCGCAGCAGCATTAGCTTTTGTGCCAGGAACTGCAGTACGACGAATCCAATCGCCACCAGCGTTCTTTTCCCAGCCAGACATGTAACCAAGAACGTCCGCATCAAATACGTCACGTAGGTCATAGCCAGCACGGTCAGTTGCAAGATCCATGAAGGATACGTGCGAGTGTGCTTGCTCAATGTCGTCCAAAGCAAATTGGAAGTAGTTGGCTTGGTCAACGACCATTGTGAAGTCAACATCGGTCAAGTCTTGCGTTGCAAGAGAAGTACCACGAGCCAGTGTATTAATAGTGATTGTAGGCTCTTTGATGATCTTAACAGAGTCGCCCATGTTAGCGATTTCGCCAGCATAGTCTGTGTTTGTGATATCTTCACAAATGGAACTCTTGCGGAAAGCTTTTTGGACTTTCTTAGAGTAGATCACTGGTGAGAAGTTGCCGCTGTTCAGGTTGGTATAACCCGCTGCTTTAGTAAAAGCCATTTTATGTCTCCTTGTGAAATGGCGGCGCAAAGTGCGCCAGACAGGACACCGAAGAGGACAATTGAGTGGCAGTGTTAATGCGAGGGTGCGTCCACAACACAGAAGCTATCTGAGTCGTAGAAGGGCCTCACCGCACTGGTGGACTTATCGTCTGAATTCTTACGGTAGATAGTAAACAGCGACAGAGGTGGTCCGTGAGGAGGCTCATGCTGTTGGTAGAGAGGTTTCCCTCAGATAGAACAACAATCAGTAGTTATGTTGGTCTATTAAAAGGACACTCGTAGGTGGGGGGGTTACCAGACAATTCACTTGCTAACTGGTAATGACATTATAGCACACCTCACTAGCTAAGACAATAGTTAGTGTTAGTAGGTGTACCCAGGGGGGCATCCCCAGGATACATATTGTTTATGTGTCAGTCATCAGCAAAGTGAACAGTTACGACACTTAATTAACGTGCGCCACCAGATATGTCGTAGTTGAAAGTCTGGTTCTGCACTGACGCCAGGATAGCGGGTTCTAGCTCATCGTACTCTTTATCCGACATAGCCTCGACCTGAGACTCAGAGAACTTAGGCACACCGCCTGCGGATGGGGCAGGACTTGGCGCACGACCTACCGAAGTTGCTGCAGCCTTTGGACCTGTGGTTTTACCCATGTGTACGTCGTACTTGTACAGATCGATGGCACGGGAAGCGGCGGTAGCATCGGTATTGTTCTTATACAGATCGTTCTGTGTGGATAGAGGCTGTAGGGCCACCCAGTCATGGAAGTCGCTGCTTTGTTTAATCTTAGCAAAGTCAGGATGCATTTCTGTTAGCTTTGCTTCAGCTTCTTTTCGGCTGAGTTTTGTCTCAAGCTGTCGCAGCCCTGACATGCGCTTATCGCCTTCTTCCATTGCCTCGTTGGCACGTTTTCGGGCGATGGTATCCACAATCTTAGCTACGTCAGGGTACTTGTTGGACCATGCTTCTATCTCGTCATCCGTCTTAGGAAATTTGATCTGGCCTTTAGCCGCCGTATCAAGCTGTGCCTTTATGATAGACATCTCATGATCTTTGTCCGCCATTAACTGCTGATTATGACGCCGCAGGTCTCCGTACCGTTTTTTGTAGGTTGCATCGTCACTATCTACAGGCGCTGCTGCTACGGCCTCAACTTCTTCTGCTGAAATGCCTGCCGCTACTTCTTCGCTATAGGTTAGACCGTCTGTCTCGTCGTCTGCTCGTTTGTATTTAGCCATTATTGCCTCATTAGGGGCCGCAGTTGCGGGTAGCCCAATTGTTAACGCATGAATGCGATTTGCTGCTTCTTCATCGCTGCTGGGGTTTGGGATGTCGGCTCTTTGTCCAACTTGTCTTTTTCCGTTACAGCAGGAATTTCTAGCTCCACATTATCGTCCTCTGGTGCGTCCTCTTCGGGTGCTACCTCGTCGTATTCTTCTTCATGGGCGTCTTGAATGAACCCTTCAACGGACATAGACATGAGGCCCATTTTAGCTTCGTCCTGCATTTCCATGATGTGTTTGAGGCCGTGCCACTTAACAACATCTGCAGGCAGGACGTATTCATCGACAGAAAGCTTGGCATCAATATCGTCCCGAACATTCTCAGGATTGGACCCAATAGGGATTTCGTTGCCGCTTACTTCGTCGTAGCCCATAAGACCCATGTCACAGACCATTCCGCCGTGTGCCATCTCTACAAGCTCGTCATCGCCAAGTGCCTTCTGAACAGCATTTCCTGACATTTCCTCTAGTGACGAGAGTTCGCCGTCACCATTAGTGTCAGCCTTCTTACGATCCAGTTGGAAGTGATTGTCAGCCATTGCTAGGCCCTCCTGTGTGATGATGCCCTTTTGGGCTGTAGCCAGTCCGCCAAGAGCGTAGCCAGCAGAGGCTAATTTAATATTCTCATCGGGTTCTTCCGCAATAAGCCGCACGTTGTGAGAGAAGTTAGTGTCCTCAACAGGCTCTTGACCGTCTAGGCCGCTGTAGAACGTGTGATTGCCTATCTTTTTAGGATTAGGTCCATCAAAAGCTGTTCCACGTTCTTTGGTAATTTCTTCATTCTGAAAGAAGGTGCTACCATCTGAGACGTCTTCACCAAGCATGGCGTAATCAGCAAACTCTGCAACACCACGGTTAATCTGGTCTTCAGTTGCAGGAATGTCTTCAATGCTGCCGTGCTTGCGTACCGGCTCAAACTGACTGGCGATCAGCACGTCTTCTACGGTGTCACCAAAGCGTCCAGAGGCTAGTCGGTTAAGGATCACACCTCGGACAGCATCACGGCCTTCTACACCCTCTGTATTGGCCTCTGCTAACACCACACGTTCAATCTTGAGGATGTCGGATTCTTTAAGATCAATGGACGGACGTGATTCAGGTCGTTTAGGCGGACGTGCTTTAGGACGAGGGGAGGACATCAAGCCGCCGTCTGCGTATTTAGGTTTATTCTTATGCATTATTCAGCACCTTTGATGACTTCATCTCTGAGAGTTTTGAACCGGCGAAGTTCTTTAATGCAGCCTTGGATTTCACGGAGGCGGTTTAAGCCTTGCTCCGTTTCGAGTTGCTTGAGGAGGCTGGTTATGCGGTGGTCTGCGTAGTCTTGCAGGAGATCCATTTGGGCCTTTGCGTTGACCAACGGGATGAGCAACCTATACTGAAGCTTATCCATTACTGTGCGGGTGGCTGTTGAGGTTCAACATTGGCAGATTGTGGTTGGTTACCGCCGTTGTCACCACCACCGCCCCCTGTGAAGGCTGCATCACCAGGCTCAGGGGCGTTACTTGGGGCCATTTCCCCACCGTTGGTAGCGGAGATCTCTTCAGGGCCTCCAGCGCCACCTACAGGGACTCCCTTAGGCGGTTCAGGCATTAAGGCCTGTATCTCAGCCATCATCTTAGCTTGGATAGTGGCTTCACGTTGGTCGTTGAGTACCTTATCCTCATCAAGGTCCATTGAAGACGCAAGTTCACGCAGGATGTAGTCGTACTTCACGAAAGGTGCCATCTGTGGGTTAGACGTCATCTGCATGAATTGTAGCAGACGCTGACTACGGATTTCATTCCGCATCAGGCTCTCCGTGCCACGGGCAACCACGTCCAAGTCTCCGATGAATTCCTTGTCGAAGTTGAACTGCATGTTGAAGGCAAACATGGCCTTCCCAATAGGTGCGAGTAGGTAGTCATCGATGTTCCGAACAACAGCTTTGATGTTAGCGGCAGCAGCACCCATAAGCATGGACATACCGGCAGCAGTGCGTCCCACCCCCGTGACGCCTGTGGAGCCGTGCGTGAATGAGGGGATACCAGTGCTTTCATCAGCAAGCTGACGGGCCTTATCAAACATCATCATCAGTTCTTGAGACACGTTAGGGAACTTAGTCCCGAAGATTGCCTGACCAGGAGCGCCTGCCTGACGACGAAACACTTTGCCAGGGTACACGGACAAGTCTTGACCAGGTACGAGGTTGGTTTCATCGATCTCAATCAGGAGATTTCCTGACAGAGCAGCATTGTCTACGCTTAGACGCATGAAGCCGTTAAGCAAAAGCTGAGTGTCTTCCATATTCTCAGCAACACCGATGCCAAAGAAGCTATACGGGTTAAGCTCGTATGGAACTGCGTGGTAAGGAATGCGGCTTGGCGTGAAGGGGTTCATTACCAGGCGAAGGATTTGCCCATTACAGATCCAGATGTTTACCTGAATCTCATCAAAGTCCTTATAGGCCTTAGGGATGTCTATATCAGCCTGCTCGGCGGTAGTACGATCAATCACACCCCAGTATTCCAGCACTTCAAAGCGTTCCATATCAGAGTTACCCGTATGGTCCTCAAGTGCATTCTCCCAGTGTTCCTTGATGTAGGATGGCCCCATTTCAACGGCGGCGTTAATGCTCTCGCTGCGGAAGTGTGGGCGTTTCTTCAAGGCACGTAGCTGTGTGCGACTATGTCGGTGGCGCTGGACGGTGTATTCAGCCTCATCCATATTGCGGGCGTCAGGATCAGGGTAAAAGTCCCATACACTTACATATTCAACCTTAGGGATGGTCTCAATAATAGGATCGTAGTTACCTTTGTCATCCCAGCGTGGGTATTCCTTATCCTGTGCAAAAGGGCCTTTAATAATGCCTTCACCGAACAGGGCGCACTCGAAAGCCATTGACCGGAGATGCTTAGAGGCTTGGCTCTCATCCAACTGGTCATGCATCTTGCGTTCCATGCGGCGGGCGGCTTCTTTAGCAGGCTCAAACGTAGCAGAACCAGGGCTAACGCCTGCACCCGCAGCTAGTTCCTCATGCACAGGAGATAGGAGTTCTTTATAAACCCCTAAGTCACGGGCGATGTTAGGACGTGCGATGGTGCGGGGTACTGTGTAGTCAACGCCAACCCTTTCCTTAATGGACTTAGATGTAATGGCGTTGGGGTCGAAATTAATGGCATCAGCCACGTTATTTGGGTATTTACGGGCCTCAATTCCAACAGGGAACTTAGAACCAGCGAACAATACGTCCGTCATTTGGGCATACGCCGCCAGAACCTTAGTCTTGGTGATCTTAACGAAGGCCTTAGACTTCTCAGTGTCGGTAAACTGCACTTCAGGGCCGTAGATACCCCGATAGTTGCGATATGCCATAAGCCATCGGGCTTCATCTGCCTGCCGTGCGGTCTTTGAGCGGGCAAACTGACTGGTAATGTAGGCTACAGCCCCAGAATACTTGAGGTTTTCCTCTGCTACGTCAGAACCCTCATCAAGGGCGACTGCAACGTCCATCTCCACTGTCTTTGTGGAGGTTGAGTTGGTGGGTTTATCCATCAATGCCATGCTTTAGTATCCAAACGTGCTATCTGCGGGTTTGTAGGTGTTAGAGGGAACACCATTGCCCATATCGAAGGGGGAAAATGATCGGGGTCTGCTCATCACACCATACCGAACGCTGTCGTAGGTGTGGTCGGAGGCATACCGCTGATCAATGTCGTCAGTGCCTTTTGGGCAGGAGGGTATTACAGGTAAATCAGCGATAATCTGTCGGCATGTGTTGAAGAATAATATGCCTGGTAGGCCTGTGTCCTCATTAACCTTGAGGCGCTGATGCAGGATGTTCTTACCGGCTACTCTGGCACCTGCTGTACGGTCTGAAGGACGCCATCTGGTGCCTTGCTTAACCATTTCTTCCGCAATGCTGGGGCCAAGCTGACCACGGTTATGCCAGCAACTGCTGTCGAGGACGCCGTAAGAGATACGATCCGCTGCATCCGCCTCCTTCACTGCACGACCTAAGTCCACGCCTGTGTGTTTGGAGAGATACAGTTCACGGTAAACAACTAAGGTCTCAAAAGCAGGATCAATGGCAAACCAGTGTACTGCGGAGAAGCTGCTGTAGCCGTAATCACAACTTCGGAACCGTACCCAGTCCTTAGGGATCTCATACGGCTCAATAACATGGGTATTCTGGCGAAACTCTGAGAAGGCGGCACCATCCGCCACTGACCAATCACCCTCTAGTAGCTGCCGTCTCTGCATCTCTGGCAGGGATAGTAGGTTGGCCTCGTATTGGCCGTCCTCAGACAGATAGGGATTGTCGTGTAGGTTGGCAGGGATGAATCGTCTGTAAAATAGTGGTTCACCAGCCTTTGCGTGGGTGTCTGGATAAACTAGCGCCTTGCCAGTCTCCAGATCAGTAGCGGCGAACTTCTTACCTGCAGGTGCAGGATCAATAAACATCCGCTTAACCCATTGGTGGCCGGGGCCTCCAGGGTTGGTAGTTGCCCGCATGAAGGTAGGCAAGTTGGGGTCCGTGGTACGCAGTCGAGACCGCATGTAGTTCCAAGCAAACGGTGAGGCATGCTGGGTAAGCTCATCAAAGGCGATATAAGAGAACGCCTGTCCCTGATAACGTAGAACATCGTCGTCACGTTCAAGATAAGTCATCCAGATACGTGCGCCACTTGGGAACACCCACTGTGACTTCTTCTCCTGCCACTTAGCACCTGGGTAGGCCTTAGGATAAACCTCCTGAGACTTCCAAATCAGTTCCCGCAATTCATCGTTAGTTCGACGCAGGATAATGCCGTTGAATGCGGATTCACCAAAGTACCGCATAGGGTCGGCTAGTAGGCCGTAGGTTTTACCGCCACCGGCTGATCCTCCGTAAAGAACCTCACGCTCATTGGCGGCTAGAAATTCTGTCTGTGGACCAGGGTTAGGTGCAAACACAACCTCGTTAGATTGCTTCTGCTGTTCAACCGCATTGAAGTCCAAACCTTCTGATACAGGGGCCACTTGTGGAGTGCCTGCAGTCTGTGCCTTAACCCGCATAGTCAGGACACGTTTAGCGTCCGCAGTCTTTCGTTTCAGGGCCGCTATGCGCTTGTCTTCGGGTGTCTTAGGCTTCCTTGCACGGTTGGCCTTCTTTAGCTCCTTGATCCGCTTGGAGGGAGCCTCTGAACCAGAACCACGATGGGCCTTCCAGATATTCACAATGCCTTGGTGGCTACAAGATCCAGCTATCTTACTGGTCAACCATTCCGCTACCTTGCGGGTGGAGTGTCCGGCATCTAGACCATCCATCGCCTCTTCAAAGAAGGGAACCTCATCCATGTTTGGAACGAGGAGTAGGGGATCGTCTGCATCAGCCATGTAGCCATGCGGAATCTTAGACTTGTCGTTGGACCTGACCTTGTTAGTCCACATTAAGGTTTTTCGGGGGCAGGATAAACATGCCACCACCTGTGCTGCTTACTTCAATCTGCTCCTTCTTCACCAAACCAGTACGGTCTAGGACTTCACGGGCAGCAGCAATAGAGTTACGAGCGCCCAGCGCACCAGGGTCTTCTAGGACACCCAAGATACCAAACGTAGCCAGTGGAGCGTTCATCGCCAGCATCATAGATGCACGTTCAATGATCTCGTCCTTCAGGGAAGCCACGACGGTTGCTGTAGAGGTCTTGTCCGAATAACCAGCAATACGCATGGCATCACGGATCTTGCCTTTAGCCTCACCCATCAAAGCATCTAAGAACGCCTCCTGGAGATCAGAAAGAGGAGCTTTGGAAGGTTCCATCAGGGTGATCCTTTAATATAAAATAAAGCAGCCCCAACAGAAGCAGTGAATACGATCCACCACACTCTCTCTAAGAGCCGCATAGTCTGCCCACGACCTGCACTGGTCTCCTCCAAGGTACGAAGGGTTGCAGTGTGTTGCAGAGAAACAGTCTCAGATGCATCCATACGCCGAAAAATCGTAACAGTACGTTCCTCTAGGCGAGCTAGTGCGATGATAGCCTCAGATAGCTTATCAAGCTTACCTTCAATGCGATCTAAACGTACTTCATCTGCAGGCATAAGCAGCATCCTAATGTGGGGTTACTCCTCCCACTTAGGGGCAGGAAGGTTAATATAATCAGCGGCTTTTTCTACCGAGGTAGTAGCCAGATCATGTTCAAAGAACTCACCGTAACCTCGGAAGATCAATGCGTCGTTGCTTGCCTGTGCAGGGGTCACTAGACCTTCCTCAACAAGAAGCTCCAGAACCCTTTCAACAGGGAGTGCTACCCCTGTGTTCTCAAGGATAGCGGCTCTAATGTAGATGAGGTTTATCATGCAGTTCCTTGCGGCCCTACCTGTGTCTCTATTGTAACACTGGAGGGCGTACTAAGTCAATACTTTGTTACGCCACTTAATTAACTATAGACAGACTGGAAAAACAGTGTATAATGTCTATGCGGCCAGGGGGCGCATACTACTGCTACTACTCTTAGTTAGTAGCTAGTGACTGTAGCTAGTGGACATTGCACTTCGTATATCACACCTAGATATACCTATGTCTTTAAGTTCATTATCAGTCATACTAATAAGTTCTTTATAGTCTTGCCGTCTCTTATGACTTAGCAAGTAACGTGTCCATAATTTCATCCACATAGCTATCTCCTTATGTCTGTAGCTAGTGATATTATACCACCACTTAGTTAGTGGCTATACAGACATGTGGACATAGCCGTTATGCAGGGATTAGTGGCTAGTGGATTGTTGTCCGTGATCTCTCTTTATTTTGTCAAGAGTGTGTACTGGAACTAAAAACATTGTAGCTATATCCTGCCGACTTAAACCCGCATCCTGCATGGTTTGGATCTTATCTGCATTCTTCCTAAGCCAATCGCTAGTAAGACGTGCTGTCTCCTCCTCATCCGCTTCCATGATCGGGGCTTTAGGGTCCACAGCACCAGCGGCGTCAGCCAGTTTCTTTAAAGATTTCTGAGTTTGGTAATCTGAGAAGTCTTTACCAGGGATGACGCAATTTCCTGCGATAAGAAAACCCTTCATTTCATTCTTAAACTTAATCACAAGATGATTTGTTCTAGCGTTAATAAATATGAAGACGTCTGACCTCTCCTTACTTTTTAGTCCGGTAAAATTATAAAGAGGGTTCCAATCTTTTTTGATCCAACCAAATCTAGCCTTCACCTCTGCTTTAAATGTAGAGCCGTCAGGGGATTCACAGAAAAGATCATAGCCATCTCCATCCCGAATTTCTGCTTTAATCCCAATGCAGGCTAGATAATAGCAAGCAAGGGACTCGTATATATATCCTAATTCTCCGGTTTTCTTTTGATCACCAGTAAACTCATTAGGCATTACAGGAGGGATACTAGCCAGCATCGGTGTGCTATAACTATTCATCAGGGAGATCGTACATAGTGGCTAGTGATTCATCGCTAACCTCCATCTTATATGCAGCATCCCGAAGCTTATCAGCCTGGCGGGATAACTCATGAGCTAGATTGTACAGAGGCCGGTAGTCTGCAGTGTCTCGACTGAAATCAATGACCTCATCAATAATCCCCTGCAACTCAATACGGGTCTCATCGGATTCATCCGCATCCCCCAAATAGATCATGCTGGTCACCCAACAGATGCCATGATCATCAACAGATAAATCATTATCAATGTAGAGGGGGATTTGTAGCTTAATATCGTTTCCGAGTTCGCTCATGGATACTTTCTCTTAATGAGCCGTTACAACAACTAATGCTGTGGTATCATAGTACCTCCGCCATCTAACTAATGCAATAGCTAATGTGGTACAATAGTATCCCATCATAGTCTGAGTGGGTACTAGGTACACTTAGAGATCTCTTAAAGGGTCAGGTTCCTATAAGGACTATATAGCACCTTGACCCTTTAGTGGCATCCCAGAGGGACATTGACAGCACCATCATTGACACCCCCAACATCCCTGCTCCCAAATCAGCATAAGGGATTTGACGAATACAATCCTGTGACCATGCCCTGGGCAGGTGGACGATGCCATTTTACAGTTGGTATTTCATGAAAATAGGTACGGTTTGTATACGGTACCGGTGGGGGTGGGGGTGGCACTGGTGGCCCCTCCGGCATACCGCAAACCCCTTGTTTATATGGCTTTGATGCCTGATATTCAGGGCCTGCAACCTATTGGATATGAGGCCCCTGCAGGGAAACCCTTGGTTTGTATGAATATAAGTAAAATCCGTGGGGGTTTGCAGTGGGATTGCGTACGTGATCGGCTGCAGATCCTGCAGGCCCCGACGCTTGGCGCATGTTGTGGGCTGCAGGGGATGCCGCCCGCATGCATAAATACCGGCCCCGATATGCGGCAACATCCGGTCGGCAACATCCACCTGCAACATCCGGTCGGCAACATCCGGTCGGCAACATCCACCGGCCCCGTGAAATACCACACCGGAAACCATTGCGGCGGGTATCATATAAGGCCCGCACAAGCTCAATAGGTTGATTAGGCGGTAGGCCTAGCATATTTAACAAGGTGGCGCTGTAAGGGGCTTGTGTGTGTCCGTGCGGGGCATAAGATAACCCCCAGGTATCGCCCCAAAACGTAAAAAAGCCCCGCCGGTTTAGGGGCAGGGCTTTGCAGATCTTGTTTGTTGGTGGTGTTAGCTGCGGGTTATTGTTGCGGCAAATCATCCAGAAATTGCTTTGCGGTATCATCGCCCCGCTTGGCCATATCTTTAAGGTAGTAAATCAGTTCTGCGAATAGGTAGGGGTCAATTTTCATTTGGTCGGTTCCTTTTCGTTTTAGATACGTTCCGCCGTCGGGGTGCTTTAATAATTCAAATAGGCTTTGAATATTTAATCGCATATCGTCGTTATCAACATCGTCCCAAACTAAAATATCAGTCAGATGATCAATCAGATGATCAGGTGCTGAGTTTGATATAATTGGCTTTGGCGGGGTAACTGCCACCTGCATTGCGTTAATCTCTACAGTGTTGGTTAAATTAAGTTTCATTTGAAATACGTTCCTTGATGCGGGATGTTGCGATTAGGCTTTGAATATTTAAGCGCATATCGTCGTTATCATTCCAAACTAAAGCATCAGTCAGATGATCAATCAGATGATCAACTGCCACCTGCATTGCGTTAATCTCTACAGTGTTGGTTAAATTAAGTTGCATTTGGTCGGTTTCCTTTGGTTAAGATAAAAGCCCCCCCGATGTTGCAGGGGGGGGCAATGGTTTAGAATATTAGGGGCATAAATTGCAACGCAATCATTATTCCGAATAAGCTTAACGCCCCGATGATATCGCCCAATAGATCAAACCAACGCATCGGCAAGATCCCACAAGCTTCGATTGATCCGTACGCTTTCCGGCAGGGATTGGATCGCCCGTGCCTTGCGGATCGATCCATAGGGGTTCGCTTTGGTGAAGCTGGCCACCCGAACGCCGCCCCTGATCAAAGCCTCCTGAGCAATGTTAAACGTCGTCCAAAGGTCTGCCCCTAGATCCCTATACCGGCGGGGGCGGCCTAGCTGTTGCGTGGTGTATGGTGTTGCATAAGATCCGAATGCATCCGCTTTGCGGTCGCTTTCCATTTCCCAACGTAATGAAGTTGCGTTTTTGGTTAGCTCAATAATTTGTTCTTTATCCAATTGGGTCTGTTTCATGCATTCAATGCGATGCATCATATCGGGCAGGCTTTCCGCTTGATCCGCAACCATATCCGCAAACCCTTGCGATGTTAGGCGGCTATGTCGTGCCTTTGCTTCAAAGCCCTGCCCCGCCACAAGGCCATTGCTGCAGATAAAACGGAAAGCGCCGGCAAACAATTTAAGGGCAGATTTGCCATTGTGTGAATTATACAAAACAATTTCGGCCCGATCCGGTGCGTTATAATCGGCGGGGCCGGTTGGTGCGAATGTTAGCATATGGTCGGCAAACGGTAATTGTGCAGCCTTGCGCACGGGTTTTTGAATAGCACGAACGGGGGCAAAACCGTGATCCGCAAGAATATCGATTGCAGCCGCTGTTGAAACAAAACCATACCGTTCCGATGTTTCGGGGCTTGCGTGTTCCGTAAATGCTGCAGGGCAGGATTGCGCCACCTGCTCCAATGTTAGGGCGTGGGCGTTTGGGTTATGTGTGTGGATAAGGTCAAACATCTGGTCGGTTTCCTATTCAAGTTAAACGCTACAAATTGCAGCCCAATGCCCCCCGATGTTGCAGGGGGGCCAAGGGCTATAATCTATTCAAACCAATCCACCAAAAAATGGTGGTGCTTTTTAGCGTGATCCAACAATTGTTGGGCTTCACTAGGGGTATATCCAAACTGCGCAGCGGAAGTGCTTAGGGGTTCGCCGTTTTCAATTAGGTTGCGGATTTTTTCGGCGTCATGCGTAGCAATTGGGTCAATTTGCATTCGATTATTCATTGGGTTGGCCCCTTTTGTTCTACAATTTCAGCGCCCCACATAAACGGAATGATCAAATCAGCATCCCGCAATGCGGCCCGTGCATCGGCCAAACTTGCATAGCCTTCCCACGTTTGGACAGTCTGGCGGTTTTGAGTAAAATTGATTTTAAAAGTCATTTGGTCGGTTCCTTTTTTTGGTTTGGGGTTCAGTAATCAAAGCCAACAAAAACGGTCTTGTTCGCCTTGATAAAAATTTCAGCGCCGGTTTCGTAATTGGTGCAGGAATATTCTTTGCCGATCCGGTTGTAGTGATTAATGATGAAAACCCCCTTTGCATCCGGCTTGCGCTTAAAAAATGTTTCGCCGGTTGCTTTCAATTTGTTCAATTTGATTGTGTTGGTCATTTGGTCGGTTTCCTTTGGGTTAGGGGGCAAAGCTATCGCCCTGCCCCGTTTTAACCTTAGTTGGGTGGCGTAGTAAAGTTCTTTCTTGCGACAGTTAACTAAGCCAACCCAAAAAGATCCACCACCACACAAACAAAAAGCCAATTATTTGATATATCAGGGGCATTCTATTCTGCAGCCAGTGCATAAGAGCGGCCAGCGTTTGCAAGGTTGTATGGATTGCAATGCGATGTTGCGGGGCATTCGATCAGATCGGGATTGTTTACAATGAAAGGGCTTGTGCTGGCCTGAATGGATTTTCCGCCTTTAAGCTTTAAGCCGATCACAACGGGGCCAGCGGTCAGGTTGATAAGATCTGACTTATCGCCATCGATCACGTTGCGGCCTAGATATTCAGCGGGAAAGCCACCACGAAACACCACAGTGATCGGTGCGTCTGTTTTCATCGCCGCCTTAACTTGGTTTTGATATGCCGGTGCTGCGCTATAGGAAAACATCAGCGGATAGTTTTCAGGGGTCCGGCCAAGCCTAGATGCCAGCTTAGTGTAGTCGTATAGTAGGGCATCGGGAAACATTTGCGGGATGCCGTGTTTTTCCCAAGCAATATCTGAAATGGTATTCAGCCGGAACGCCGCCTTTTTTCCCTGCCGTTCACACTTGCGGATAAATGCTGCAATTTCCTTTTTGAGCAATTCCAAAAATCCCGCCTGATCACTGGCCCATAAATCAGATTTAGACTGTCGGGATGTTGCGACGGAATGCATCTGGCCACGTCCGGCGGAAACTAAACAAGGGGCAGCGCATTGGGCCAGATCCCGTGCGGGGCAGATCTTTGCGTTGGGCATCATGGAAAGCGATGCAATCAAGTATTCCGTGCCGGTTTGCGTTTTCAAGATTTTGGTGTTGCTGGCTGTTGTGTTCAAAAGTTTCATTTGGTCGGTTTCCTTTGGTTAGGTTGGACCGGCATTTTTGGGGCTGATAAATTCCCCGCCGGTTGCCCTATACTTGCAAAGCCGCTTACGTCTGTAAATAGTTAATACCTTTCCTAAACCATTTTAATGATTTAGTTATCTTTGTACTTTGTGCGCCAGGGGCGTGCGTATAGGCGGAATACGGTATCACTTAACTATGTGTAAATATGTCTTGACGCCCCAGTGAAATTCATAAAATGTCATAAAGACACTAATAGGTTGAACCCCACAAGGAGTCTTCGTGCTAATTACATTTGAAATTGCTAAGGAAATCGGAGAGGCCCTATTAGATGCCTCTGAAGAAACTAAAACAAAAGGTGTAGGACATAGCGTCATACTTTTAAATGACTTAGGTATTGCTGTGAGTGTAGAGACAGACGAATTGTTGTATCATGACAGCTACACCGTAGTTGCATCAGTAGTTATATGATACAATACGACTACATTGCTTGACGCCCCAGTGAAACAATACCGAATAAAGCTCCTGTTGGGGCTTTTTTCGTGCCTAATGCCCAACTAACAACAAAAAAACCCCCACCAAATGAATGGCAGGGGCTAGTTGGGAGGAGGAGCATGGGCAGGAGATACCCACTGATTAATAGTACGAACTTCAGTTAATTATTGCAACAGTTAATAATATTATTGACATCTACTAAGCCACCCAACTAGTTATGAGCCTTAGAAGCTCATCTAGGAGGATGGAAAATGCAACAGAAGTATGTAGAAAGACGGGTCCGTGCTAACAGCACTGTTTGGGCAGTAAATCCGCCCAAAAACGTGCGTGAAGCTTTGGAAATCGGCTATGAACAGTATACCGACAGAGAGATAGCAGCCCAGAGGTCCAGGGATATTGTTGAGGCCTACCAGTCATACAAGATAGGTTCTAAGAAGCAAGATTACCTCAAAAACAACAGTGTTGGTGGTTTACTTACGTCATATAAGAAGACCAACAGTTGGACGAGACTGAAGCCAAACAGCAAACGCACTTACAATCAGATTTTTGATAATGCTATGCACCTTCGGCTGGGCCAAAGCCCGATGTTCCTGAAGGATATGCTGGCAGCTAACGTGGACGTGTCTCATGCTGAAGCTATCTTTCAGCAGGTAAACAAAGACATCAGCCAGCACCGTGCAAACAACGTGTGCAAGGTACTTCGCCGCATCTGGTTTGTAGGTATGCGGCTGGGGATAGTTAAGAGCAACCCCTTCACGAAGATGGGCTTACGGACCCTGCCAAGCAGAGTGGTCATGTGGGAACCAGAACAGGTAACCCAATTTATCAAGACTGCTGACAGCATGGGGATATGGTCAATGGGTACATTGGCGTTGCTTTGCTACGATCTGTGCCAGCGGCCAGGTGACATGCGTCAATTGCGGTGGTCCGACTATCAGAATGGTCAGTTTTCATTCACGCAAGAGAAGACACAGACCGTTGTGGACATCCCTGCATCACCCCGACTTCTCGAACGGCTTGCTAATCCACCCCGCATTGCAGTGAAAGGCACCATGCCTTTTAAACGCTACAACGACCCCACTATCATTATCTATGAACCGACAGGTCAACCCCTCACTCGTTTCTACAACAGAGTGACCGCACGTATCCGTAATGCCGCTGGTTTGCCCTTCGAGTTGCAGATGAGGGATCTTAGGCGCACCGGAGCCACTGAGATGGCCGAGGCTGGCTGCACTGAAGATGAGTTGCGGTCAGTTACTGGCCACCAAAGCCGTGATGTCCTGTCTATCTACGTCCGGCCTACCAAACGCCTGGCTCAAGCCGGTATAAACAAGAGGTTTCAAAATGTTTAACTACACAACCGACATACTGGTTGAGAATGGGGCAATCACGCTGTCTTTCCTTGATCAATACGAAGAAGAAGTATGCCCGTGCATCCGTGACGACTTCTTTGGTGACATCCAAGAAGATGACGAGGACATCACATGAGCTATACAATCATCGGGCAAGCAGGCTGCACATACTGTGACAAGGCGACAGGTATGTTGGACGCCTTGGACCTGCCTTACTTGTATTTCAACATCAGCGACAGCCCCTGGCTAAAAACCCTCATAGTAAAGGCTGGGCATAGCACAGTACCCATTATCTTTGACGCACAGGGCAAAGACCTCGGCGGCTACTCAGACTTACTACTACTTTTAAAAGGCACTACAGATGCAAGTTAAATTAATGGCATATACCCAACCCGCAGAAGCTATGGATGTAGACATCAGCGGTGTGCAGGAACTTATCGCCTACTGTGCCAAGGTCAGTAACCCACAGGGTCAGATGAACCTGGAGAGCAGTGATCGTTTGTTGGTCTACCTGATTAAGCATAAGCACTGGTCACCGTTTGAGATGGCTTCCGCCACGCTTGAGGTGCGAACCACCCGTGATATAGGCCGACAGCTACTACGCCACCGTTCACTGTCCTATCAAGAGTTCAGCCAACGCTACAGCAATGTAGAGGATATGGAAAATGCGTTCGTGATCCGGGAGGCTAGGTTGCAGGACACAAATAACCGACAGAACAGTATTGATACTGATGACCCCAAGTTGTCTGCGGAGTGGCGTATGCGACAGCAGGATGTCATCGACACAGCATCAAGGCATTACAGGTGGGCCATTGATAACGGTATTGCCAAGGAACAGGCACGGGTAGTCCTTCCAGAAGGCAACACGGCGTCTACTTTGTATGTCAATGGAACCATTCGTTCTTGGATTCACTACGTCGAACTACGCTCTGCTAATGGCACACAAAAGGAGCATATGGAATTGGCTGTGGCTGTAGGCAAAGCAATCGCTGAAATCTTCCCTATGATAGAAGATGCTAAGTGAAATAAAGAAAAACTTCCTGAAAAAGGTAGTAAGTGTCCACTTTTGCCAACTCCACCCAATTTTGGGGTAAGTTGGCAAAAATTAGTCAATGCTATCAGCGTATTGGTTGCGGGAGTAGGATTTGAACCTACGACCTTCAGGGTCGTGATTTATCTATATATATCATTTACTTAGCAGCTATTACAGTTAGTAACCTCATAGCTAAGTGGCATAATAAGTGTTGACGAATGGCATATAGTTAGTATCCTGCGGATGTGCCCGCCAGGGTGCATCTACTAACACCCCACCTAACCCGCTAGTGGAGATGTACATGAACCATTCATACAAAGATCAGTTATCAATGGTTCAGTCCATCAAGCTTAATGATGGTGATAACAAAACCATTGACTGCCCATTCTGCGGTACAGCCAAGAAGTTTACGATTGGTAAGATCGATGGGAAGCTACTGTGGAATTGCTACAGGGCGTCTTGTACGGCAGGAGGTGTGTATTCGGGACCACGGACAGCAGAAGAGATCAGGAACTATCTAGCGGGTAAACGAGCATTAACATTAACCCGCAAAACTACACCACTCCCAACAATGACCACTTCAGTAGACAACCATCCCGCAGCAGTAGATTACCTCAAATCAGTTAATAGCTACGACGCCTTTAATGAGGGATTATTGAAGGTCCGCTACGCTCCCGCAGATGACCGTGTAGTTTTCTACACACAGTGCCTTACGGGTGCTGTAGGACGGTCCCTTGGTAAGTCACTAGCTAAGTGGTGGTCTTTTGGTAATACTGCTGGAGGTATACATGTTGGTATGGGTTCTACAGCAGTGTTAGTAGAGGATGTCGCTTCCGCCTGTTCTGTAAGTAGACTGCCTGAGTATACTGGGGTTGCTATGCTAGGTACAAACATAAGCAAGCCACTCAAGACCTTACTTAATAAATACAGCAAAACTATAATAGTTCTTGACAATGACGCTACTAGTAAGGCAGTCTCGGTATCGCATGCTTTAGGTCGGTCATCTACTACTAGAATTACTAAGACTGACCTGAAGTGGCTGAATAGTGAAGAGATAAGAAAGGTACTGACGTTATGAATAATACAATACAGCCAGTCCGCTTTGATCAACTGCTTCCTTTTGGGTTGTGTGGAAAAATTGATTTTAATACTTCGGTTACTTCGTGGTTGAATCCTCCCCACGGACCGCCCATTGCCGCAGAGGAAGACTGCGCTACCAAAACCCCCCTGCAGGAGGCCCTGCATACCAAAACCCTGAAAGTATATCATGAAAGCAAGAGCGATAGTCATAATCGACTACACCATAGACGGTTCCTTCAAGGAGGCTGCTGAAGAGCAGTCAAAATTAGAATTAGCCATTGCTGAAATTGTTAAAGACAACAAAAGAGTAGTGTTCCATCAAGTGGACATGAAAGAACGTAGAGGAGATGTTCCTCCCGATATTACTAAACTCAAGTTTAGGGCCAGTTAAGCCACTGAATTAAATACATTATCAAAAATAATTAGCCTCTGCTTAATGCGGGGGCTTTTTTTTGTCAAAATTAGTTGCTACCCTAACAGTTCTCTATAAGCCGCACTCTACTAAGTGGCGTTAATAAAGGACTAAAGAATGGACCGAGCATTAATCAAGACTATCCTAAATCATGAGTTTTACGCTGAAAACAAAGTAAAACTACGGAGTTCTATCTTTTCACAGGACGAAGCTGCACTTTACGAAATCGTGGCATTAGCACATGATAAATATGACCACGACTTAACACCTACAGACATCAACACCATCTGGAAGCTAGAGAACCCGCTGGCAACTCGTACAATGCGTGAAGACTTTAGCGGTTTAGTTGATGACCTTGCTAGTCACGACGGCCTGTCAGACAGCGTAGCTAAGACTGCCATTGAAACCCTATGGCAACGAGAAGTAGGGCGTGACGTTGCTAACCTTGGCATTGCTATGGCTGAAGGTAACCTCGACGCCATGCAGTCCCTGCAGTCGTTACTTGAGCGTGTTGCAGAAGGTTACATGCCAGACGACTTTGGTGATCCCACAACTGACGATATCCACCAGCTATTGGCCGAGGCCTCCGATGATGCACGGTGGAAATTTAACATCCAATCCCTGTCGGATCATGTTTATGGCATCGGACCCTCAGAATTTGGTGTTGTGTTTGCTCTACCAGAGACAGGGAAGTCTGCCTTTGTAGTTAGCTTAATTGCTGGACCAGGTGGTTGGTGTGAGCAAGGTGCAAAGGTTTTGTTCTTGGGTAACGAAGAGGCCACACGTCGCACAAAGCTTCGTGCAATGTCTTCATGGGCAGGGATGTCTATTGAAGACATGACAGCCACCCCTGAACTAGCTAACACTCGCTACCTTGCTATCCGAGATCGTCTGATCATGAAGGACAGCCAAGAATGGGATATGTCTAAGCTAGATGCCTACTGCCGTAAGATTAAGCCTGACGTGCTTGTGATCGATCAACTCGACAAAGTAATGTTGGCCGGTAAGCACGACAGCGGACATGAGCGCCTTCGTGAGGTCTACAGACAGGCCCGTGAGTTAGCCAAACGACATGAGTGTGCGCTGATCGGTGTGAGCCAGGCATCAGACGCAGCCCGCAACCGTACTCGCCTAGACTTCAGCATGATGGAAGGCAGTAAGATCGGTAAAGCTGCGGAGGCTGATCTGATCATTGGTATCGGTAAGTCCAGCGGTGAAGAGGATGATGGCCCTGACAACACCCGCTACCTGAACGTCAGCAAGAACAAGATCTCTGGATGGCATGGAATGGTTAACTGCCAGCTTCTACCGGAGGTGTCCCGCTATGTTAAATAACGAACTTGAGATTGAACGGCTTCGCACTGCCATCCGATATGCCGAGGAATTTGCCTACTACGATGACAGCTATAATCAGACAGGCTACAAAACTCTATATAAGCTAGAGACTGCTTTGCTATTTGCAGAACACGGTGGTGAAGGGATCCAAATCCTACACGATGAGGTAATTATCGACGGCAAGTTTATCGCCACCCTCTTCAACAAGAGATGGAGGGTAAAGGGTAAAGGGACATGGTATCGCTACGGCAAACCTATGGATCTCTTGCACAAACTGCGGGGGTCAGCCGATGCTTAACGAAACCGACCTCCAAGAATACTACGAAATGCTGGACCGCAAACTGGCTGAAAGAAAGGCCACCCAGACTCACTACCATACAGATCGACAGATAGCCCTCCTTCAGGAACTAATCCGTGTTCAACAGCAGATGTTAAGGTTTCACCTATGAAGGTTCTGGTCATAGACCTCGAAACCACCGTCCAGAAGATCGAAGATAAAACTGACAACAGCCCATTCAATCCAGCAAATCGTTGTGTCTCAGCACATTTCGGTTGGCTGGGTGCCACTACTGTGGATGCTGTCACCAATCTCGTATTCGGACATAACGAAATGTTACAACCAGACCGCCGTGACAGGCTGGAAGAGGCGTTAGCTGAAGCTGATGTTATGGTTGCTCACAATGCTAAGTTCGATATCAATTGGCTGACCGAGATGGGCTTCACCATACCGCCTGTGGTCCGCTGTACGATGATCGGAGAATACATCCTGGCCAAGGGTCAGCGCCAGCAACTATCCCTGAAGGCTACTGCTGAACGCAGGGATGTTACTCGCAAGAAGTCCGACCTGGTTGATGACCTGTTTAAAAGTGGCACCGGCTTTGAGGCTATGCCGCTTGCGACTGTCATTGAGTATGCTGAAGCTGACGTTATTGCGTGTGGTGAAATCTACCTCGCACAGGAAGTGGACTTTTCACAGGAACACAACCAATCCCTGACTACGATTGTAGACCTGATGAACGAGATGCTGATGTTTCTCGTTGAGATTGAATGCAACGGAACCTACATCGATCTCGACGTTCTTGCTGTGGTGGAAGCGGAGTTTGTTGCTGAGAAGGCAGAGCTAGAGACGGCACTGCGGGAGATCATCGATGATGTGATGGGCGACACACCAATCAACCTGAACAGCGGTGCTGACATGACAAAGGTTGTCTACAGCCGGTCAGTAAACAATCGTCATCTACATCAGCAAGTATGGAACATTGGCCTTAACGCTGATGGCCGTCCTTTATATCCTCCACGGATGTCTGCTGCAGAGTTTGCTAAAGCTGTAAGGTCCACCACAACAGTCCTGCAGCGTACAATGGCTGTCTCCTGTCCTGATTGTGAAGGTCACGGCAGCATCCAGAAGTTTAAGTCCATCACCCGCATAAAGCTGGGTAAGAAGTACAAGGTTGTTGGTGATCCTTATGTTAATCGGAGCAAGTGTAAGGTCTGCACGGGTGTTGGTGCGTTGTATCAGCCCACGGGTGTTGCTGCAGGGCTAAAGCTAAACCCCGCCGGTCCATCTGATGCATCTATCAACGGATTTAAGACCGACAAGGTGACAATGGGAAAACTAATGTCCCAAGCCAAAGCCAAGGGAAATCTACAAGCGCAGATCTTCCTGACTAAGAGTAGTCGCCTAAACGCAGTTAGCACGTATCTTGATAGCTTTGTTAAGGGTGTGCAGATGTGGACACGTCAGGATGGCTTGCTGCACTCCAACTTTAACCAGTGCGTGACAGCAACAGGACGCCTATCCTCATCCAACCCTAACCTGCAGAACCAACCCAAGCGTGGTTTCCCTGTTCGTAAGTCCATCGTCAGCAGGTTCAAAGATGGGTTTATCATGGAGGCCGATTACAGCGGTCTGGAGTTTCGTGTTGCAGGAGAATTGTCACAAGATCCACAGATCATCTTGGACGTTAAGAATGGTAAGGATGTCCACAAGCAGACTGCTTCCATCATTAATCAACGGCTTCCAGAAACTATTAGCAAAGATGAACGCCAGGGGGCCAAAGCATACACGTTTGCCCCTCTTTACGGTGGCACTGGTGCAGGTGAACCTCCGCACATAACTAAATACTTCTCTGAGTTCTTTGAGATTTATTCTGGACTGAAAGATTACCAGAAAGAATTAATGGAGGGGGTCATCTCCACAGGCATTGTTAAGACGCCATCTGGCCGACAATACTACTGGCCGAATGCCCGACGTACAAGAAATGGTAAGGTCTCTCACGCCACACAGGTGGTCAACTATCCTGTGCAGGGCTTTGCCACCGGCGACATAGTTCCACTGGCCTGTATCCGTGCGCAGAGGCTCATGAAACCCCTTAAACTAAGGTCTAAACTGATCCTGACTGTGCATGACAGCATCGTTGTAGACTGCGCCCCTGACGAAGTTGAGCAGGTCAAATCGGTACTCAAAGAGGCGATGGCCGACATTGGTGACGAGCTAGTCACACGTTGGGATTACACTCCCGTACTGCCATTAGATATTGAAATCAGTATTGGTAAAAATTGGCTAGAACAAAGCGAGATTTGTATTGACTAACGCCACTTAACAATGCCATATTGTAATTCCATAAACAGAGGATCTACTATGAACGATCTCACTACCATTGATGCAGAACATCTTGCAAAACTAGACGCCCTTTTGGGTGCGGTCCCAGAATCAGGCGGCTCTGGAATTCGCATGAACGAGCTTAAAATTAACAGCCAAAGCGAGGACGACAATGATAAGCCCCTTCCACGGGGAAGCTTCTATATCAAAGGCACCGAACAAACGGTGTATGCAGAGAAAGTACATTTCCGTCCGTTGTCTCACCACTACCAGTGGCAACACTTCTCTGAAGAGACCAAGAAGATGGTCAGCAAGACACGTCTGATCTCCAGCTTTCGTGAAGAAGCCCGTGATACTAAGGGTACTCTGAAATGTGGTAAGCCGCCATACAAAGAGATTCAGGACATGCCTGAAGAACAGCGTGAGAAGTACAAGGAAATTACTATCTTCCGCCAGGTACGTGGTCTTGTGAGTTATGTAGGTAAAACACAAGACGGTACTGACTTTGAGATCTCTAATGAGCCAGTGATCCTTATGCTCAAGGGGTCTAATTACATGTCGTTTGAAGACGACTATCTGAAAAAGGTTAAGAAGTCTGACAAGCTGTATGATTTTGGCATTGATCTGACTTCATCTCGCCAAAAGAACGGCTCAGTGACGTGGTACACGTTTAACTACGCACCTAATTGGTCTGACAAGTTGCCCATCACAAAACCTGTTTACGACACCATGACGCATATCACTGAGATGATTGCCTCTGAAAACAAGTATGTCGATGAGCAGTACACCAAAGCTATACGGAATGAGGGTGACTATTCTGAGGCCTACGAAGCACTGTCTACTAGCATGGATGCTGACTTCGAAAATGATGAAATCCCGTTTTGAGTTTGCAGGACAGAATCCATAAAGTGATGGATAAATTGTCCAACGGCGAAGGCGATGACCTGACTATTGACGATGCATGGATTGAGGAAAGCGGAGAGGCGTTTAAGGACGCCCTCCGTCGTCAGTTTACTAAGCGGGATGATACCTTCCGTATGCGGATGTCTAACGTCGGTAAGCCTTTATGCCAGTTGCAAATGGGTAAGGCGGGTGCAGCTAAATCCCGCAAGGATTATAACTTTATTGGGCGTATGCTTTTAGGCGATGCAACAGAATGCATTACGGACGTCATCCTGCAGATTGCGGAGGCTAACATCACAGGCGGTAAGTCTAAGGTCACTCTCGAATTAGGTGATCACAAGATTAATGGTGAGAACGATGTTGAGATCGATAATAAGGTCTACGACATCAAATCATCAGCACCGTTTGCTTTCGACACCAAGTGGCGCAAGGGTTACGAAGCTCTCCGTGCAAAGGATGACTTCGGCTATGTAGCCCAGCTTAATGGTTACGCTGAGGCCGGTAAGATTGGTACAGGTGGCTGGATCGTCACAAACAAGAGTACCGGCGAGATCTTGGTGATTGAGGCTGAAGACACTGCAGAAGAACGTGCAACTGTCTTAGCTGATATTAAGATGAAGGCAGATGCACTGAAGCAGAACTGGGCATTTCGTAGATGCTTTGAACCCCAGGATGATTTCTTTAACAAGAAGTTTACTGACTCAAAGAAGCTACCAATGTCCTGCGTCTTTTGTGACTTCCGTGGTGCATGCTGGCCTAAAGCAAAGCTGATGAACAAGTCAGGATCTAAGGCTAAGGAGCCGCCAAAGCATTGGTACACCAGGTATGAGGGTGTTGCTCTCTGATGGCTATATCCACTTCGTCTGCAAAGGCTAAGGGTCGGCGGCATCAGCAGTGGGTAAGGGATCAAATATTAGCCAGGTTTCCGTCGTTGGAACTGGATGATGTTAGGTCAACTTCGATGGGCGCAGGTGGGGAAGACGTACAACTCTCACCTGCTGCTCGGAAGCTGTTTCCATACTCCGTAGAATGCAAAGCCCTCAAAGGCATCGCTGTCTACAAATTCATGGAACAGGCCCAGGCCAACTGCCCCAAAGGCGTCCAGCCACTAGCCATAATCAAAGCCGACCGCCAGAAGCCGCTGGCTGTCGTTGATGCTGAATATTTCTTCGATTTACTGAAGAGGAAACCTTAATGCACCCTGATGACCTAGCACCCAACAGTATGGCAATAGTTATGTCTGCTACTGACAATGAGAGCATGTACGTCGTTACCCTGAATAACTTCTCCGACGCAATGGATGAGGACTTACGTGAGTACCTCATGGATATCCTAACGGGTATTCGGCTCTACATATCCAACGGCGCACCTATGCTGGCTGGCGTAGGGCGCATGCGCAACGACCTAGCCGATCTAGACGATATATTGGCAACGGAACCTGACTTGATGCAGGAGATAGCAGCAAAGTCC
>Ga0307996_1000033_pt1 | contig 38986 bp, 38 predicted proteins | sample Davwhametageno35_FD_203143 | JGI IMG/M metagenome (GOLD analysis project Ga0307996, IMG submission 203143) | Marine microbial communities from Davis Island wharf, Antarctic Ocean - #35 | ecosystem: Environmental > Aquatic > Marine > Unclassified | place: Antarctic Ocean: Davis Island wharf...
ATGTACGTATACCTTGTTTTTAAAAATAATACACATTTTTTGGGTTTTCATAGAAAGGAGAAGAAATAAATTCTTTCAATGAATCGCTAATAATAATAGATGTTATTTTTGAGAAACGGAAATCCTTCATCTTTATGAGATAAAATACTGGATAGCCTTTGGAATTTCTTTTTCATGAAGAGCGTCATTAAACTTTTTTTCGGCAATATAAATAATACCAATTTTTCTTGTATTAAAAATGAAAAATAGCAGTGATAGAGCACGATCATTAAAGGCTCAAATTGGGCCAAAACACGAAAACGTACGTATACCTTGTTTTTAAAAATAATACACATTTTTGGGGTTTCCATAAAAAGGAGAAGAAATAAATTCTTCCAATGAATTGCAAATAATAATAGATGTTATTTTTGAGAAGAGGAAATCCTTCATTTCTATGGAATAAAATATTGGATAGCCTTTGGAATTTTTTTTTCATGAAGAGCGTCATTAAACTTTTCTTCGGCAATATAAATAATGCCCATATTTTTTTCGTATTAAAAATGAAAAATAGCAGTGATAGAGCACGATCATTAAAGGCTCAAATTGGGCCAAAACACGAAAATGTACGTGTACCTTGTGTTTTTAAAAATAATACACATTTTTTGGATTTCCATAAAAAGGAGAAGAAATAAATTTTTTCAATGAACTGCAAATAATAATAGGCGTTACTTTTGAGAAACGGAAATCCTTTATTATTATGGAATAAAATATTGGGTAGCCCCGGAATCTTCTTTTTATGAATAGCGTCATTAAATTCTTTTCCGGCAATATAAATAATGCCCATATCTTCTTCGTATTAAAAATGAAAAATAGTAGTGATAGAGCAGGATCATTAAAGGCTCAAATTGGGTCAAAACACGAAAACGTACGTGTATCTTGTTTTCAAAAATAACACACATTTTTTGGATTTCCGTAAAAAGGAGAAGAAATAAATTTTTCCAATGAATTGCAAATAATAATACACGTTATTTTTGAGAAACGGAAATCCTTCATTTTTATGGAGTAAAATATTTGATAGTTTTTGGAATTTTTTCCTTATGAAGAACGTAATTAAACCCTTTTTTTTGTAATAAAAATAATACACATTTTTTTCGACCTTTATGAAGGAAAAAAGTGGAAAGGATTGGTAGTTTTCGAAAGTTTATATTCCTTAATCAGTTTTAATTAATAAGACAAGTTTTTTTGTTTCTTGAGGGAGGAGCTAATGGGTGCTTAAAAATATGTTTTCATTATGCAACACGTTATTTTTGAGCTTTACTACAAATAAAGTTAAAACTCCGATTTAACTTGTTTTTGGAATAAAAAATAATACACATTTTTTTCGACCTTTATGAAGGGAAAAAGTAATGTAAGTGAGATTGTTCTGACAAATTTATTTTTACCAACAAATTGTGCCGTTCAACAGGCATTATTTTTAGCACATAAAATATTAAGTAGTACAAAAGCAATTCAGCTTATGGAAAAAAAAGCGTAAAAGTTTGGCTTTGCGTAGAGTAAGTTTCAACAATTAATTAATTCATGTTCCGGTTGAAAAGATTTCATCTTGGCAAAAGTTTTTATCAAAAACTATATAAATGATTTACCATTCTTATACATTTTGTGACAGCCCCGCTTTTTGGCAAACTTCTTTACAAGAACCTGCAAGTATTACGATGGAAGGTATTTTACTTTTCAATAAACATTTACTATTTTTATTAACTGTTATCGTAATATTCGTTGCTTGGTTATTAGTATTTACTATTATTCACTTTTTAGAATTTAACAATAAATACAATTCAAAATTTGTACATTCCAAAGAATTAGAAATTGTATGGACAACTATTCCAGCATTGATTTTATTAGTACTTTCCACTCCTTCATTTACTTTATTGTATGCTATGGATGAGATTTCTGAGCCAGAATTGTCTTTAAAAATTTTAGGACATCAATGGTTTTGGAGTTATGAAATTTCCGATTTTAATTCTTGTCAAAAACAAGAACAAAGTTTAAAATACGTATGTTATATGATGGTTTTAGATGGTTTACCTAAAACAAAACAAGGTTATTTTAGGTTATTAGAGACTAATAAACGAGTCATATTGCCAACAAACACTCACTTACGTTTATTGGTAAGTGCTGCCGATGTATTACATAGTTGGACTGTACCTTCATTTGGTTTAAAAGTCGACGCATGCCCAGGTAGACTAAATCAATTAAACTTATTTATTAAGCGAGTTGGTGTGTTCTTCGGTCAATGTAGCGAGATTTGTGGTGTAAACCACGGTTTCATGCCTATTGTAGTTGTATCATTACCAACATTACAGTTTCACCATTATATTATGACCAAATTAGAATTAGGTTAATCTTTTTGTAAAAAATGACATTAAAAAAGAAAGACTTAAGAAAGAAAATCAAGAATTTTACTATTAATTTTGGGCCGCAACACCCAGCAGCTCATGGTGTTCTTAGGCTTGTATTAGAACTAAGAGGAGAAATTGTAGATCGCGCAGATCCTCATATAGGTTTACTTCATAGAGGTACAGAAAAGCTTATAGAGCATAAAAATTATTTACAGGCACTACCGTATTTCGACAGACTAGATTATGTTTCTATGATGTCCCAAGAGCATACCTTTTGTTTAGCAGTCGAAAAATTGCTTAATGCGAAAGTTCCATTACGAGCACAGTACATTCGAGTTTTATTCGCTGAAATTACTCGAATTTTAAATCATTTACTTGCTGTGGGTTGCCACGCAATGGATGTTGGTGCCATGACGCCGTTCTTATGGTCGTTCGAAGAACGCGAGAAATTAATGGAGTTTTACGAGAGGGTTTCCGGCGCGCGAATGCATGCGGCATACTTCCGCCCCGGAGGTGTTTCAATGGATATCCCCGCTGGTTTATTAAACGATATTTATCTGTTTGCAGAACAATTTAACATCCGTTTGTTGGAAGTTGAAGAGATGTTAACTGAAAATCGTATTTGGAAGCAGCGTTTAGTCGACATTGGTATGGTTTCAGCAGCAGACGCGCAGGCTTGGGGTTTTAGTGGCGTGATGTTACGCGGTTCAGGTATCAATTGGGACTTGAGAAAGAGTCAGCCGTATGAGGTTTATGAGGATTTAAAATTTGACGTGCCCACAGGTACTAACGGTGATTGTTATGACCGGTATTTAATTCGAATTTTTGAAATGAAAGAGTCTTTAAAAATAATAGAGCAATGTTTGAACCAAATTCCCTCGGGAATAATAAAGAGTAGTGACAAAAAACTTACACCACCATCTCGAAAGGATATAAAACAGTCTATGGAATCATTAATTCACCATTTCAAAATTTATACACAAGGGTTCACGATCCCTTTCAACGAAACTTACACAGCTAGTGAAGCACCTAAAGGAGAGTTTGGGGTTTATTTAGTTTCGAACAACACAAATCGCCCTTATAGATGTAAAATTAAAGCTCCGGGATTCGCTCATTTACAAGCACTTGACCACATGTCAAAAGGGCACTTAATTGCTGATGTTGTTACTATTATCGGTACTCAAGATATTGTGTTTGGAGAAGTTGATAGGTAGCTAGCAGAATATACACAAGATTATATATGAATTTAAACATCTTTTCAAATGGTAGTTCACTACAAGCTTTCGTTTCTAACAATTCAAAACCCAATTTTAGAGTTAATCTTTTAGAAAAAGATTTTAAAAGTTTTGAGGCAAATTTAAAACACAAGTTATCTAAAAATACAAACACACCTAGCACATTAGTCGGGTATAGAAAAAAATTATTTAAGTAAATGAAAAATCAAATCCAAAAAGATAAAAGTAAAAGAAATTCTGGACTAGAATCTGAAAATAAATGTGTTATTCTAAAAAGCATTATGCGAAATAACAACGTTACAAAAACAATCCGTTGGAATTCCGAATTGAAACTAGCGGATTTAAAACCAAATAGTCATAAAAATAGACAAGTGAATCGTTGCGTGTTAACAGGCAGAAAAAGTAAATTCAATAGTGCGTTCCGGTTTTCGCGTTTATCTTTCTTAAAGTTTGCGAGAAATGGTTTAATAAGCGGGCTTAGAAAATCTGCAAGATAAGCTCCAAAGTTTATTTAACGAATTATAAATGTTATTAAATAGTTCAATTTATCAATTTGTAACTCGATGGCTTTTTTCTACAAATCATAAAGATATCGGTACTTTGTACCTTATTTTCGGTGCAATCTCTGGCGTAGCCGGTACTGCTTTATCTTTATATATTCGAATTACTTTAGCTCAACCTAATGGTAGTTTCTTAGAGCATAATCATCAAATGTATAATGTAATTGTAACAGGACACGCTTTTGTTATGATTTTTTTCATGGTTATGCCAACATTAATCGGAGGTTTCGGTAACTGGTTTGTTCCTTTAATGATCGGAGCACCTGATATGGCTTTCCCACGGATGAATAATATTAGTTTTTGGTTGTTACCACCATCACTATTATTATTAATAGCTTCAATTTTGTCAGAAGCTGGTGTAGGTACTGGTTGGACTGTATATCCTCCATTATCTAGCGGTACTTCACATTCAGGAGGGGCTGTTGATTTAGCAATTTTCAGTTTACATTTATCTGGAGCTTCTTCAATTTTAGGTGCTATAAACTTTATTTGCACTATTTTTAATATGCGAGTTAAGAGTTTATCATTCCATAAACTACCTTTATTTGTTTGGGCGGTACTTATTACAGCATTTCTACTTTTACTGTCTTTACCAGTTTTAGCTGGAGCTATTACAATGCTGTTAACAGATCGAAATTTTAATACTACATTCTTCGATCCTGCAGGTGGAGGTGACCCAGTTCTGTACCAGCATTTATTTTGGTTCTTTGGTCACCCTGAAGTTTACATTCTAATTTTACCAGGTTTTGGTATTGTTAGCCATATTATTGTTAGTGCCGCACGAAAGCCCATTTTTGGTTATTTAGGAATGGTTTATGCTATGTTTTCAATTGGAGTGCTTGGGTTTATTGTTTGGGCACATCATATGTACACCGTAGGATTAGATATTGATACACGAGCTTATTTTACAGCGGCTACTATGATTATTGCGATTCCAACTGGAATTAAGATTTTCAGCTGGTTAGCTACATTATGGGGTGGTTCCATTGATTTAAGGACTCCAGCATTGTTTGCTATTGGTTTTATCTTTTTATTCACTGTAGGAGGTGTTACTGGAGTAGTTTTGGCTAACTCAGGTATTGATATTGCATTACATGATACTTATTATGTGGTAGCTCATTTCCATTATGTTTTATCGATGGGTGCTGTCTTTTCCATGTTAGGTGGTGTATATTTTTGGTTCGATAAATTAACAGGAGTAAGATATTCTGAAATTCTAGGTAAAATACATTTTTGGGGTTTTTTCGTCGGAGTAAATCTAACGTTTTTTCCTATGCATTTCTTAGGTGTTGCAGGAATGCCTCGGCGAATTCCTGACTATCCAGATGCATTTTATCATTTCAATGCTCTTGCTTCATGGGGATCATATGTTTCTGCTATTTCTTCATTATTTTTCTTCTATGTTGTTTACGAGGCTTTTTCGTCAAATAGACAAGTAAGTAACAATCACGCATAAGAATATAATTTTGTGAAATATTACATATATATATGAATAAGCAAATAATAGTTGAAAATTTACGTTCTTTATCAAAAGTATGCCCGATAGAAAAAATTCAAATATTTAATGATAATTTAATTTTAATTGTCAAACCAGATGTTTTATTTGATGTTTTATTATTTTTAAAAAATCATATTTTGTATCAGTTCACACTTCTGACATGCATTTCTGGGGTAGATTATCCAATGAATAAATATAGATTTCAAATTGTTTACGAATTATTAAGTATTCGTTATAATTTTCGTTTAAGAGTTAAAACATTTACATATGAATTACTAGGCGTTGATTCATGTGAAAGTTTGTTCCCAGCAGCTGGATGGTACGAATGCGAGATTTGGGATATGTATGGTGTTTTTTTCAAAAACCACTCGAATTTAAAGCGTATATTGACTGATTATGGCTTTGAAGGTTATCCATTACGAAAAGATTTTCCATTGAGTGGCTTTATAGAAATGCGCTATAATGAAATTGAAAAACGTGTTGTTAATGAATCCTTAGAGTTGTGTCAAGAATATAGAACATTCGCATTCTTGTCACCTTGGGAATCACAGAATAATTTTTAGTTCAAAGTGGGATATAGCCAAGCGGTAAGGCCCTCGTTTTTGGTACGGGTATTCAAAGGTTCAAATCCTTTTATCCCAAAATTGAAGTGATTAGCTCAATTGGTAGAGCGTCTCGCTTACAACGAGAATGTTGGTGGTTCGAGTCCATTATTACTTATAATAAATTTTAATAATAATAAATGTATTTAGTTTTAGTATTTCTACCTTTAATTGGGTCAATAACTGCTGGATTATTCGGTAGAAAATTAGGCCCTAAAGGTTCATCGATAGTAACCGTTACGTTACTTTTTATAACTTTTTTAATTTCTGTTTTTGCTTTTTATGAGGTAGCTCTAATTGGTTCGCCTGTTTATATTAAATTAGTAACTTGGATTAACTCTGAAATGCTAAATGTAGATTGGGGGTTTTTATTTGATACTTTAACTGTAACAATGTGTTGTGTTGTTACTTTTGTTTCTACTTTAGTTCATTTATATTCTACAGAATATATGTCACATGACCCACATTTACCGAGATTTATGTCATATTTATCTTTGTTTACATTTTTCATGCTAATATTAGTAACTGCTGATAACTTTGTCCAAATGTTCGTTGGGTGGGAAGGCGTTGGCTTATGTTCATACTTACTAATTAATTTTTGGTTTACCCGAATTCAAGCAAACAAAGCGGCTATTAAAGCTATGGTGTTAAACCGAATTGGTGACTTCGGTTTAGTTTTAGGGATACTAATCATTTTTGTTAAATACAAAGCAGTAGATTACGCTACTGTATTTGCAATCACGCCTATGTTTGTAGAAAATAATTTTGTTTTTCTAAATACAAGCTTTAATTTAATCGATATTATTGGCTTTCTACTTTTCATCGGTGCAATCGGTAAATCAGCACAGTTGGGTTTACATACGTGGTTACCTGACGCCATGGAAGGTCCCACCCCAGTTTCTGCATTGATTCATGCTGCGACCATGGTAACAGCTGGTGTTTTTCTAATTGCTAGAAGTTCCCCCATTTATGAGTATACCCCAAATATGTTAAAAATTATTACTGTTTTAGGTGCCTGCACAGCTTTTTTTGCTGCAACGGTAGGCTTAATGCAAAACGATTTGAAAAGAGTTATTGCATACTCAACATGTAGTCAATTAGGTTATATGGTTTTCGCTTGTGGATTATCCAATTATTCTGTCGGTATCTTCCACTTAGTAAATCATGCATTTTTCAAAGCTTTGCTATTCTTAGGCGCAGGGTCTGTTATTCACGCGGTTGCTGATGAACAAGACATGCGAAAAATGGGAGGTTTAAAAACTTTGGTGCCTTTCACCTATTCTACGATGGTCATTGGCTCACTCGCCCTTATAGGATTCCCTTTTCTAACAGGTTTTTACTCAAAAGATGTTATTTTAGAGGTTGCGTATGGTAAGTACACAACTGAAGGCCACTTCAGTTATGTGTTAGGATCTGTTGGAGCGTTTTTAACTGCATTTTATTCAACACGATTAATATATTTAACTTTTCTATCAAAACCTAATGGGTATAAATCCGTTATTTGCGCTGCGTATGACTCTTCATACCAGATATGTACCGCGCTCGCAGTATTGGCTATTCCAAGTATGTTCATCGGGTATTACAGTAAAGATATGATTATCGGTTTAGGGACAGATTTTTGGGGTAACTCGTTACATGTGTTACCTGAAAATATGAATATGATCGACGCAGAATTCATAGAACATTCCTACAAAATTCTACCCGTAATTCTAAGTATATGCGGCGCTACAAGTTCTTTTTTATTATACACTTTTGGTAGTAGGGTATTATTCCGGCTTAAAATATCATTCTTAGGTAAAAAAATTTATAATTTTTTAAACAAAAAGTGGTTTTTTGATAAAGTTTATAATGAATACATTGGTCAATTTTTCTTCAAATTTGGCTACAATGTAAGTTATAAAATAATTGATCGAGGTATCATTGAAATGTTTGGCCCTATGGGGTTATCGCAAGCTATTTCCACCAAAGCATTTTTCGTCAATAAGTTACAAACGAATTATTTGTATCACGCGACGTTATTAATTTTGATAGGTAGCACCTTGTCATTAGGTATGAGACAATTTTGGTTTATTTTCGGTAGTTTTGTTGATTATAGATTATTCATTCTGTTTTTCGTTTCGGGATTCTATTTAATAGCTTCTCAGAAAAAATAAAAATTAACAAACAAACAATTATTCCATTATTAATTTGAGTTCCAAGTTTCAAATATTTGAGATTTACAGCTTAAAGAAGGTTTCTCCTAAAATGGGTGTATTTATTTTGTTTTGGTAAGTAGCATTTTTAGCTCAGTTGGATAGAGCAACAGCCTTCTAAGCTGACGGTCATAGGTTCGAATCCTGTAAAATGTAATATTAAACGTTGCGTTATGCTTAGCTAAATATTATGACTTGTAACACGTCTTATCATCACACATATATGAAAATTGTTAAGTTAATTTTAAATAATTTTAAGTTTGTAAGTGAAAAGAGAGATCTAACTATTATTTCAAAAAATAATATGTTTAAAAATGAGCAGTTTAAGTATTTAAAAACGCGCCATACGTGGCATTTGGTTGATCCAAGCCCTTGGCCATTAGTTGCTTCTTTGGGCGCTTTCTTCATGACTTCAGGTGGGGTATTGTACATGCATAATTTTGCTGGAGGTGGACGATTATGTTTAACAGGTTTTATTACTATATTATATGTTATGTATATTTGGTGGCGAGATATTATTCGAGAAGCAACTTTTGAAGAGCAACACACTTTTTCTGTCCAACGAGGTTTGCGGCTTGGTATGATTTTGTTCATTGTATCAGAAATAATGTTTTTCTTCGCTTTCTTTTGGGCGTTTTTTCATTCTAGTTTGTCACCAAGCTTTAATATTGGAGGTGTTTGGCCTCCAGTTGCGATTGAAACAATTCAGAGTTCAGGAATCCCATTAACAAATACTTTTTTTTTGTTAAGTTCTGGAGCAACAGTTACTTGGGCACACCACGCAATAATTGTTCGAGCAAAAAAACAGGCAATTGTTGGTTTAATTTTAACAATTATCCTAGCTACCATATTCACTTTTTTTCAGGGTTTAGAGTACGTTGATGCACCTTTCACTATTACAGATAGTGTGTTTGGATCATGTTTCTACTTAGCAACAGGTTTTCACGGATTCCACGTTTTCGTAGGAACCGTGTCCTTATTAGTTTCGTTAATTAGGATTATGTTAAATCATTTCACTTCAACTCACCATTTTGGATTTGAGTCTGCTGCATGGTATTGGCATTTTGTTGATGTTGTATGGCTATTTTTATTCGTAACTGTTTACTGGTGGGGTGGTATTCATTAAATTAATTCATAAATAAATCGTATAAAAGACCCTAAATTTACGGAATCTTTTTTTTCAGGCGAAGTTTTATACAATTAACAACTATGAAAACCAAAATGATGGAATTGGCAGACATGCTAGGTTTAGGTTCTAGTTCTTCATAAGAGAGTAGGGGTTCAAGTCCCCTTTTTGGTAAAAATGGTTTGTGTGCCACAAACGCTTCGGATTATGTCTATTTTTAATTTTTATGTGTAAATAACTATTTAGTTTAAGTGGGTAAACGTGTGTTTGTCGTTCCGTAAAGCCTTAGAGCATTTAATCATAGTGCTCGATTGTTTACTATATAAGTCTTTTCCACCGATGTAAAAGTCATTGATCCAAATTTTAAATTTTGTACCAAATATTTTAAACTTTTTCCCTTTCGTAACTTTGAAGGGTTGTACCGATACATCTGAAATAGGCTTCAGCAAGTGAATATTTTCTTTTGAAGTAAGACTACTATTCGCAATGGATAAAAATCCGTTAAAAGTTTTAAATTTACTTAAATTATTGTTATTAAAACTTAATAAATAATTATCTTTACAATTATTTGCAAAATTAATATTCTTAGAACAAGCGAAAATTTTCCGTATAATTTGCCAGTCTTCTTTCGTTTGCTTGTTCGTCGAAATGAATTTCACAGTTTTTTTAAAAATACCTTCTGTATTTAAGAAAGTACCACCCGTTTCAAAAAAAGTACTATTAGGCAAATTTATATAATTGTAAACTTTGTAAGAAGATTTTGCTGTAACGGAGACATTTGCAAATAAGCCATTATTTTGTTCTAGACAAAACTTGGGTAGTGTATCACTAGTTTCCAAATACTTAAGAAGTTTAAGGTTGATTATTTTTTTCAAGTTCGAAGTACGAGAAGATGTATTTAAAAAATATAAACCATTACTGCAATTCAAATCGTTTTCATTAAAAGTTTTAAACTTGTTTAAATATTTAACACCTGTTTCGTTTATCGTCGAATTTATAATATTCAATTTGATGTTTTTCTTGTTATGCTTTCCAGCGCTCGCTTTAACAATAGAATTCAAAAGAGTTAAAACAGTTTCTGAATCTTTTCGTTGGAATATGCTAGAACTTACAACCACTGTCGGCTCTGAGTTCATCATTTTTTGGCAAAACGAGTTATTCCCTTCCGCTATGGATTTTAAATTTTCAATGTTAAGACCAAGATACTCCACAGGAAAAGTTAATTCTGTAGAAGCTCCTAGTGAGAAAACGTTAAAGTCTCCGGACAGATAACGCTTACGAAGCTTTACATTTAAGCTTGAGCTTTCGTATCGGCTATTCAATCCCACAAGTAAACATAAATTTGAATTGTTTAATTGCTTCGTCAATTCGTTATGATTGTTTGTAGTAAAATTTTGTTCAAAATCGTTGTTCTTCAAGCCGTTTTCTGCTTTCCTTATTTTCAGAAACGAGTACTTGTTCGAAAACATCTTCAATAAATTAACAACTTCCATACTAACGTTCGCGTCGAAAATTACATACAATTTGTTCATATTCAAGAAATGTTTGCTTAGGTGATCTTGAAAATATAAAGTCATTGTAATTTCATCTAATAATGTTTTCCAAGTATTTTGTATTATAGTTTTACTAATACCTGATTTGATGAATCCTTTCAAAACCCTTTCTGGTGAGAACATTCCATCGAAAGCAAACCGCGTTTTGTCCGAAATCCAGTTACTTGTGTTCGCATGAGTGTCGTATTCAGGATTAACTTTTACTACACTATTATTTTTCAAATAAACCTGGGTATTTGTAGCAAACCCGTCAGAGAAGTCTAGTGAGTTAACGCTTTTAAGCTCCCAGCTTCGACTTACAAAAGGATAAGGTTTTGAAGTTAATGCACCTACAGGGCACAAATCAATAATATTCCCAGATAACTCAGATTGAAATGTCTTAGTCACATAGGTACCGATTTCACTGTCAAGCCCGCGACCAAACATACCAAGGTCTTCTGTTCCCGCGATTTCCGCGGCAAACCTTACACATCGTGTGCAATGAATACATCTCGTCATCACGGTTTTTACGATTGGTCCTATGTTTTTATCCGTAACAACTCTTTTAAAATTGTAAAATCTTTTCTTCGCAATTCCAAAAAAGAGTGACTGATCCTGTAAATCACATTCACCTCCTTGATCGCAAATAGGGCAATCCAAAGGATGGTTCAATAGTAAAAATTCTAGCACATTTTCTCTGGCTTTTTTAACTAGTGGACTGTTCGTAAAAATTTCGCTATTATTTAAACACGACTTTGCGCTCATTGCACAAGATACAATAGGTTTAGGTGAATTTTTTAGTTCAACAAGACACATACGGCAATTTCCTGAAATAGACAAGTTTTTGTGGTAACAGTAATGAGGTATATTAATACCAATGGTCTCACAATATTCGATTAATGGGGCATTGTGCTTCCAGTAATCATTAACATGATTACTTTGAAACTCCAATACATAATTAAATTTTACATTATTAATGTGAAAATATTTTAAAGATTTCATTTTTATTTTATTCTTGGAAATGTAGCTTAATTTGGTTAAAGCGTCGACCTGTCACGTCGAAGATTGCGGGTTCAAGTCCCGTCTTTTCCGTAGAAAAGCTTTGAATATCAACTAATAACCTAACTTTTGATATTCTTCACTTTATCCATTTGTATCGTTTGCTTCAATTTATAGTAAATCGACAAAATTGCTAAGCCTATTGCGGATTCTGTGGCAGCAATCGTAAGGATGAACAACACAAACACGTATCCTGTAATGTCGTCCAAGTAAATAGAAAAAATTATGAAGTTTAAATTTACCGCTAATAACATTAATTCTACGGACATTATTGTTATTAGAATATTTTTTCGATTCAAAACAAGCCCTAGCGACCCTATTAAAAACAAAACTATAATAATATTTAAAATATAACTTATATTTGTAGTAATCATATATATTATTTTTCAAGTTTCTTTGGGTACATTGGGATTTGAACCCAAGACCTGTGGATTAAAAGTCCAATGCTCTACCGCTGAGCTATGTACCCTCTTCGTGAATTTTTAACCAAAGTTAACTTTAGTCAAAATTATAACGCGAAAAGAATTAAGAATCCCATCATTAAAGAGAATAAAGCAATAGCCTCTGTTAACGCGAATCCAAAAATTGCAAGTTTAAATAACTCGTCTTTTAGAGAAGGGTTTCGAGAAACTCCGATTACTAGTGCTCCGAATACGGTACCAATACCTACTCCAGCTCCTGCTAATCCGATTGTGGCTAAGCCTGCTCCTATAAATTTAGCTGCTTGTAATAACATAAAATAATTTTATTATTATTTAAAATAAACAAATGATATAAGTCTTCGGAAACTTTAAAGCAGCCAATTTCATGTAAATCTAAAGTTTGTCATCAAAATTTTTAGTAATTGTCTTATATGTTTTTATTAAGGCTTTAGTAAATAGGTGCCGCTTTTATGTAAAAACTCTAGTTTTGACAGGTAGTTTTGCACCACCTGTTCTGAAAGCCGCTATCGCAGTATTCGTAGTTACACCGCAAAGTTCAAATAAAACACAGCCTCCACCAATTTTAACAGCCCAGTGATCTACCGCTCCTTTACCTTTACCCATTCGAACTTCTGTCGGCTTCGCCGTAATTGGCAGGCTTGGGAAAACTCTAATCCACAGTTTACCTTTCCGTTTGATTTTCCTATTTATAGATTGTCTCGCAGCTTCAATTTGTCTTGCTGAAATTGTACCAGATTCGATAGACTTTAAACCGATAGTTCCAAATTGAAGTTTCGTTGATCGGAACTCTAATTTAGGAAGCGTTCCCTTTCTAAATTTTTTGTACTTTAATCTTTTTGGTTGTAAAAACATAATTTTAAGAATTTAGTCCTTCTGGCATATCCAAACTTTGATGCCAAAGGTACCATTCGCAGTGTATGATGTGTCTTCGTAGTAACTTATTGAAGAATTAAACGATTGCAGTGGAACTTTCCCTACTTTAAGAATTTTCTTACTAGACCGAGGTACACCGTTAAATCGCCCAGCAATTACAATTTTAACTCCTTTTATTTGAGAAAAGCTAGAAGGTATAAGCTCTTCTAAAGACCGTTTCAATAAAAAAAGTACAAACCCATGCCGTTTTTTCTGTTTCTCAAAATAATAAGAAATGGCTTCCGCTAATAATTTTGCAGAATCTTTCTCACTAACGGAAACGAACAAAACCTTAATAAGTTCTTTAAACAAGGGAGTTTTCAAAAAACGTTTGAATTGATGTAACATCGCTCGGTATTCGAAGGTATTGGTTTTTGACTTACTAACTAAAGTTTCAAATTTCTGGTTTAAATTCTGCGTTTTAATATTTATTATCGTACTTTTGCAGAATAAATTTAGATCAACTACAAGTATATTATTTACAAGATGGTTTATTAATTCCTTGCAATTAGCCGCTTTTACGGAATTATTTGGTGCTTTACTACTTTGGTGTATTTGTTCATAGAATTTAATCGTTTCGGTTCGTCTTTCAAAAAACGTTATTAAAAAATTCGTTGTTGTTTGACCGTATTCAATCTTACAATTGTGAATAACTAAGCCGTGAAGTTTAAAAATTCGATTCAAATAATTTCTGATTTCAACATCTCTGTATAACAGTAATGAAGATTCTTCTAAATTTTTTTCTAAATACTTCGATTTCCACTCGGCGTTTTTTAAACTTAAACTAAAAATTGTTGAATTTGTCTTTTGTCCCATAAAGTTTGAATATAATTAATATTATTACGTCTTCTTTTTTTTAAATGAAAATCGTTTTCGCGTTGGGGAAAACTCTCCTAATTTATGTCCAATCATTGCTTCCGTGATTTTAATTTTAGAAAATCCTTTGCCGTTGTGAACATTTAGTATCAAACCTACAAATTTCGGTACGATAGTAGATTCACGAGAGTTTGTGTAAACTTCACCTTCTGTTGTTTCGCAGTTTTGTAATAGATCGTATGATACAAAAGGGCCTTTCCATTTAGCTCTACTCATTTTTATTATTTTTGTTTTCTCTTAACTAGAATATACTTGTTTTTCGATCTACTAGTTTTACCTCCTTTCGTAGGCTTTCCCCAAGGGGTTACTGAAGAGCGGCCACCTGAGCTTTTCCCTTCTCCTCCACCATGAGGGTGATCTATTGGGTTCATCGCAACTCCTCTAACGGTTGGTCGTTTATTTAACCATCGAGACCTACCCGCTTTACCAATTGTCGTCAGAAAAGCAAATTCATTTGACACGACACCAATTGTTGCGTAACAGTCTATTGACACACTTCTTTGTTCACCAGAGCTTAATTTTAGTCTAGCAGAGTTGGCACTTTTTTCAATCAATTGGGAGAAAGTTCCTGCAGCACGGCTTATTTGTGCTTTGCTACGGGTTTTAACAGAAACATTATGTAGCAAACTTCCTATTGGTATTTTCGAGATAGGCAAAGAATGACCGTTCTTTGCGTCAGCATTTTGTCCAGATTTCACTATATCACCGACTTTCAAATCTTTTGGAGCCAGAATGTAATCATATTCTTCGGTGTTAATATCATAAATTGACGCTATGTTCGCCGTTCGGTAAGGGTCATACTCTAAACTTGTAATAATACTAACAGAATCGTGTACTCTACAAAAGTTTACTTGTCGATACCGTTTCTTATGCCCTCCTCCACGGTGCCACGATGTAATTCTACCGTTAGCACTCTTTCCAGCGTTGTTCTTAGTGCCTTTAATTTTGGTTTTCAACAAAGGCTTCTTTTCCAAATTCGATCTGTTTAATTGAATTAAATTCCGTTGTGAAGGGGTTGTTGGTTTAAAAGTTTTAAGTTTCATTTTAACAATAAATTATCTAAGTTATGATTTTATCAAATATATTAAAAGTGCATAAAAGTTTGCCTACTAAAGTTAAAGCAACTCGTACATACATCGGGAAATTGTTAGCATTATTGTCTTTGTTAATCCAATTGAAGTCTACAAAAGTTCTTGCTAAAACTTTAAAAAACGAAAAATCGAAAAGTTTATACTCAAGATTTGATTCAAACGATCGTATTGTAAATCCTTCTGAACATAAGTCTAGGTCAACTAAAGAAAATTTAATAAGCTATATTATAAATATAAATTTATCACCAACAAATACTTTAGTAAATGTTACAGATGTTAAAGGTAAACCTAAAGTGTCGTTCTCTGCCGGATTGATCCATTTAACTAAAAGACAGAAAAAAACACAACCTATGGCCTTAATAAGTATTTTTAAAGTTTTATTGTTAAAAGCGAGGTTTTTGAAAAATAAACCTGTAGCATTGCATTTCAAAAATACTAAAGTTTTCTATGAGTCTCTTATTGTACGAGTTTTGAAAGATAGACTTTTCATAAAGTCAGTTCAAAGTTATAACTTATCTCCTCATAACGGGTGCAGACCAAAAAAGTTGAAACGAATTAAACGACGAACAAAAAGAATGGTTCTACGTTAATTATTCATCTTTCGTGAAAGAATGACTGAGCGGTTTAAAGTGGCAGATTGTAAATCTGTTGGGTTTCCCACCGTAGGTTCGAATCCTACTTCTTTCAGAAAAACTTCGGAATATAACGCAGCTTGGTAGCGTGCCTGTTTTGGGAACAGGAAGTCATGTGTTCAAATCACATTATTTCGATTACTACTTCCCCAATCTATAGTAAGGGATTTTCAATAGTTTTTTCAAAGAGTTGTTAAAAACCTTAACGGTTTTACCGTAGTTCAAACTAGAAATTGTTTTTAATTGAGCCGAAGAATATATTTTGTTATTTAACTTTAACCCCAAGAAGGGCATTGTCCGGCTTATTTTTAGAATTTTTTGTAAGTCGGTAGCGAAATCAGCTTTTTTGTCAAAATAAACTAGGCAAATAGACCCATCCATCATTATAACAATGTTTTTGAAGATAGATTTTTCAAGAGACTTTTTTGATAAGGTATTGTAAGTCTTTGAATATTTTAGGTGGTGATTGTAAAATATTTGTTCCATCCGTAGCCAATTTTTCGAATTTGAGTTTGAGACGTTAAACATCAAAAGTATAGGCTTTTTTTTAAAATGACTTGTAGTCTTTTGTAATTTAAAACTTTTTAATTCAAATTTCATTTTTTATTAGGAAATAGGCTTGGCAGGATTTGAACCTACGACAAAACCGTTATGAGCGGTACGTTCTACCACTGAACTACAAGCCTTCATACAATCACGTTGTTTTAAGTATTATTTCATAACCATATAATGGGTAATTTTAGTTTTAGTCAATTAATTATTTTATTCTTATTTGTTTTACTAGTGTTTGGTGATTTCTCGAAAATCCTAACCAATGTAAAAACAATATTAAAAAAACGAAATTTACAACTAACGAAAAAGAAACACAGGAAAAAAGGGAGTTGAACCCTTGACCTTTGGTTTTGGAAACCACTGTTCTACCAACTGAACTATTTTCCTGAAATAATGTTTAAGAATGCTTAGCAAATATATTTTCGAAATCAGAAACCGAGTGACACTCATATTACTATCGTGGGTGATTGCTTTAACTGTTTCATATTTAAATAAAGAAACCCTTCTATTCCTATTAATTAAACCAAACATTATTCTATTCGGAGATAAATATTTTTACTTTATTGCAACAAATTTGACGGACATGTTTTCGGCTTACCTTCATTTAAGTTATTTCATAGCTTTCCAAGTGACAGTTGTTTTTGGTGCGTTTCAACTTAAGGATTTCATTGTACCGGCTCTTCGCGAAAAAGAGTTACAACAATTGCAAACATTTTATCGATTGAGCGTAAGTTTTTTTCTGGTGAGCATATTTTCTCTGAATAATAAAATATTACCATATTGTTGGAAGTTCTTCTTGAGTTTTCAAAACTCACCCACTTTCTCTATTAATATTTTTTTAGAAATGAGAATAACTGAGTATTTATCTTTATATATTGCAATATATTACATAATTATATTTATAGGACAAGTATTCGTTTTTATGTTCTTAATTATCGATACTCTCAAAGAAAAACTGATATTTGTCAAAGGGACACGTAAATTATTTTATTTGAGTTTTTTCGCCTTAGCTACCTTAATAACACCACCAGATGTCGTTAGTCAAATCTTGGTAGGTTTTTCTTTTATCATTTTTTATGAATGGATTATAATTATTATTATTTTAAGGAGTTTTAAAATTAATTAGGTAACCAGTTAAAACTTGTAAGTACACCCACAGTGAATAATAAATAACCTAAAGACAATGGTAAAAAGGATTTCCACCCTATATGCATCAATTGATCGTATCTGTAACGCGGTAACGCAGCTCTAGTTAATATGAAGAATAGAACTCCCAGGATAATTTTCAATGAAAGCCAAAAGCTTCCAGGTAATATATTCAAAGGTAAAATATCAAATAAAGGTAACCACCCTCCTAAAAATAGTAGTGAAGAAAAAGTGCTCATTAGCAACATGTTTGCGTACTCTCCCAAGAAAAATAAAGCGAAAGTCATAGCGGAATACTCCACGTTGTAACCTGATACGAGTTCAGCTTCTGCTTCGGGTAAATCAAAGGGGTGCCTGTTAGTTTCTGCTAACATCGAGATGTAAAACAAAATGAACATAGGAAATAATGGTACTATAAACCACACATGTTCTTGAGCTAGTACTATACTACTCAAGTTGAAAGAACCCGCACAGACACAAATATTAACAATAATGAATCCTATAGATACTTCGTATGATATCATTTGTGCCGCTGACCGAAGAGATCCCAAAAAAGGATACTTGGAGTTACTCGACCACCCAGCCATTATTATACCATAAACACTTAGTGATGAAATAGCGAATAAGTAAAGAACACCTAAGTTCATGTCAGAAATAACTATTGTTTCCGACAGAGGTATGACAGCCCATCCAATCAAACTTAAAACGAATGTTAAAATGGGAGCTAATAAAAACACATAAATATTAGAGTTACTCGGTAAAATAGTTTCCTTGACGAACAATTTTAAGCCATCAGCCAGAGGTTGTAATAAACCTACAAAACCTATGACGTTTGGACCTCGTCGCCGTTGAATACTACCCATAAATTTTCGTTCTGCAATTGTAAAATAAGCTACAGAAATCAATAGTGGTACCACTATTGCAAGAATTTTCAAAATAATACAAATTATTGTAACCATATATAAATTTGAAGGTTAAAACCGGATTTGAACCGGTATTACAAGATTTGCAATCTAATACATTACCAGTTATGTTATTTAACCAAAAAGTTAGTTTTTGATAAGGATAAGGAGGGATTCGAACCCACGGTATTTTACAATACAATAGTTTTCAAAACTAACGCCTTAAACCACTCGACCACTTATCCATAGACTAGCAAAAGAAGGGATTTGAACCCTCAACTTTAACCTTGGCAAGGTTACACTCTACCAATTGAGTTACATTTGCATTTCTTCTTTAAGCTTCAATTTTGTAAGATCTCATTAAAAAAATAAAATTTTCATAACTACTAAGTGTTGTAACAAAGCTAACATCTAAACTTTTCAAGTTTTTGAAGAATTGATAATTTTTTTCTAACTCGTTGAAAACCAGTACATTGGACACTTTGAACGAAAAAATATTGTGGTTTAAACGAATTTTTTCTTTAGTACGCACATGTTTAAGTGTAGCTTTACTAATTAGTTTCGTTAAAAAAAGTCGCATTTTTTGGCCACGGATTGTTACTTTACACCCAATAGGTTGTCCTTTCCTAATTTTTAAAGTTACACTAGACACTTTAGATTTCAGTAGAGAACCTTTCTGAGACGTTAGGAGTTCTAGCGCGACCAAAGCAGCTATCAATTGCTTTAAATCATAATGTTTAAACTTAAAACGTAAACTCACGAAGAGAAGTTTTGGTATTTTTGTAAGGTTTTTATGTCGAAACTTATTTATGGAGTCGTATTTTACGATATTTTCATTGTAATATTCAAGAAAATGCATTTCAATAATGAAGTCTATAAAGTACCTAGGGAAATATTCGCAAATTTAGAATATTTTCCTTTTTTAAGTTTTTTCGATACAGGGCCTACTATCCTACTAGCAAGCGGCTTCCCTTGAGAATTTATTAAACTGACAGAATTATTGTCGAAAAATGTAATAGATCCATCTTTATTAACTTGTTTGCTTTTAGTCTTTATTATTAATGCTTTATAAACTTCTCCTTTTTTTACTTTCGAAGTTTTTCGAGATTTGCTTCGGAGCTCTTTTATAGATACTATAATAACATTCCCTAATTTCGCAAATCGTTTTTTAAAACCTCCGAGAACTTTTATGCACTTCACAGTTTTTGCCCCAGAATTATCTGCAACTTTTAATATTGTTTGTTGTTGAATCATGTTAGTATAATTTAGATTAGCGCTTATAGCTCAATTGGATAGAGCGTCGGGTTTCGGTTCCGAAGGTTAAAGGTTCAAGTCCTTTTAAGCGTATTTCCCTTCTTCGATTAAAACCACCGATAGTTCGCAAACTTTCGTTTTGCAAAACCGTCTTTATGTAAATCAATTCTTTGTTTAAAACTAGTACTATTTTTCTTTGACGAATTTAAAAGTTCTAAATTCAAATTTTTGCAGAATGACTGAACTTTTTTCTTTCTACTATTCAAAACTAAAAACTTTATAGCATAAGAAAGCTTTAAGTTTGAATTTAGTAAGAAAGGAAACTCAACTGTTCTTTTCCGTTTTCGCTTAATTTGTTTCACATATAGTAATGGTGAACTATTAACAAGTGCAGTTTTAAATATTGCTTCAAAACTCTTCAAAGGTTCAGTTTTTTGGATGAGTTTTAAAGTTTTAAGGAAAACTTTCTCTGATGTTCTTTTATTACCATTAACCATTATTCGGTTAAATACGCTCTGTTTTAAAGTTTTTCTTTTCATCATAAATAATTTGAAATTTTTTTGGTGCCGTATTTAGACCGAGAAGTCTTTCGAGTTTTTAACCCAGAAAAGTCAAGCTTACCCCTCACTAAATGATACTTAATACCAGGTAAATCTTTTACTCGACCACCTCTAACCAATACGGTGGAATACTCTTGTAAATTATGACCTTCCCCAGGAATGTATGCTGCGATTCTCTTACCATTCGTAAGCCTTAATGTCGCTAACTTACGTAGCGCTGAATTTGGTTTTTTGGGGGTTCGTAAGAATATTTTAGTGCAAACTCCTTTCTTCTGTGGGCTCATACTTAAGGCTGGTGCTTTATTTCTTCGTTTTTTTACGGATCGCTTTTTCCTACATAATTGGTTAATGGTTGGCATTTATATAATTAAAATAAATAATAAATATAAGTGTACACTATAATTATTTTTATTAAAAATTCTTGTAAGAAATTATTACTTAAAGAGTTTAATGTAGTCAAAGTGTTTATAATAACCGTACTTGTTAGTAGTAAATTTAAAAGGTAAAAGCACACTTTCACGAAATACACTCTAATCTTTAGATTTTCTTTTTTGTGTGCTGCAGCATAACGACGGCCTACCCAAAACCAGAAAAGTATTGGAGGTACAAAGAAAGTTAGTATTAAAATAGAGATAGGCTTAAAAATAAAATAAATATCAGATAAATCGAACGAAGCAAACGTCTTAATTAACAAAATATAGATAACGAAAGTGTAATAAATAAGAATACCGATTTCGTTTTTCTTGCCTCTTATCCTATTTATTTTCAGGAAATGGAATAAGAAGTAAATTAACAAGAGTAAAACAGAAATAGTCAATAAAAACTCTGTTAATGTTAAAAAATGTGACAAAGTTAGAATATTTCTTACGACGATTAATACGTTACCGATTAATGTTCTGAAGTCGATATTCGTTAAAAAGAACTTACTTACGTTTGTACCGTACTCCTCAAAAACGTGCTCGAAGAAAAACCAACCAAACAAACGGTCTAAAAGATTTAAATCGTTAGGATTTAACACCGCTTTATAGAAAACGAAGTAACTAATCACACTCATAAGTTTACCTGCAATCAAGTACCACATATTATCAATATCAATGTTATTTTAATTTCACAAAACCAAATAATATACTCGTTACCGGACTTGAACCGATACTCTTTAGAAGAATCAGATTTTAAGTCTGACGTGTCTACCAATTCCACCAAACGAGCTAAATGCATAATATATATTTATTCCACAATTTGATCTTTTAACACTAGGTGCTCAACTATTCGGACTATTAATTAGTCTATATTTATTCTACTACTATTCTATTTCTACTAGTATTGCTAACTTTATTGAAGTTAAAAAATTTCGGACTAAGAAAATCAACAAAAATAATAACTTAGTTACTACCATTGATAAAGATTTAGACTATAACTTATGGCTGATCAGCTATAGTTATATTAACTTCATCAAGTAAAAATTTTATAGTTCAAAAACGAAAAAGGGGGTATAACTCAATTGGTAGAGTGTGTGCTTTGCAAGCACAAAGTTATCGGTTCAAGCCCGATTACCTCCAAAAAAGCTTTTAGATATTTGTCTCTCCAGGCCGGATTTGAACCAACGTCCAAGTGGTTAACAGCCACTTGCTCTACCACTGAGCTACTGAAGAAATACGTGTTCATAGTTAAATTTAACGCTTATAACACTCTAGAACATCATTTAAATTTAGCCACATAGAAAACGAATCAGAACTATTAGATAATTTAACATCATCGACCATTACTATTTGGAATTTTTTATAGCTAATTTGTAATGTTTGAGGAGGTAATGGCCAAAATTCTGCTTTCAGTAAAAAATATTCTAAAAGCTTTAGACTTTTCTTTGAAAAAGTTATCACGTCACCTCTTTTTAATAGAATAGACGAATCACTTACTCGTATCCCGTTTACTTCGACATGACCATGAGAAATCAGTTGACGCGCGTTCATAACGCTTGAAACGAAATGAGACCTCAAAATAACCGTATCAAGTCTTTTTTCTAATAACTCTTTGAAAAATAATTTTGAGTTTATCCTGTTTTGAATTCGATTTGATGAAACTTGTGCTCGAGAAACGCTGCTTTTCAAAAAGCGTCTTAATAGATTACCATAAAAAAGGTTAAAACTTTTTTTAGTCAGTAGATTCTGTTTATAATTTTTTGAAAAAAAATTATTATATTTGGGAGTCAAATAAACATTTTGATCATAAAATTTATAAAAACAATTATTTTTACGTGTTTTAGATATTTTAGCTACTTGCGATAACAAAAATTGCCATTTACGCTTTTTGAAGTTCAAAAGTTTTGATCTATTTTGTACGTTTTTCTTCAGAAACGCAAACTTTTTATAGACAGGCTTATGTCTGTATTTTTTTGTATTAGTCATGAAAATTAATAAATTTTTTCAATTTTTTTAAAATAGAATATATTAGGAACATGCACAATTGCTTCATATTTTTTTTCAAGAAACTCCCAGTGACAAAACATGCCATATTCCTTACTTTAAGCGACTCTTGGCCACCCAATACAATAATAGGACACCCTATTACAGACACTTCCTTTAAAATAGCTTTATCCTTCTCTGATGCGTTAAAAAGGACTACTAGGTCGGGATCTTTTTTTACGAAAGGGTTACCAACGAGCGATGTTTTTTGAATAGAGTTTTGAGTACTTGCATTTTTGTTACCGAATAACCCGTTAACCCAAAACTTTTTTTGAAGAAAAAAATGCTGTATTGATCGTAATACAACTTTGTCCTTAATATAAGGAAAACCTATAAATAAAATCCTTTTATTACTAGAATGGTATAAATGGATTAAATTTAACGCTTGTTTTAAACGTAACTCTAAACAATTCACTGCACTTGATTTTGTGGCATTTCTTGAATTGGTTTTATACGCTTGATACTTTATTAAATGAAGTTTTAACAAAGTGTATTTCTTGATTTTAATTTTTTTTAATTTCATTTAAACTTTTTTCCCTTCTTTTAATTTTATTATTTCATTACTATAAGAAACACCTTTACCTTTGTAGGGTTCCGGCGTTTTACAGCTTCTGACCAAAGCAGCAACCTGCGATACTTGATTTATAATATTACCAGATATGAATAACTTATCAGTCTTATGGCATCTTATATCAAGCATTTCTGGAACTTTGAAGTAAATACTATGACTAAAGCCAAGTTTCAAATGAATTAAATTATGGAGTTTTGTTTCAATAGGGAATGCTTTAAAACCCACCCCAACCAGATTAAGCTTTTTACATATAACAGTGGACACTTCTAAGAAAGACTGTTTCAACAAAGCTACGGTCGTCCCACGAAGACTCTTCACAGTTTTTTTATTTTTGTTGGACGCTTTTTTGAGCGTCGAATCTAAAACCCGAATAACATTTTCATCTCGGAGTAATTCAAGCTTAACTTGTAATTTCAGAATTTTTTTGCCAAAAGGGCCGCTTACTAATAAAATTTGTCTCTCATCGCAATGGAAAACCTCAATGTTTTCAGGAATTTTAACAAGGTATCGTTTTAAGAAATTCTTCATTTTATTTTATTATTAAGAAAGGTTCTCCACCTAATTTGTGTTTTTTACAGTCGTTTATCGACATTAAGCCCTTGTTCGTCGAGATTAATAAGATTCCTTTACTTGAATCAAGTTTCCAGAGTTGTTTCAATGAATAATATATTCGTAAACTCGGTTTACTTAATATTTTGATCGAATTTATTGCAGGCTTTCCATTTCTATATTTTAAGAAGATTTTTAGTGTGTTTGAGTTAGTTTTCAATATTTTGTACCCTGAAATGAAGCCTTCATCCCACAAAACATTTAAGACTGACTCGCATGTTTTTTTTCGTGTCTGGTTTATGTAAGCTTTTTTCGCTAACTGACCATTCTTAATACTTGCAACCATATTAGATAAATGATTTTTCATAATCAATTTAGTGTTTAATGTTCAGAGACAGATTTGAACTGCCGTCACAAGGATTTTCAGTCCTTTGCTCTAACCAACTGAGCTATCTAAACACTTATTTCGATTTTAAAATTAGGCGGCCATAGTTTGTTGTGATTTTAATATACGATTGTAAACCCTTATAATTTCGCATTAATAAAAAGTTATCAGGATTAATTTTGTTTTTCAAACTTTGACTAAATTTCAAAGGTTGGTTAGCGACTTCTACTTTAAATTTAAGATCCGAAAACATATTGTGTTTTAAGCTTTTTAAAAAAGTGAAAAGTAAAAGCCCTTTGTAGGAATGTAATTTGATTTTTTTTACATAAAGACCATATTCAAAATGCTCTTGAGCAGTTTTGTTTACATGGGGGGATTTCAGGACAGTGAAAATTTTCTTTTTTGTTGGGTTTTGATGTACGGAGTAATGTGTTGTCACTTTTAATTTTTCTAACAAAATGTTATTAGAAAAAAAACTCAAAAAATGTTTTATTGATTTATAATTTTTTGAGTATATATATATATTAATAAACATAATTTTGGAAAAAAGCTTATAAACGATTAATGAGATAAATTGATACTATCGTTTAAATAAATGCAGGTTAATACCGTGAACACATATGCTTGAATCATAGCAACTCCTAATTCTAAACCCATTAAAGCAACAAGTACTAAAAGTGGAATGATATGTAACACAGAAAGAAAATCTTCCAGCAATAACATACTCCAAGCGAACCCTACAATAACTTTCAATAAAGTGTGACCAGCCATTAGGTTGGCGAATAACCGCACACCTAAACTAATCGGCTTGAAAATATATGAAATAAGCTCAATTGGGACTAATAACAAGCCTAAACCAATTGGTGTATTTGCTGGTAGAAAAACGGATAGCATATGAATTTTATGCCGTTGAACACCAATAATAACGACACCAATAAAGATTGGAAATGATAAAGCAAATGTTACAATTAAGTGACTTGTGATAGTAAAACTATAAGGTATTAACCCAATTAAATTATTAAATAAAATAAATGTAAACAGTACAGCGATGAATGGGAAATATTTTTCACCTTCTTCATTTAGATTATCAAAAGCTAATTGCGCAGCTGTTTCGTAAACAACTTCTACGAACGTTTGCCATGGGTTAGGAATAAAAAAGTAACTAGTTTCACCTAAATAGTCAGTATCAGCACTAAAAAAGTAAACAATTGAGCTAAATATTAATAAAACAATTAAGTTAATAAATAACATATTAGTCAACGAAAAATCTAAACAAAACAATTTGAATGAACATAATGAAATAATCTGAAATTGTTCTAATGGAGTAAATAGCATATATAGATAATTTTTATTTTTAATTATTGTTATGTGCTAATTTAGTTTCAATAACGCCAATTAGGGGAATTAATACAATAAAAAATAAGAAGTAAAATACTGTAGCAACTTGTCCCACAATAACATATACATCTTTAACAGGTTTTTGACCCACCCAACCTAGGATTAAAAAGTCAGCAACAATTAACCAATAAAAAACTTTGAAAATAGGTCTGAAAGTTGTACTTCGAACTTCAGATGTATTTGTAAATGGGATTAAAAATAAAATTATTAAAGCACCTCCCATCGCAACGACACCACCTAATTTATCAGGAATAGATCTTAGAATTGCGTAGAATGGCAGAAAATACCACTCAGGAACAATATGTGCTGGAGTTTGCATAGGATCTGCAGGAATGTAGTTGTCAGGGTGCCCCATTGCGTTTGGAAAATAGAATACGAATGTCGCAAAAAGTAATAAAAAACAGAAGAACGCAAATAAATCTTTAACGAAAAAATACGGATAGAAAGGTACTTTATCAACACCGCTATCTACGCCTAAAGGATTGTTTGAACCATCTTTATGTAGTAAAGCTAAATGTAATAAAGTTAAACCTGCAATTACGAATGGTAGTAGGAAATGTAAACTGAAAAATCTATTTAATGTGGCATTATTTACTGTAAAACCTCCCCATAACCAATCTACTATAGATTGGCCCACGATAGGAACAGCTGTTACTAAACTTGTAATAACTGTAGCACCCCAAAAACTCATTTGACCCCAAGGTAACACATAACCCATGAAAGCCGTACCCATCATTAAGATGAAAATTAAAACACCAGAACACCACAATAATTGTCTTGGTTGCATGTATGAACCATAATACAACCCTCTGAAAATATGGCAATAAACAACAATGAAAAACATAGATGCGCCATTTGCGTGAATATACCGAATTAACCAACCATTGTTTACGTCTCGCATAATATGCTCAACACTACTAAATGCTAAATCAATATGTGGTGTATAATGCATTGCTAAAAAAACACCAGATAAGATTTGAATCACTAAACATATTCCCGCAGATGAGCCAAAGCTCCATGCGTACGTCAAATTTATTGGGGTTGGATAATGAATAATATGATTGTCAACAAATGATAGAACATAATTATTGTTCCATCTTAATGTTTTAGTTACGAATGAGGCCATGAAACTTGAATTATTTGAATTTTGAAATGAAGATACCGAATTTGTAAAAGTATCAAACACAGAATTATTTAACTTATAAGTTGATTTCATTTATAATTTATTGAAAAATTAAAAGCGTTTTTGACGTTTTGATGTTCTACCGTTAGTGTGTGTTCGTTGACCTCTCACAGGTAAACCTGAAATACGCCGTAACCCTTTATAAGACTTTATTTCTACAAGACTTCTCAAAGAAAAAGCTTGTAATTTGTATAACTCAGTAGTAATTATAAAATTTGATTTTTCAATCATTTTTATTAATTTTGATATTTGATCACTAGAGAGTTCAGACGTTTTTAAATTTTTCGAAAATCCTAACTGTTTACATATTAGGGCCGAATTTTTTTTGTTTAACCCATAAATTTTTCGCAAAGAGATTATTAAAGATTTGTTGTTGGATATTTCTGTCTCAAAGATATAAATCATAAATTAAAAATACATAAATTCAACAAGCATATTTGTGCTGAAATGGATTGAGTTTAAAAAAACGTTAGGATAAACACCCATTACAAGAGTACCTAAAAGTAGGGGGAAAAAAATTAGGAATTCTCGTTTGTTAATGTCTAAGTAATTTTTGAAATATTGAGTTTTTAAATTACCATAAGCTATTCTGTTAAATAACCACAAAGAATAACACCCACCAATAATCATACCAGTTGCGCTTAAAAACGTAACTGTCGTATTTGCTTTGAAAGATCCTGTTAAAATTAAGAACTCGCCTACGAAACTACCTGTTCCGGGCAACCCTATGTTTGCCATTGTAAAGAATAAAAATATTAACACATAAATAGGCATTGTGTGTACGAGTCCTCCGTAGTATTTCACCATTCGAGTGTGATGTCGGTCGTAAACTACACCAATAATAAGAAATAAGGCACTTGCAACAAATCCATGACTCAAGCTCTGTAGAATAGCGCCTTCTATTCCAATGACGTTAAAACTGAATAACCCGACCATTACCAGATTCATATGTGCTACCGAAGTGTATGCAATAATTCTTTTGAAATCTGATTGACGTATTGCTGTCAACGATGTATAAACTATTCCTACAACAGACATCGCATACACGAAGGGAGCGAAGTAAAAACAAGCTTCTGGAAATAATGGGAACGAAAAACGGATAAAACCATATGTTCCTAATTTTAAAAGCACTCCAGCTAAAATGACAGATCCAGCCGTTGGAGCCTCAACATGAGCCTCAGGTAACCAAAGGTGAACAGGTACCATGGGTACTTTTGTTGCGAAAGATGCGAAAAAAGAAAACCACATAATTTTTTGTTCTAAGGATGTGAACGAGAATGTTAATAACACTTCATAGTCCGTTGTACCTACTTGATAGTATATATATAAAATTGACAATAACATTAATACGGAGCCAAGTAACGTGTAAAGAAAGAAAAAATAAGCAGCTCTGATTTTTCGTTCTCGTGAACCCCAAATACCAATAATTAAAAACATAGGAATTAGAACACTTTCGAAAAAAATATAAAATAAAAGTAAGTCAAGTACACAGAAAACTCCAATTAGAAAGAATTCCATAACTAGGAAAGCTATTAAGTATTTTTTTAAATCAATTTGAATAGTATCCCAGCTTGCCAGTAAACAGATTGGGATTAATAAAGTCGTTAATAAAATGAAAAATAAAGAGATACCATCTACGCCTATAGGAAAATTTATATTTAAAATAGGTATCCAAAAGAATTTCTCCACGAACTGGAAGGTTCCAACAGATTTGTTGAAAAAAACCCACAGAATTAATGATAATACAAATGTTAAACAAGAACAATTTAAAGCAACAGATCGTAATAAAGATTTGTTCGATGACGGAATGAACGATAAAATGAACGCTCCTATTAAAGGCAGCACTAAAATGTAAGATAATATATTTTTAATATATAACATAAGTTTAAAATGTGTTTTTAGACCGCTAACGATAAGAGTAAACTGAACTTATACGAAAACAAGTATAATATCGTTGGGTTAACAAATAAGAATATAAATAAAAAAAATAGTGTTGAAATTAAAACCGAACTTTGTAGTTCAATTGGGTGATATAATTTACCTACAAGAACTTTTTCGAAATATAAAATTTTGATTAACCTAATGTAATAGAATGTACCAATTACACTACACAATATACTTAAGAGTGCTACGAAATACATGGAAGACTCAATAGCTGTTAGAAATACGCTAATTTTAACTAAAAAACCAATCATCGGTGGAAACCCCGCCACTGAAAACAACACAGTAGTAAAGAAAATTGCAAGCATATAATTAGATTTACCTAAGAGTACTAAATCTGTTAAATCTTTATTTTGTTTTTGTAAATAATTATTCTTTACGCGTGTTAACAAAAAAATAGACCACACACATAAACCTGAAAAACTATAAACAATTAAATAACAAAATAACATTTGAATACTTTCAAGTGTTCCTGCGCTAAAAGCAATTAAAGCGTAGCCCATGTGGCTAATAGAACTATATACCAGTAAACTTTTCAATTTACGCTGTTCAAGCCCTCCGAACGAACCAACGATAACCGATAAAATAACTGAAATAACAATTAAATAACGCCAACTTTCGAAAAAACCAAAGAAACTATAATAAAAAATTCGTAACAACAACACAAAAATTGCCAATTTAGGGACTACTGCGAAAAAAAACGTAGAAGCTGAAGGTGAACCTTCATACACGTCAGGTGCCCAAGTGTGGAAAGGTGCAATAGCAAGTTTGAAAAGTAGACTTATTAAAATGAATATTAAGCCGAATTTAATAAGCCCAACATCGAAACAACTTACATCGGAAAATGCCGCATTATTACTGCTTCCGGGATAGACGGTAATTAACAGGTCTCTAAATTCCTCAAAATTGATAGTTCCTGTGACTCCGTATAACAACGAAGAACCAAACAGAAATAAGCTTGATGAGAAAGCCCCTAAAATGAAGTATTTAATACCTGCATCAACAGAATATGTAGAAGTTTTTTTAAAGGAAGCCAAAACATAGAAAGCCAAACTTTGTAATTCAATTGCTAAGTAAGCTGTTAATAAGTCATTGGAAGAACATAACAAAAATAAACCTAATACGGCAAATAAAATTAATAAAATATACTCAAATTGGTTTATTTTTTGACCAGCAAGATATGGTTGCATCATCAACAAACAGAATAATGATAAACTTCCTATGACGATTTTTGAAGAAAAACTTACGTAATCATTAACAATTGTATCATTCAAGAAACTTAATTCTAAAACATCTAAACAATCATTTATCACTAAAACACATGATAAAAATAAAACTAAAACGCCTAAATATAACACCGAATCTTGAATTAACAAGTTTTTTTTTTTAACGGCTAAAAAAGTACAGTGTAATACCAGATATACTAAAGAAAATCCTAGGAATAATTCTGGTAAAATAACAATTTCTTTAAATAATAATGTTTCAATACGCATAAAATGTTTAATAAGCTTAAGTAGATTTGAACTACTGACCTTACGCTTATCAGGCGTACGCTCTAACCAACTGAGCTATAAGCTTTTAAAGTAAAAAAACTAAAACCTTAAACGATCAAGACATTTTTGTAAGTCCGAGAAAGTTGTCGGAAGATAACTTGTTTTTTATCACTTTCAGCACCGGTGTTTAAAGTTAGAACTACAGCCGCAACTGTAGCTAACAATAATATGTTTCCTGCAATCAAAAATTGTAAAACGTATTCTGTATAAACTACCTGGCCTATTGCCTGAATTTCAGTAAAAGTGTCCATTCTTCCATACCAATTGAAATGATAATTGCTTAAAAACGTATTTCCATATGGATTTGATTTGAAGGTTTCTCCAACGACCATCAAGATCTCTGTTAGAAATACTCCTCCAATAAGAGCACCAAAAGGGAAATACTTTAAAGTATCCTTTTTTGAACTAACTGTTTTTACATCAAGCATCATAACAACAAACAAAAACAATACTGCGATAGCTCCTACATAGATAACGATAAACATTAAAGCTAGAAATTCGCATTTTAACAAAAAGAGAATTCCTGCAGAAGAAATAAAACTTAAAACTAAAAATAATACGGAGTAAATTGAATTTTGAACAAGGATTACCATTAAAGAGCTTAACAGTAGTATTCCTGAAAATAAATAAAATAAAATATTAATAATCATTTTTATTTGTTATAATGAAAGAGGGATTCGAACCCCCGACACTTGGATTATGATTCCAATGTTCTAACCAACTGAACTATTTCATTTTGTTCCAGCTACACGTTCCCGTACAGCTACCTTGTTACGACTTCATCCAAATTATTAATTTCTCAATGGTTTTCTACAAATTAGAAATCTAAATTCAAATATTGTACTGAAAACTTCAAATAAAATTAACTCTCTGCATGTGACGGGCGGTGTGTACAAGGCCAAGATACATATTCACCGCAACATGCTGATTTGCGATTACTAGTGATTCCAACTTCATACAAGCGAGTTGCAGCCTGTAATCCGAACTAAGAAAACTTTTGAAGATTAACTTAAATTATATTTTTGTAACTCTCTGTAATTTTCATTGTAGCACGTGTGTAGCCCAACCCATAAGGGCCACAGGGACTTGACTTAATTCTCACCTTCCTTCAATTTATCATTGATAGTCTCTTTTAAAGCTTTGAAAAACTCTTTGATTTAAGTTTTTTAAAGTCTAAAACATAATAAAGATAAGAGTTGCGCTCGTTAAAGGAATGAACCAAACATCTTACGACACGAGCTGACGACAGTCGTGCAACACCTGTAAAAAATTTAATTTTTAAACCTGTACTAAAAAAACAAATTTAAAAACATATTTCTATGTCAAGGGTTGGTAAGGTTTTGCGCGGATTATCGCATTAAACCACATGCTCCACCACTTGTTGTAGGCCCCCGTCAATTCCTTTGAGTTCCAATCTTGCGACCGTACTCCTCAGGCGGAGTGCTTATGGCGTTAGCTTAAAAAATCCAACATAATTTATGTTAAATTACAGCACTCAGAATTTACAGTGTAGACTACCAGGGTATCTAATCCTGTTTGCTACCTACACTTTCGTCCCTCAACGTCAGTTTTTACCAAAGAGTCGCCTTCGCTACTGATATTCCTTCATGTGTCTGCAGTCGTTACTCCTCGACATGAAATTCTACTCTTCTGCAAGAAACTCAAGTATAGTAGTATTAAATGCTTTTCTAGAGTTAAGCTCTAGGTTTTAACAAATAACTTACAATACAGTCTACGGACCCTTTACGCCCAGTTATTCCAGATAACGCTTGCCCCTCCCGTATTACCGCGGCTGCTGGCACGAGATTAGCCGGGACTAAACTTCTTTTAATAATGTCATTATCATCTTAAACGAAAGAACTTTACAACCAAAATAGCCGTCATCATTCACATAGTATTGCTGGATCAAACTTTCGTTCATTGTCCAATATTCCTCACTGCTGGCTAAAAAATTAGCCTGGACCTTGTCTCAGTTCCAGTGTGGTTGATCATCCTCTCAGACCAACTAAAGATCATAGGCTTGGTAGTCTATTAAACTACCAACTACCTAATCTTGCGCAAAGGTATCTTTTAGCAAATTACTTACAGTAACTTTTTCATATTTAGTATTAACTAACAACGTTTTTCAATATACAATTAAATAAATTGATTAGTTTTATCCTAAACTAAAAGGTAACAATTTTACGCGTTTCTCACCCGTTCGCCACGAAATAGACATTCGTACGACTCGCATGTGTAAAGCATACTACTAGCGTTCATCTTGAGCCAGGATCAAACTCAAAAACAAATAGATTCCAAGTAAATTTTACTTAGAACTCATTAAAATTAAAATCTCTATGTTATAAAAACATGTTGTAAAATCAAGTCGTATAAAGTTAAAAAAATTAGTACTTATTTGCTAAAAACCTTACGGTTCTTACACATTAAGCCTATTTACGTAGTCTTCTACTACGTCTTCTAAAAAATCGATCTCGAAGCCAGTTTCTCGCTTAGATGCTTTCAGCGATTATCTGTTATAAACTTAGCTACTCGACTATGCCATTGGTCTGACAATCGATACACCATAGGTTTACTTTTCCCGGTCCTCTCGTACTAGGGTTTAATCTTCTCAATTTTTTAACGCCTACGGTAGATAGGGACCAAACTGTCTCACGACGTTCTAAACTCAGATCATGTACCGCCTTCCTTGGCGAACAGCCAAACCCTTGGAACCACTTACAGCTCCAGGATGCGATAATCCAACATCGAGGTGCCAAACCACTCCGTCGATAGGGTCTCTAGAGAGTGATTAGCCTGTTATCCCCGGCGTACCTTTTATCCGTTGAGCGATGATCTTTTCCACACAGAATCACCGGATCACTATAACCGACTTTCGTCCCTGCTCGATTTGTCAATCTTGCAGTCAGGCAAGCAATATACTATTACGCTCTACAATTAAAAATTTTTAATTTGAACTTACCTTTGTACGCCTCCGTTACTCTTTAGGAGGCGACCGCCCCAGTCAAACTACCCATTATGCAATGTCTTAAAAAATGAGTAATAAAAAATTTTAAGAGTGGTATTTCACTGGCGTCTTAATTATTCACTTGCGTGAACATTTTAAAATGACTTCCCACATATTCTACACATAAAAGTTTTTATTACAATACATAACTATAGTAAAGGTGCACGGGGTCTTTCCGTCTAGCCGTAGGTACTCCGCATCTTCACGGAGAATTCAATTTCACTGAGGTTATGTTGGAGACAGTAGGACAGTCGTTACGCCATTCATGCAGGACACCAATTAAATGCCAAGGAATTTCGCTACCTTTGGACCGTCAGAGTTACAGCCGCCGTTTACTGGGATTTCTAGTCAAAGCCTTAACTTTTCCTATTATACTTGCAGCACCGGGCAGGCGTCAGTCTCTATACATCATATTACAACTTTGCAGAGACCTGTGGTTTTATTAACCAGTCGCTGTCCTTGATTTTGTGACAGCTTTCATAGGTTGCCCTATAAAAGCTACTCCTTCTCCCGAAGTTACGGAGTCATTTTGCCGAGTTCCTTCAACATAATTCACTCAAGCGCCTTAATTTACTCAATTTGTTCACCTGTGTCGGTTTACAGTACGGTTTTTAAATCACATGAATTATTTCTTGAGAATAATCAAAAACTTTTATTATAACCTTAAAATAAAAATGATTTTCATATTCTGTCATTCATGTAAAAATATAAAATTTTTTTATTTACCCATCAAAAAGGACTTTCGTCGTATTCTTAGGGACCGATTAACCCGAGACGGATTAGCCTTGTCTCGGAAACCTTGAACTTAAGGCGACAGTGTTTTACACACTGTTTATCGCTACTCATATCAACATTTTCAATTCTGATTTCTTCAGTTTATGTCGCCATAAACCTTCTTTGATTTACAGAACGTTCTGCTACCATTTAAAATATTTAAATCTATCGCTTCGGTAAGTAGTTTTAGTCCCTATACATTTTCGCCGCAAAAAATCTAAACCAGTGAGCTGTTACGCTTTCTTTAAAGGATGGCTGCTTCCAAGCCTACCTACCGGTTGTTTTGAATTTTTCACAACTTTTTCACTTAACTACTTTTAGGGACCTTAGCGAATAGTCTGGGCTGTTTCCCTCTTGACTATGAATCTTAGCACTCATAGTCTGTCTGTTCAATGTCTTTTACCTAGTATTCGGAGTTTCATTAAATTCAGTAAAACTTTACGTTCCCATCGTTTATCGAGTGCTCTACCCCAGAATAAAGTTTTTGAACGCTCTACTTAAATAGATTTCGCAGAAAACCAGCTATCTCTAAGTTTGATTGGCCTTTCACCCCTAACCACAAGTCATCCCAGTATTTTTCCACATACACGGGTTCGGTCCTCCAATAAGCGTTACCGCTATAAATTCAACCTGCTCATGGTTAGATCACTTAGTTTCGGGTCTTACTTCAGAGACTTAAAAGCTTTTTAAAACTTAATTTTTTTTCGCCTACACATACGTTTAAGCTCGCCACTAAAATAAACTCGTTGATCCATTATGCAAAAGGTACGTTGTCACTTTTGGTTTTTAAAAAAGCTTCAACTGCTTGTCAGCATTAAATTTCAGTATTTTTTCAAATTTATTTTACTAAATTCTCATTTCACCTTTCCCTCACGGTACTAATACACTATTAATCATCAAAATTTTATAGACTTTGAGGGTGGTCCCCCAATCTTCAAACAGTACATGACTTGTACCATTTTACTAGGAAAATAACAAGAATATAGTTTACAGGGCTTCATGTAAATGCTACCTTCTGTGGCTCTTTAGATTCAATAAATTGATCTTGCTATCTTAAGTCTTTATCATTTTCGCTCGCCGCTACTCACAATTTCTCGGTTGATTTTTTTAATTAGCTACTTAGATGGTTCAGTTCGCTAAATTATTTGATCTTTATAATAATATATTAAATATTTTCATAAAAAAGCTTCATTATTGAAGCTCGGTTTTCCGATACGGATATTTGTAGGTCCCAGCATTTAATAACACTCACTACAATGTTTCGTTAATAAACGTCCGCAATAATCTTTGATGTTTAGGCATTCATTTAATGCTTTACTTTTTATACAACTTGTTTTTAAGGCGAATAACGGGATTTGAACCCGTGTCTCTTAGAATCACAACCTAATACTCTAACCAACTGAGTTATAATCGCCAATAAATTTGTTACTAGTTCTTGTTAGGAGTAAGACTTGAACTTACAACCTCTGGGGCATGAGCCCAGTGAGCTACCAATTGCTCTATCCTAACGCACGTGTTTGTCTAGTTAATCCCATTCAAGAGCACCCACATACCAAACGTATATAAACCCAACCCCCAACTCGATGATAAAATCAATCATGGACCAAAAACCGAGTGTACTAAGTTGAGAGATACTAACACTCCAAGGCAATAGAAACATAGCTTCAATATCGAAAAGTATGAACAAAATTGCTACTATGTAAAACTTAACATCAAAAATATTTCGAGCATCTTCGTAAGGTTCAAAACCGCATTCATAAGTAGATAATTTTTCCGTATCGGGGTTTTGTACAGATAATAAATAAGAAAGAGTTACAATAATAAGAGCTAACACTATAGCAATCCCTAAAAAAATCAATATAGGTAAAAACTCAAAATGCATAAGAGACTGGTTAAAGTTATAGAAAGATGATGAAACGATTAACGTATTAATATTTTGTAACATGTATATATATAATCAGGAAAGAATGGGATTCGAACCCACGGTGTAAGTATTTACTTACACAAAGATTTAGCAGATCTTCACTTTAAGCCACTCAGTCACCTTTCCAACCGATAAAAAATTTATAATTGATTCCCTTTATATTAGAAGTATTTGATTAAATTTTTTATAAATATCCTTGAATTCAGAAATGATTTCAGATAGATATATCTCCAACGGGACTTGAACCCGTGTTATTGCCGTGAAAGGGCAATGTCCTAACCACTAGACGATAGAGACTTTCTTCTTCACAAGAGTCAGAAAAAAATGCGTATTATTTATTATAAAGAAAAACGGGTTAAGTTAAATTTTTAACTCTGTTTTTAGTAAAACTCGGGAACTACACACGGCAAAAAGTGTTGTGTAGGAAAGATAAATTTCAAAGTACCCATTTACTCTTTCTTGTGAAAACGAAAAGATTTGTCTTGTTTATTGAAGCAGCCTGAAAAACTTAAATTTTCAAGAACTTCAAACTTGTCCCACTTTTTCCCTTCATAAAGGTCGAAAAAAATGTGTATTATTAAAAAATAAAAAAAACGAGTTAAAGTCATGACTTTAACTATGTTTTTAATGAAATTCAGAAATGATTAATTACACAATGTATTATAATGTATAATAATGTATAATAAAAATAAGTTTTAGAACACCCATTGGCTTTTCCTCGTAAAAGCGAAAAGGACATATCTTACTTACTAAAATGGGTCGAGTAATAAGAACTTTAGAAAACTCACAACTTTTTTTACTTTTTCCCTTCATAAAGGTCGAAAAAAATGTGTATTATTTTTTGTATAAAAAAGTGAGTTAAATAAAAATTCTGACTTAGTTTTGGGTAAGACTTACGCGTAATCTGTTGTGTGACAAGAATTATATTTGGGAAATCTTTTTGCTTCTTTTCGTAAAAACAAAAAAATTTACCTAATTTACCAAAATTAACAGAAAAATGGGAAGTTTCAAGGATTTCCAATTTCTCCCACTTTTTCCCTTCATAAAGGTCGAAAAATATGTGTATTATTTTTTATCACAAAAAACTAATTAAATCAAAACTTTAACTCTATTTTTAATAAAACTTAAGAATGACCTGTTGCGTGATGTAGTGTATGATGAAGATGAACTTCGAGACGCCCATCAACTCCCCCTCGTAGGAACGAAGGAAACTTATCTTATTTATCAAAACTAATTGAGAAATGTAAACTTACTGAAATTGTTGATCTTTTTCACTTTTTCCCTTCATAAAGGTCGAAAAATATGTGTATTATTTTTTGTATCAAAAAACGAGTTAAATCAGAATTTTAACTCTGTTTCTAATAAAGCTCAGAAATAGTTCGTTACGTAATATGTTGTGTAATAAAAATGATTCCTAGAACGCCCATTTACTTTTATTTGTCCAAACTAGTTAGAAGATGCTAATTTTTACGAACCCTCAACTTTTTTTATTTCTCCTTTTTATAGAAATCCAAAAAGTGTGTGTTATTTTTGAAAACAAGGTATATGTACGTTTTCATGTTTTGACCTGATTTAAGCCTTTACTGCAGGTGCTCTATCACAGCTATTTTTCATTTTTAGTACGAGAAAAATAGGTATTATTTATATTACCAGAGGGAAGTTTAATAACGCTCTTCATGAAAAAAAGGATTCCGAAAACTATTCAATGTTTTATTCCGTGAAAATAAAGAATTTCCGTTTCTCAAAAATAACGTATATTATTATTAGCAATTTACTGAAAAAATTCATTTCTTCTCCTTTTTATAGAAATCCAAAAAGTGTGTATTATTTTTGAAAACAAGGTATATGTACGTTTTCGTGTTTTGACCTGATTTAAGCCTTTACTGCAGGTGCTCTATCACAGCTATTTTTCATTTTTAGTACGAGAAAAATAAGTATTATTTATTACCAGAAAAAAGTTTAATAACGCTCTTCGTGAAAAAAGGATTCCGAAAACTATTCAATGTTTTATTCCGTGAAAATAAAGAATTTCCGTTTCTCAAAAATAACGTATATTATTATTAGCAATTTACTGAAAAAATTCATTTCTTCTCCTTTTTATAGAAATCCAAAAAGTGTGTGTTATTTTTGAAAACAAGGTATATGTACGTTTTCGTGTTTTGACCTGATTTAAGCCTTTACTGCAGGTGCTCTATCACAGCTATTTTTCATTTTTAGTACGAGAAAAATAGGTATTATTTATTACCAGAGAAAAGTTTAATAACGCTCTTCATAAAAAAAAGATTCCGAAAATTATTCAATATTTTATTCCATAAAAATAAAGAATTTCCGTTTCTCAAAAATAGCGTATGTTATTATTAGCGGTTTACTGAAAAAATACATTTCTTCTCCTTTTTATGGAAACCCCAAAAATGTGTATTATTTTTAAAAACAAGGTATACGTACGTTTTCGTGTTTTGGCCCAATTTGAGCCTTTAATGATCGTGCTCTATCACTGCTATTTTTCATTTTTAATACAAAAAAAATATGGGAATTATTTATATTGCCGAAGAAAAATTTAATGACCGCTCTTCATGAAAAAAAAATTCCAAAGGCTATCCAATATTTTATTCCATAGAAATGAAGGATTTCCTCTTCTCAAAAATAACATCTATTATTATTTGCAATTCATTGGAAGAATTTATTTCTTCTC
>Ga0307996_1000035_pt1 | contig 36112 bp, 35 predicted proteins | sample Davwhametageno35_FD_203143 | JGI IMG/M metagenome (GOLD analysis project Ga0307996, IMG submission 203143) | Marine microbial communities from Davis Island wharf, Antarctic Ocean - #35 | ecosystem: Environmental > Aquatic > Marine > Unclassified | place: Antarctic Ocean: Davis Island wharf...
TGTTAATGTAATTCCGTTAGTTACTGTAATTCTCCCTCCCAATTGATATGTATTATCATTTGTCCAAGTTGTGTTTACAGTTACGTTAGAGGTTACAACTATATTTCCAGTTTCTGGAGTAGGAGTAATAATAGGCTCGTCCTTCTTACAAGAAGAAACAGTAAGTGCAAGAATTGCTGTTGCGATTGTTAAATGTCTTAATTTCATGTTTCGTTTTTTTTGTTTTTGTTTATGCAAATGTATAGGTGATTTTAGGAAAGGGGTTTACCTTAAAACTAACTTTATGTTAAGTAATCGTAAAATTTGAAACCCAGTTTACATATAGTTTTCAAATGAACATTTTTAATATTAACTCAATGTTAAGCCTACATTATTTTTATAAAAACAGAAGATTCCTTGAAAAAAATTGGTTTCCTTTGTTAAGGAATTTTAAATTAACTATGACTTCACACAAAATATTATTAGTAGATGATGATGAGGATATCCTAGATTTACTGGAATATAATTTAACTAAAGAAGGGTATTTGGTGGAAACTGCTAAGAACGGGAAGTTAGCTGTGGAAAAAGCCAATACTTTTATACCTGACTTAATCATTATGGATGTAATGATGCCAGAAATGGATGGAATTGAAGCGTGTGCAGAAATTAGACAAAACCCTTTGTTATCTAATACAATCATTACTTTCTTGACAGCAAGGAGTGAAGATTATTCTCAAATTGCAGGGTTTGATGCAGGAGCAGATGATTACATTACTAAACCAATTAAACCAAAAGTTTTATTTAGTAAAATAAAAGGGTTACTAAGAAGGAATTCTCAAGAATTTAAAAAGGTTGAGGCTAATTCTAGCATGTTTGTAGATAGAGAAAAGTATGTGGTGATGCAAAACGATATCGAAATTTCGCTTCCAAAAAAAGAATTTGAGTTGCTGTCGCTTTTAATGTCTAGACCTAACAATGTTTTTACAAGAGACAAGATATTTACCTCAGTTTGGGGAGATGATGTCGTAGTAGGAGACAGAACAATTGATGTGCACATTAGAAAATTAAGAGAAAAAATAGGCGAAGATTATATCAAAACAGTAAAAGGAGTTGGGTATAAATTTGTAGCTATAGAAGCTTAAACTTTGGTTGTATTTGTTAAATAGAAACTAGTATCAGAAAACTAACAATCAGAATTAAAATTCTTCAAAAGGAATAAGTCATTCCTAACCTGGAAGCAATAGAAGCATTATCTGACAATCTATCATAACACCTCCCAAACCCACTTTTTTGTATACAAATAGCCAATTTACACATCAGTGTTGATACGGGCAACATCTTCAATAACCTTAACTACAAGTTGTATAAAGATTGGCTTTTCTTTGGAAGTAATAAATAAAAACCTTGCTTCTGTTACCATTGAAAGCGCACTATTTTTATTAAAATAAAAATCGGGATAACTACTATTAGTAAGTTCCGAACCATTTCCGAAAATTTTTAGGTACTCAAAATCACCTCCAACAAGCAAAGAAATAATACCATGACCCATTTCATGAGACCAAATTCCCATGATGGTGAAAGGGCACAAAATGTAATATCCATAAAAAATCACCACACAAAAACGATTAGAAAAGCACACAAGATAAAACCAATAACTTACTTTGTATTTTTTAACCATACCGATAAATTTATTTTAGAAGAATGAAGATTCACAAAAGAGATTAGAACGTATTTTTGTAATTACTCTTTAGAAACCCTATTTTAGTGCTCGATTTAGATTTTAAAACTCAATAAATCATTTTATAATGAAAGGAATAATTCTAGCAGGAGGTTCAGGAACAAGGCTCCACCCATTAACATTGGCAGTGAGTAAACAACTAATGCCTGTTTACAACAAACCCATGATTTATTATCCGTTAGCTACTTTGATGAGCTCAGGGATAAGAGAAATATTAATTATTTCTACTCCGCAAGATTTACCAAATTTTGAAAAACTATTGGGAGATGGAAGTCAAATCGGATGTAAATTCTCTTATAAAGTACAAGAAATTCCAAATGGGCTGGCTCAAGCTTTTGTTTTGGGAGAGGAATTTATTGGAGAGGACAGTGTTGCACTTATTTTGGGAGATAATATTTTTTATGGAGGAGGATTATCCGACAACCTGAAACAACAAGTAAATCCAGAAGGCGGAGTAGTTTTTGCTTACCATGTTTCCGATCCAGAACGATATGGAGTTGTAGAATTTGATGAAGAAATGAATGCAATTTCAATTGAGGAAAAACCTCAGAAACCAAAATCTAATTATGCAGTTCCAGGGTTGTATTTTTATGACAATTCGGTAGTAGAAATTGCAAAAAATATAGAGCCAAGTGCAAGAGGGGAATACGAAATTACAGATGTAAATAATGAATACCTTAAACAAGGAAAATTGAGTGTTTCTATTCTTGATAGAGGAACTGCTTGGTTAGATACAGGAACATTTCATTCTTTAATTCAAGCGAGTCAGTTTGTGCAAGTTGTAGAAGAAAGACAAGGATTAAAAATAGGATGCATTGAAGCTGTAGCTTTTGCAAGAGGATTTATTGATGCACATCAATTAAGAAAAATTGCAACTCCATTATTAAAAAGTGGATATGGAGATTTTTTAATGACGTTAATCGAAGAAGAAGAAAATTAGAGGGAAATGAATAATAAAGAATTAATTGAAGTAGAAATTGAGAATTACCTTAAAACGCTAAATTCTCACTCGCTTTACGAACCGATAAAATACATCTTGAATATTGGAGGGAAAAGAATAAGGCCTTCGGTATTATTGGATGCTGTCAAATTATTTGGAGGAAATCCGAAAGACGCTATGCCCTTGGCTCTTGCTGTTGAGGTTTTTCATAATTTCACATTGATGCATGACGACATCATGGATGCTTCCTCGCTAAGAAGAGGGAATGAAACCGTTCATATAAAATGGGATGTAAATTGCGCTATTCTCTCAGGAGATGCAATGATGATTCTTGCCTATCAATTAATTGAAAATATTCCAGAAGAGTTTCAGCCAAAAATATATAAGGCATTTAATAAAATGGCACTTTGGTTGTGTGAAGGACAACAAGACGACATGGAGTTTGAGGAAAAAGAAACAGTTTCAATTCCTCAATACCTTGAAATGATTAAAAATAAAACTTCGGTTCTGATAGGGTTCTGTTTTGAGACTGGAGCAATTTTAGGAAAGGTATCTCAAGAAATTCAAGATAAAATTTATGATTTTGGAATCAATTTAGGATTGGCCTTTCAGTTGCAAGATGATTACCTGGATTTATATCCAAAAAGTGCTGCAATGGGAAAAATAGTAGGAGGAGATTTAATAAATAAAAAGAAATCGATTCCTTATTTACTTGCTATGCAAGAGTCCACACCAGGAATAAAGCAAAAAATAAAAGAATTGATTAACAGCCAAGACCAAGATAGAATAGAAAAACTAAAAACGGTATTTGAGCAAATTGAAGTAAAAGAAAAGACTGAGAAAATGATAGAAGAATATTTTCAATTATCAGCTCGAAGTTTAAACTCGATAGAAGGTTTTGACCTAACCTCAATACAGGTTTTTGCTGAGCAATTGATGCAAAGAAAGCATTAAAAATAGTCGGATTGAGTATTAGTTAATTCCATTCGGAATTTATTTTCTAATACTGTATATTTGTTATTCTAAGCACAACAAAGGATGGATTTACAATTTAAAATATCAAAAGACTTTATTGAAGAAATTCAAGAGTTTGTCTCTAATGATGATAGAGGTGCGATTCTGAACGCAATTTCAACTCTTCATGAAGCCGATATTGCCGAAATTTTAGATGTAGTTTCTATGGAAGAGGCGAAATATATTTTTCGCTTATTAGAAGATGAAAATGCTTCTGATGTATTGGTTGAGCTAGAAGAAGATGTGAGAGTAAAATTTCTTGACGCTCTTTCGGCAAAGGAAATTGCAGAGCAAATGGACAACATGGACTCTGATGATGCTGCCGATATTATGGCAGAAATGTCGGAGGAAAAGCAAGAAGAGGTAATCTCACAAATAGAAGATCCTCAACAAGCTATTGATATTGCTGCTCTTATGCAATACGATGAAGATACGGCTGGAGCAATAATGGGAACGGAACTTATTTGTGTAAACGAAAATTGGACTACCGACCAATGCATTGAAGAAATGCGAGAACAAGCCGAAAATGTTCAATATATCTATACCGTGTATGTGGTAGATAACCAAAAAAGGTTAACAGGGATGCTGTCTTTAAAAAGTCTGTTATTTGCAAAAAAGGGAACTTTAGTAAAAGACATTTACATAGAAAATGTACGCTACGTAGATTCTTATGAAAGCTTAGAAGAAGTAGCTTCAATGATGAAAAAATATGATTTTGTAGCACTTCCAGTTCTTAATCCAGATAAAATATTGATAGGAAGAATCACCATTGATGATGTGGTAGACATTATACAAGAAGAAGCCGAAAAAGATTACCAAATGGCAAGTGGTATTTCCGACAATGTAGAGTCTTCGGATAGTATTTTAGCCCTAACAAGAGCAAGACTGCCTTGGTTAATCGTAGGATTAATTGGAGGGGTGTTAGGAGCTGAGGTAATTGGTTTATTTGAAGAGCAATTGGGTGATTTTCCTCAAATGGCATTGTTCATTCCGCTAATTGCGGCAATGGCAGGAAACGTGGGAGTACAATCTTCGGCAATTGTGGTGCAAGGTATTGCGAGTAACAACATAGATTTAACAGGAATTTCTGGAAGATTACTGAAAGAATTGGGGGTAGCATTATTAAATGGAATCGTTTGTTCCATTATTATTTTACTCTTCATTTTCTTAGTAAAAGGAGATTTAACCTTGGGGCTTACAGTTAGCTTGTCGCTATTAGCTGTAATAATATTCGCAGGAATTTTTGGAACATTAATTCCTTTGTTATTACACAAAAGAAATATAGATCCTGCCCTAGCTACAGGTCCTTTTATTACCACAACCAATGATGTAATTGGGCTGTTCCTTTATTTATATATTGGGTATTTGTTTTATTTTTAATAGAAGAAAGAAATTCAACTATTCAAAAAAAAATAGAAAAACAAAATATTATTTTGTTTTTCTATTTCTAAAACTCCTAAGAGGTCAGTTTATTTCGAATGATTAAAGAACTTTAATCATTTCCATTCTAAAAACAAGAGCTTGGTAAGGCTTAATTGATCCTCCAGCACCTCTAGCTCCATAAGCTAATTGGTAAGGTAAATAAACTTCCCAAACACTTCCTTCTTTCATTAATTGCATAGCTTCTGTCCATCCTTTTATTACTTGGTTTGGCGCAAAAGACAAGGGTGTGCCTCTGTCTATTGAACTATCAAATACTTTACCATCAATAGAAGTTCCATGATAATGCATTTTAGTTTTTTGAGCTATAGTAGGAGTTTTTCCAGTTCCTTCTGTGATTACTTTATACATTAATCCACTTCGTAAAGTAATTACTCCTTTTTCTAGTGTTTTACCTTTTAAGAAGTTTTCTCCGTCTGTTTTTACATCTTGAGCTATTGCAAAAGAAGAGAAGAATAGGAAAGTGAGAGTTGCTAAAAGCGTTAGTTTAATTGTTTTCATGTGTTGTTATTTTTTATAAATAAACAAAAAAACCACCTCTAATGCAAGAGGTGGTTTTAATTAATACTAGTTAATTGAATTTTAGCAATTAAATTCCTGTAGTTCCTTGTGGAGCTGCGGGTAAAATCTCCAATAATTCTACTTCAAAAACAAGTGCAGAATATGGAGGAATTGCTTGGCTACCTTGTGGTCCGTAAGCTAAATCGAAAGGAATATATAATTCCCACTTACTTCCCACTGGCATTAATTGTAAAGCTTCAGTCCAACCTGGAATAACTTGGTTTACACCAATCTCCAAAGGCTCACCTCTATCCACAGAACTATCAAATACAGTTCCATCAATTAGTGTTCCATGATAATGAGCTTTTACTCTGTCAGTAGCTTGTGGTTTAGCTCCTGTTCCTTCAGAAAGGATTTTGTATCTCAATCCACTTGGCAAAGTAATTACATCTTCTTTAGCAGTTTTTTCAGCTAAAAAAGCTTCTCCAACCTTTGCTAAAATTTTTCCTTGTGCATCTACAATTTCTTTTGCTCTCAAGTTCATAGCGTCAGAGTCAATTTTCAGAGTCAATTTAGACATTACATCATGAACCCCTTGTACGTATGCATTTTCAGAAAAATACTCTTTAAATCCATTTTTAGCTAACCTTGAAGAAACATCTGTTCCAATGTAATAGTTCAATGTATCATTAATATTTTTTAATGATTCAAACGTTCCGCTTGCTTTCCCTAAATAAACCGTAGTAGTTGTATCTTGGTAAAGAGCCATGAATTTAGTCCTTAACTGAGGTTCAATGTCTTTTACTTGCACTAGGTACTCAGCTTCATTAAATCCATCTTGTAGTCCTTTTGTAAAAGCAGTTGGTTCAAATGCTTTATCAATTTTTGATTGGATAAAACTTCCAGCAACTTCAGTTCCTAAAAAATAACTTAAAGAGTCATTCTCAGTGCTCAATGCATCAAAGCTTGGTGCAGAGGTAGCGTTTGTTCCTTTGCAAGATGCTAAAGCAGCAATTCCAGCAATAGATAAAATAATTAATTTTTTCATTTTGTTTTAGTTGTTTATGTTATTTTTCAATTTCTAATAATTCTACTTCAAATATAAGTGCAGAATGAGGTTTGATTGTTCCTTGTCCTTGTGCTCCATAAGCCAAATCAGAAGGGATAAACAATTTAAATTTAGATCCTACTGGCATTAATTGTAATGCTTCTGTCCATCCTTTAATCACTCCATTCAATGGAAAAGAAATTGCTTCTCCTCTGTCAACTGAACTATCAAAAACCGTTCCGTCTAATAACGTTCCGTGGTAATGAGTTTTCACTTTATCAGTAATAACTGGCATTGCACCTGTTCCCATTGTCATTACTTCGTATTGCAATCCACTAGCAGTAGTAATTACTCCTTTTTTGCTCGCATTTTCTTTTAAGAAATTTTCTCCTTCAGCACTTGCAACTTTAGTTAGTTCTTCTTGTTTTTTCCCAAAATATTCTTGCAATATAGCTTGAGATGCTTCCATGTCAATTAATATTGGAGTCCCGTTAAATGTTGCGTCCAATGCTGCTGTAAAAGCAGTTGAGTTTACGCTTTCCAATCCTTGAGATTTAAGGCTGTTTGCAATGTTTACTCCTAAACTGTAACTTACTTTGTCTAATTCGTTATCTAATTTCATTGTTGATGTTGGGTTTTGTAATTGTTTTATTTGTACGTTTTTTGATTTTAATATTTCGTCTTGTCTTTTGCTTTTAGCAGAAAAAGCTTCGGCTTTAGAAACAGCAGCTGTTAGCTCTAAGTTTTTTTGATTCAATTTGTTGTTCATTGAATTTGTCAAATTATTCATTGAATCTTTCATAGCTGTAATTTCATTGTTTTTTGCCAAAACAGTTGAAGTCAGTTTTTTTTTGGACACCACACAAGATGCCAAAACGATAGATGCAGAAAGAGCTAGTATTATATTTCTTTTCATTGTATTAGTTATTTAAGTGGTTTCCTAATGAGTCGTTAAAAGTTTCAGCAAACTCAGAAAGGGGTCCCCAGTTTTCATTATCAATTTTTATATCCTTGTTTATTGTTTCTCCCAATAGGCTAAATGGCGTGTTGGATTCACTCATAAACTCAATAAACTCCTCTTTATTCTGTTCCGTTACAGAAACTACAATTCTACTTTGAACTTCTCCAAAAAGGAAAGCATCTTTTCTCAATTCGCTATCTGTAGCAACATCAAATCCAATGTTGTTTGGGTATCCCATTTCACTTAGCGTTACAAAAAGACCTCCGTCTGCACAATCGTGAGCGGCATTTACTAATCCGTTTTCAATTAATCCTTTGGTTGTTTCTTGTAATTCAAATTCCTCTTCCAACTCAAAATAAGGAGAAGGAGATTCTTTTATTCCTAAAACATTTGCCAAATACTCCGAAGAAGAAATGTCGTTTACAGATTTTCCAAGTAAGAAGATAGAATCTCCCGTTTGTTTAAAATCCAAAGTCATTACTTTAGTTTTGTCTGGTACTATTCCAATCATTCCAATAGTTGGAGTTGGGAAAACTGGAGTTTCTACTCCGTCAATTTTTGTTTGGTTGTAAAAACTTACGTTTCCTCCTGTTACCGGAGTTTTAAATTTTCTACAAGCATTACTCATTCCTTCAATTGCTCCTTTAAATTGCCAGAAACATTCAGGATTGTATGGATTACCAAAGTTTAGGCAGTTTGTAATAGCAGAAGGTATTCCTCCAGAAATTACAATGTTTCTTGCTGCTTCCGATACTGCAATTTCAGTTCCTTTTACAGGATTTGCATTTACATACCTAGAGTTACAATCTACTGTCATTGCAAGAGCAGTGTTTGTTCCTTTTACATTTACGATAGCAGCATCAGAAGGAGAGTTTGTACCCATATTCTTGGTTCCTACCATAGAATCGTATTGCTCGTATATCCATCTTTTAGAAGCTATATTTGGCATACTTACCAATTTCATTGCAATTGCTTTTAAGTCTTCTGGCTCCGCTACGTTATTAATGTCAAACTTCTTGTATTCTTCAAAATAAGCTGGCTCTTTAAATTCTCTGTCGTAAACTGGAGCACCTCCACCTAAGATTAAAGGCTCGGCAGGAGTAGAAGCAATTAATTCTCCATTTTCATAGTAATTAAGTGTTCCTCCTTTTGTTACTTCTCCAATCTGAACACAGTTCAAATCCCATTTGTCAAAAATATCTTGTACTACTTTTTCTTTTCCTTTATGAACCACAACAAGCATTCTTTCTTGAGATTCTGATAACAGAATTTCATAAGGCTGCATGTTTTCTTGTCTTGTTGGCACTTTTTCCAACCAGATGTCCATTCCGTATCCTTCTTTTCCACTCATCTCTGAAGTAGAACAAGTAATTCCGGCAGCACCCATATCTTGCATTCCTACAATTGCATCCGTTTCGGCTAATTCTAGAGTTGCTTCTAATAATAATTTCTCTTGAAATGGGTCTCCAACTTGTACAGCTGGTAAATCATTTACAGAATCTTCTGTTATATCTTTAGATGCAAAAGCTGCTCCATGTATTCCATCTTTTCCAGTTGCAGAACCAACAATGTAAACAGGGTTTCCTACTCCAAATGAAGTAGCAGAAATAACTCCGCCTACTTTCATTATTCCAGCAGAAAATGCATTTACTAATGGGTTTGTGTTATAAGATTCATCAAAGAATACTTCACCTCCTACCATTGGAATCCCAAAAGCATTTCCGTAATCTCCAATTCCTTTAGAAACTCCTTTTACCAACCATTTTGTTCTGTCTTCTTTTATGTTTCCAAATCTCAATGAGTTTAATTGCGCAATTGGTCTTGCACCCATTGTAAAAATATCTCTGTTTATTCCACCCACTCCTGTTGCAGCTCCTTGGTAAGGTTCTAACGCAGAGGGGTGATTGTGTGATTCTATTTTGAATGCACAAGCCAATCCATTTCCAATATCTACCAATCCAGCATTTTCTTCACCAGCCTCTACAAGCATATGATCTCCTTCTTTAGGAAGAGTTTTCAAATACTTAATAGAGTTTTTGTAAGAACAATGTTCACTCCACATTACAGAGTAAATACTCATTTCGGTAAAGTTTGGAGTCCTACCTAAAATCTCTTTGATTTTATCGAATTCTTCTGGAAGTAAACCAAGCTCCTGAGCTTGTTCCAAAGTGGCAATTCTTGTTGATGCTTTTGACATAGTTTCTTGATGAAATTTTAAAGTACAAAAGTAAGAAATTTTCTAGTAAATAGAAAGTATTTTGTAAACATTGAAAAGTGAGGGATGATGCATAGGCATAGAAGAATTAAATAGGCAAATTTTAAACAGATATTTCTTATGATAATAATAAGTCTGGAACTAAATTAATAGTTGTCATGCTGAATTCTTGTACTGAGTTTATCGAAGTATAGTTCAGCATCTTTATTCATAGAAATATTACTAGAGTTTTACTCGTGAAAAATTCTTAGTGAGATCCTGAAATGAACTCAGGATGACTGACATGAAAAAACAGACTTTTGTCTATCTTCTTTTCCTATTCCCACTGTTTTTAGCAGTTTGCTTATGCTTTTCAGCCAACCATTTTGGCTTGTTTACTGCTCCAGAATTTTCTGGTTTCCTGTCGGTAAATTCTTTTTTATCTCCTCCGTGTTTTGGTCTACCCAAAAGCTTTTCTAACAAGTCAAATCTTTTGGCTTTGGTCAATTGATTTTTTATCCAGTGATGGTTTTCTTTTTTGTACCAAAAGAAAAATTTATGTTGGTTTTGTTTCTCTTGTTTTGTTTTGGGAGTGTAATAAGGTTTCATGGTATAAGGATGAATTCCAGAGTAATAAATTACTGTAGCAACCGTCATAGGAGTAGGAGTAAAATCTTGCACTTGTTCCAATTGGAACCCCATATCTTTGGTTTCGGCAGCCAAATTTGCCATGTCTTCTTCTTTACAACCTGGGTGAGAAGAAATAAAATAAGGAACCAGTTTCTGGTTCAAATCATATTTCTTATCAATCTTGTCGTAGTTTTCTTTAAAAGTATGAAAATGTTTAAAGTCGGGCTTTCTCATCAGTTTCAAAGTGTCCGGAGCCGTGTGTTCTGGAGCCACTTTTAGCCTCCCAGACACATGTCTTTTTTGAAGTTGTTCCATGTATTCCATCATGTCGTCTTCGTCTCCATTTTTATTGTAAGATTTTGTCAATAAATCATAACGAATTCCACTTCCTATAAATGCTTTTTTAACTCTTGGTAACTCATCCACTTTTTTGTACAAATCCGTCATTGGTTTATGACTTGTGTCTAAGTTGCTACAAACAACAGGATGAATACAAGAAGGGCTCACGCATTTTTCACAAATACTTTGCACTTTCCCCTTCATCTTATACATGTTTGCCGAAGGTCCAGCCAAATCAGATATATACCCTTTAAAATCAGACATGTGAGTGACTTTATTCACCTCTTTCAAGATAGACTCTTCACTTCTACTTGCAATAAATTTTCCTTGGTGAGCAGAAATGGTACAAAAACTACAACCTCCAAAACAACCTCTGTGAGTATTCACGGAGAATTTTATCATTTCGTATGCAGGAATTGCACCTCTTTTGTTGTATTTTGGATGAGGAAGACGCGTGTAAGGTAAATCAAATGAAAAATCTATTTCAGTCTCCGTCATAGTATCGTAAGGAGGATTAATGATAAGGTTCTTCCCATTAACTTCCTGGATTATTCTATCTGCAACTAACTTGTTGGATTCCTGTTCTACGTGTTTGAAATTGGCTGCAAATTTCTTTTTATCTTTCAGACAAACGTCATGAGAATTAAGAGTTAAATCCTTCCAGTTTTTATTTTTTGGAATTCCCTCTTCCGTTTTTCTAAAGTAAGCCGTTTGTTTCACCATGGTTAATTGATGAAAAGGGATTCCTTTTTTCAACATTTGAAGAATCTCTTTTAATGCTTTTTCTCCCATTCCGTAAACCAATAAATCAGCTTTAGAATCTTCAAGTATCGTAGGCATTAATTTATCACTCCAGTAATCGTAATGAGTAATTCTTCTTAACGAAGCTTCAATTCCTCCAATAAGAACAGGAACGTCAGGATATAATTCTTTTAATATTCTACTGTAAGTTACAACCGCATAATCAGGTCTAAAACCAGCTTTTCCTCCAGGAGTATAAGCATCTGTAGAACGCAAACGAATGTTTGCTGTGTAATGATTTACCATGGTATCCATACAACCCGAAGTAACTCCGAAGAAATATTTAGGTGTACCTAATTTTTTAAAATCTCTTAAATCATCCTTCCAGTTGGGTTGAGGAATGATAGCAATTCTGAAACCTTCGCTTTCAATTAATCTTCCTACCACAGCAGTTCCAAAAGCAGGATGATCCACATAGGCATCACCTGAAACAAGAATTACATCCAGTTGTTCCCAGTCTCTTTTTTCCACTTCCTTTTTGGTAATGGGAAGCCATGCTGTTATTGGTAATTTAAAATCATCCATGGCACAAAGATAATGCGAATTTTCTTTTAAAGTGTTTTTGGATGAAATTTCAACAAAATAGAACATTAGTAATAAAATTTTACTAATCTTTTACTTTGCAACTATTGATTCCAATCAGTTTATAAAGTGGACAAAAATTAATTAGACTAGTAACAGCAAATATAATTGCGACTATCAATAATACGAGTGCAAAAGTTCCCTCTACTGTCCCTGTGAAATACAGAGCAGCAATAATTGCAGCCAAAACTGTTCTTATTGTTTTGTCTTTATTTCCCATGTTTTTTTTCATAATTGAGGAGTTTAAGTTTTGATTAAAAGTAGAAAATCAACTATTTTCTGCCAAAATAGACGACAACAATCATAAAAAGATACGAAAGTGTGTGTTTTTTCGTTATTTTTGTCCACTTGGTAATAAACGCCCAACAATGACTAGAAAAACTTTCAGTTTAGCGCTCGCTATAATTCTTTTATCTTCTTGTAAAATAAGGTATTCAACAAGTAGTGGAGGAAATTTGAATGAGAATATAAAAACGTTTTCTATAGAGCAGTTTACTAACCAAGCAACTTTGGGCCCCTCAACAATTGGACTTACTTTTACTGAAAAACTAAGAGAGCTATTTCAATCTCAAACTAAGTTAGAGCTTGTTTCTACCAATGGAGATTTAAGTTACGAAGGAACAATTTCCAATTATACTATTCAGCCAATTGCTCTGCAAGGCGATCAAACAGCAGCACAAAACAGATTGACAATATCTATTAAAGTGATTTTTGTGAACCAAATAGAAGTGAAAGATAATTTTGAAAAAACATTTTCACGATTTGCAGATTACAACAGTACACAAGATATTAGTTCTGTGCAAGACGGATTGATTGAAGACATTTTTGATCAATTAACACAAGATATTTACGACAAAACGCTGGGAGATTGGTAACTAAAAAAACTTTCATATCGCTCATGCAAAATCCTTTCTTGGTTTCCCAAGAAGAAGGAGAGGAATTGAACGCACTACAGCAACAATATCCTTATTGTTCGTCTATTTCTATGCTACTTTCCAAGGCTTATCATACACAAGAAAGTATAAGTTTTGAGCAACAATTAAAAAACACGGCTATTTCTATTCCGGATAGAGCTGTTTTGTATGATTTAATTAACCTAGAAGGAGAAGTTGAACCAATAGAACCGGCAAAAGAAGAAATTCCAGAAGTAATAGAGGCAATAACTGAAGAACCAATTGAGGAAAAACTTGTTGAGAAGGAAATTGATGAAGAAAATAAAGAGAAACAAATCGAAGAAGTTTTAGTTGAGAAAGAAGTGAAAATTTCTCACAAAGAAAATATTGAAAAAATTATAACGGAGAAAAAAGCAGTTTTAAAAGATAAAGAAAGTCAGGATTTAGAAAATTTAATCCTATCAAATGTTTTGGGGGCCGCTTCCCTATTGGAGGAAGAAATAGAAGAATCGGAGAAAGAAGAAATAGTAATTGCTGAGGTAGAACAAGAGTTTGATTTGTCAACTGCTCATTCTTTTTACGACTGGCTAACTCCTTCAGAAGCTTTGAAAGAAGAGGTTGAGGTGAAAAAAGAAACTGAACTTTCTGTAGAGCAAATGGTAGATAAATTCATTATACAAAGGAAAAAAGACTCTAGTCATATTAGGTTAAACAAGGATGAATCTCCAAAAAAATTCTTCTCCCCCATAGAGGTTGGAAAGAAAAGTTTGATAGAGAAAGATGATTTTGCAACAGAAACATTGGCAAAAATTTACGTAACTCAAGGATTATACGACAAGGCAATAGCTACTTATGAGCGATTAAGTTTGAAAAATTCAGAAAAAAAGAGTTACTTTGCCAAACAAATTGAGGAAATAAAACAAAATTTAAGTTAAAATAAGATAAAAAATGGGAACATTAGTATTAGTATTATCAATCGTAGCAGCAGCATTATTAATGTTGGTTATTCTTATCCAGAATCCAAAAGGAGGAGGAATAGATTCGTCATTTGGAGCAGCTAACCAATTGGGAAGTGTAAAAAAAACAAATGATGTAGTAGAAAAAGCGACTTGGTACATTGCAATAATAATTGTAGTACTTGCTTTGTCTTCTTCATTTCTTATTGGAAACAACACAGGAACTATAGATACAACAGAAACTAAATTTGATCCTAATTACAGAAATACATTGTCTACAGATGTACCTTTGGATAAAGTAATTGACTAGTTTTCTTTAAGGATTATAACATTTATTAACCGCATAAAATTAATTTTATGCGGTTTTTTTATGCTTTTATATTTAGGGATTTTTTTTAAAATCAGTATAAATAATATTGAATAAAAAAGATTACATTTGGTGATGATTTTCCGATATAATGAGAGGGAGATTAAAATAAAGTTGTAACTAATCTTCGCATATGCTTTCTTTTGACAATACTGAAGTTGCCTTTTCTGGCCAATCAAATTCTGAGCTGAAATGGGCTCACAGACTATTTAAATTAATAGGGAATAACAAACTAATTGTATTTGGAAAATGGGCAACCAATTTTGCATTGGCTGTAAGATTACCTATTACTGGAATTATCAAAAAAACAATTTTCAAACAATTTTGTGGAGGAGAAAACATAGAAGAATGTAAAACCGTTATTAATAAACTAAACGAATATGGTATTGGAACAATATTGGATTATTCGGTAGAAGCAAAAGCAAACGAAGTAGAACTGGAAGCATGTTGCAAAGAATTGGAAAGAGGGATTAAGTTAGCTGCAAAAAACAAAGAAATTCCTTTTTTGGTGTTTAAAGTTTCGGGAGTTGTGGCATTTAATTTGCTAGAAAAATACAACCACGAACTGCCCGAAAACAATCCTGAATATGATGCTGCTTATGCACGAGTAGACCGACTATGTAAAGCTGCTTATGAGGCCGATACTCCTATTTTTATTGATGCAGAAGAGTCTTGGATTCAAGAAACAATTGATAGAATTACAGAAGAAATGATGGTGAAGTATAATAAGGAAAAAGCCATTGTTTATAACACACTTCAACTCTACAGATGGGATAGATTGGAAGCTTTGAAAAACTTTCATAAAACTGCGGAGGAAAAAGGATACCACATGGGTGTAAAATTGGTTAGAGGCGCCTACATGGAGAAGGAAAGAGAAAGAGCGACACATAAAAATTACAAATCACCTATTCAACTTGATAAGGCGGCTACGGATAAAGATTATGATTTGGCAATTATTTATTGTGCAGAAAATAAAATAGCATTGTGCGCAGGAACTCACAATGAAGAAAGCTCATTTTTGCTTGCAAACTATATGGAAGAAAATAAGTTAGATAAAGCAGATTCTAACTTTTATTTTGCTCAATTATTGGGAATGAGTAACCACATTAGTTTCAATTTATCTAAACAAGGATACAATGTTGCTAAATACGTTCCTTATGGTCCAGTGAAAGAAGTAATTCCTTATTTGATAAGAAGAGCAGAGGAAAATACTTCGGTTGCAGGACAAACAAGTAGAGAACTAGCTTTGATTTCTCTTGAAATGAAAAGAAGAAAGTTGCTAAAGAAAGCTTAACAATCCTCCTAAAGAAATTAACAATGGACTCTTATTTACTTCCAATATTATTGGAAGTAAAGCGTTAAGTAAAACCTTATATTTGCTAAAATCACGAATTACATCGAATTATAAAATTTTAATTATGAAAAAGTCATTGTTATCCATAGGAATAGCTACTCTATTGTTTGTAGGATGTGTTCCTGCTAGGAAGTATGAAGATTTAAAAGCTAAAAGTGAACAATGCCAAAAGGAGTTAGCAAAGTTTCAAACTGAAAACGAGCAATTTAAAACTGAAAACACAGAGTTGAGCCAAATGTTGGTGACAAAAAAATCTGAATTAGCAACTGCGAATGAAGAAATGGAAGGAGCCAAAAGAAAATTCTTAGAGAAAGAGCAGCAGTATGATAAATTAAAACAATTACATGATGACATTTTGTTGAGGTACGACAGATTGTTAGCGAATTCATCAATTGAGAATAAAACACTTTCTTCAAAATTAGATAAGTCTCAAAAAGAATTACAAGATAAAGAAGATCAATTAAATATTTTGGGAAAAAGCTTGAATGAACTGAAAGTAACTTTAGAAAACAAGCAAAACGCATTGGAGTTGAGAGAGCAAAGGGTAAAGGAATTGGAAGAATTAATTGCTGAAAAAGATGCTGCAGTAAATGCATTGAAAGATAAAGTATCCAAAGCATTATTGGCTTTTGAAAACAAAGGATTGACAGTTATTCAAAAAAACGGAAAAGTGTACGTTAGTCTTGAAGCAAAATTATTGTTTGCCTCTGGAAGCACAAAAGTAGGAACAGAAGGTAAAGTGGCTGTAATTCAATTGGCAAAAGCCTTGGAGACAGAAGCAGAACTAGAAATTATTGTGGAAGGACACACAGATTCTGATGATTTAAAATCGGCTAGTCATCCTAAAAACAATTGGGAATTGAGTGTGTTGAGAGCTACCTCTGTAGTTGAGATAATGACTGCAAACAGCACAATTAACCCAAAAATATTATCGGCAGCAGGAAGAAGTAAATACAATCCTTTAGGCGAAGAGAAAGCTGCAAATAGAAGAATAGAAGTTATTTTGACTCCTAACTTGGACAAATTATTTGACATTATTTCTAACTAATAACCTAATCAGGTCATATAATAGTTACTTTTGTCAAAATACATTGGCTTAATCCTTGTTAAGGTTTAAGAATAAAACGTAAACAAATGAAAAAAATAATTCTTTCATTCTTAGTAATTACTTTACTAACCTCAGGATTTTCACAAGATTCATCAAACAACTGGAAGCTGTTTCCTGGTAAGACCGACACAGTTTTGCCAACTGATACAGTTTATGGATTAACTCTAGCTCATAAACCAGGAACCATAAAGGTAGAAAAAGACCATAGAATTGATAAAGTCTCAGAACTTATGAGAGGAGGAGCCTCTAACCATCCAATAATAAATGGCTATAGAGTTCAAATTATTTCGTCTTCTACAAAATCAATCGTAGATAGCGAAAGAGGGAGGTTTATGTCTAGTAATAGCAGAACAAGAACTTACATAGATTACAAAGCACCAAACTTTAGATTGAGAGTAGGAAATTTCAGAAATAAATTGGAAGCACAAAAATTGCAGCACGAAATCATGAAGGATTTCACAAATACTTTGGTTATTTCTGATTCGATAGACCTCCCTAGATTAGACTAATAATCATGGAGAAAATAACAAAAAAAAATATACGAGCGCTTTCGCAAGAAGAATTGATAGAATTTTTTTTGGATAAAGGAGAGCAAAAATTTAGAGCTAATCAGGTTTTTGATTGGGTTTGGAAGAAGTCGTTTACTGCTTTCGAGAATATGTCTAACATTTCTGTTGAAACTAGAGAAATGCTGGAGGAATATTTCTATTTCAACAAACTAACGATAGATACAAAGCAAGTAAGTACTGATGGAACCATAAAGTGCGCCTTTAAACTGTATGATGGAAGCATAGTAGAAGGAGTTCTTATCCCTACAAAAAAGAGAATGACAGCTTGTATTTCTTCGCAAGTAGGTTGTAGTTTGGCTTGTTCATTTTGTGCTACTGGTAGACTTAAGCGAATGCGAAATCTTACTTATGACGAAATTTACGACCAAGTGGTAGAGATTAACAACTTGGCTAAAGAAAACTACAACAAACCGCTTACAAACATAGTTTATATGGGAATGGGCGAACCCTTACTTAATTACAAAAACACTTTGGAATCCATTAATAAAATTACTTCGGACGAAGGATTGGGAATGGCTTCGAGAAGAATTACGGTTTCTACAGCAGGGATTGCCAAAATGATTAAGAAATTGGGAGATGATGACGTTAAATTTAACTTAGCTCTATCGTTACATGCTACCAATGATGAAGCTAGGGACAAAATAATGGAGATTAACCAACAGAACTCACTCGGTTCATTAGCAGAAGCATTAAAATATTACTACGACAAAACGGGTAATATGGTGACTTACGAATATTGCTTGCTTGATGGTGTAAACGACTCACTAAAAGAAGCTCATGAGTTGGTTCAGTTTTGCCAGCACGTTCCTTCTAAGGTAAATTTAATAGAATACAATCCTATTGAAGATGGAGAATTTGATAAATCAGATTCAAAATCTACTGAGAGATTTGCTGCTTATTTAGAAAAAAACGGAGTGCCTGCAAACGTTCGTAGAAGTAGAGGTAAAGACATTGATGCAGCCTGTGGACAGCTGGCAAATAAGGATTAACAGGAGCGTTTATTTCATACTGTATTAGCAATTAAATTTTTAATGGAATTTTCGGGAAGTACTTTTCCTGATGTTATTGATTTATCTCCACAAATTTTAAATAAATACCTAGGATTTTCATTGCCAGAATTTGACCAGTTTTTCCCTTGGCATCAGCATGCATATTCAGGGTCAATTTATGGACAAAACTGTAATCAATCTATTATTTATCAAATACTAACCATCTTATTTGTAGTCGTGATCTGTTATTTTAATAAAGGAAAATTAAAGAGGTTGTTTACTTCAAATGTTTCAAATTAACTGCATACATGATAACAAACGCTAAAGTAAAGAATCCAAATAATATATAATAACCAACAACTAGACCTGATAGCGTATAAAACATTAATGGAATAAGTCCTATTATTTTAGACCCGAGGTATAAATGGAATCCTGTTTTTTTCATATTAAACATTATGAAAGCTCCAAATAAACTCAATAAGATAGAAATAAGCGAAATAGAAGAAAATAAGGTGTGATTTTCAATGTTTTCTTCTGCCATTAATTGAATACTAGAGGTCATATCGCTCATAATCTCAGCTGTTTCATTTGTAGTTGTTTCTTCCATTTGCCCAACCATCAGTTCTATCGCTTCTCTTTGCTCTATTTCGCTATAAGTAAGTAATTGAAAAGTTGCATAGATGAGTAAAAATCCACTTACTACAAAAGTAATAATAGCAAGTACGGTTAAGAAAGTAGGCCTTTCGTTTTCAATATTTAAACTTTCTTGGTCTAAAAAATGTTGATCTTCCATGTAGTTATAATTTTGTAAGTTTGGGTTATGAAGAAAATTTTCTATTTCGCGATTGCGCTCTTATTTTCTTGCGAAACAAATATAGAAAATAAAGAACAATCCACAGCCAATAGTGCAAAGGATAATGTGACAACACAACCTGTTAAGGATTCTGTTGCGACAGAAACTAAAGCAGAAGAAAAAACTTCTTTAAATTATGCTTTATCTCGTCCTGAAACTTATTTAAGAAATTTTGGGTTGGTTGACATTCAAGAAATAGAACCCCAAATAAGAGTCGATTTAAAATATTCTACTCTCGATAATTTTGTGGGAATAGATTTATATGGCGATTTGGACAAAGCTTTTTGCCAACCAGATGTAGCAGAGAAACTAAAGAAAGCCTATGACTACTTACAAGAAGAAGATTCTACGCTCACTTTATTAGTTTTTGATGCAGTTCGTCCTGTTTTTGTTCAGCAAAAAATGTGGGATACTTTACAAATGCCAATCCACGAGAAGACGAAGTTTCTTTCTAATCCTAAAAACCATTCCATTCACAATTATGGTGCAGCTCTGGATATTTCTATTTCCACCAAAAATGGGGAAGAACTAGACATGGGAACTCCATTCGATTTTATAGGAAAATTAGCTTATCCTAGAAAAGAGAAAAAGTTACTAAAAGAAGGAAAATTGACCGAAAATCAGGTTAAAAGACGATTTTTACTACGAAAAGTGATGAAAAAAGCAGGGTTTTTCAATATTCAGACAGAATGGTGGCATTGGAATAGTTGCTCAAGAAATACAGCAAAAAGGAAGTATAAATTGGTGAAGTAAGAAATAATAACTATTCAGAAACAGCTACCAATAATTCAAAAAACTCATCCTTTTTTGCAGAAGACAATGGGATTTGATCGTCATTTTTCATAATGATGTATCCACCATCTCTTTTTTCGTATCGATCTACAAATTTTAAGTTTATCAAATGCGACCTGTGCGTTCTATAAAATGATAAACCACCCAGTAATTCTTCAAAATCTTTCAACTTTTTAGACATCATTAACTTCCTATCTTTCAGGTAAACCAAAGTGTAACTCCCATCTGATTCACACCTAGTAATGTCTTCACTATTTACTACGTGTACAGTTTCTTGTGTATTAAGAATTAGTTTTTTAGAGGTTTTATTCCCTGATATGTTTTCAATTAAATTTTTGATTTTTAATTGCTGATCAGACCCAGAAAAATGAGTTTTTGCTTTTTCAATAGCATTGTAAAAAATCTCTGGATCTATGGGCTTTACGACATAATCAAGAGCACTGTATTTGAACGCTTTAATTGCAAACTCTTCATGAGAAGTAATAAAAATCACTTTGTAATCGGTATGTGTAATTCTTTCAAGCACTTCAAACCCATTTCCGTCTGCCATTTGAATATCCAACAAGATTAATTCAGGTTTTTTATCATTGATGAGAGCAGTTGCTTTGGCAACACTTTCTGCTTCGCCTACGATTTCAATTCCCTCAACATTTGCAAGTAGTTGAGAGATGAACTCTCTTATGCTATTTCTGTCGTCAATAATTACAGTTCTCATAAATTAATAATTTTAGTACACACTTTTTAACGGAATAATCAATTCGACTATTGTCCCAACTACTTCTCCATTTTCAACTATATCTTGTGTTACAGAACTAATACTTTCTGTAGATTCAGTATTTATTTTTTCTATTCTCTCGTTTGTAATGTTAGTTGAAAAAGAGAGGTGACTGGAATTTCTTTTCTTGTAAATTTCGTTCACTTTTTCTCTTCCCAAACCATCATCTTTTATAGTCACTTTTAGTAAATCCTTTTCCTTTTTAAAATCCAAAGTAACAGTTCCTGGATCTGGCTTTAGTTCAATTCCGTGTATAATTGCATTCTCTACAAAAGGTTGAATTAACATGGGCGGAATCCTATATTCGTCAATATTAAACCCATCTTCTATGTGGATTGTATAAGTCAATTTTTCTTCGAGAAGTAGTTTTTGCAAATCCATATAATTTCTCAAACTTATAATTTCTTTCTCCAACAAAACCTCTTTTTCGCGTGAGCTTTCTAGAATAAAACGCATCAGTTTAGCAAATTTAGAAAGGTAAGTAACAGATTTTTCTTTGTCTTGTTTGTAAATATTACTTTGAATTGCAGCCAAAGAATTAGCAATAAAATGAGGATTCATTTGTGTTCTCAAGAGTGTTTGTTCTAACTGAAGACTCTCTTGTTCGAGTTTTAGTTTTTCTCTTTCAGATTTCAATTTATTCTGGCGATAGAATAAAAAAGAAATAAGAGCAATGAGTAAAAACAAGACAGACAAAGCCACCAAAGCCCAGGTCCAATATTTATTTTGCTGCAATTGTAAATCCTTTATTTCAGCTTCTTTTTTAAGTATTTCTAATTTGTCTCCTTGCTGAATAACAGACTCCACACTTTCCATCATTTTATTCCTCTCTAGTTGAAACAAGCTGTCTTGCATTCCTTTCGTTTCCTCAAGATAATCCAAGGATGCAGAGGTCTTGTTCATGCTTTTAGTGATTTGATACAAAAGAGTAAGGGCATAAAGCTTTTGGTCGGCCATTATCTCAGGACTTTCATCCACTTTCTTTGCAATCTCAATTGCTTTTTTGTAGTTTTTTTTCTGATAATAAATTTCAGATTTTACCAAAAGAGCATTATTAATATCGGGTTTGCTGTTTGCAGTTTCATAGATGACAATCGCACTGTCTAAGTATTCGAGAGCTTCATTAAAGTTCTCTTTTTTATTGCTAACTCGAGCAAGAGTCAAGTAGCTTTGAGCCATTCTGTTTCTTTTTTTTAGTTTTCTAAAAAGAATCAAAGCACTCATGGAATTTTCTTGTGCTTTTTCTATTTCATCTAAATCATAGTAGATGAACGAAGCAGAATTGTAAGATTTTGCAAGTAAATTTTCATCATTTATTCTTTTCGAATAGTTAATAGAACTTTGAAAATGAGTTAAAGCCAACTCCTTTTTTTTATCAGATCCTTGTTTGTAGAAAAGGTAACCCAAGTTATATTCACAAGAAGCTAATCCAGCCATGTCATTTATTTCTTGAGCAATATTTTTTGCTTCGGTATATTGAGTTAATGCTTTATTAGGACTGCTGTAATCGTCATATAACTCTCCCAAAAGTATTTTGGTTGAGACAAGATTATTTTTTCTCTCCGTTTTTTCGGCAATAGAAATTGCTTTTTTTATGTCCGTTTCAGCTTTTGTTTTATCCGAAAAACGATTGTTTTGAAAAGAGATAATAAGATTGACTATTTGCGATTCTTTTTGGGCATCCGTTTGAGAATAAACAGGATTCATTGCCGATAGTAATACAACTATCAAAAGGGAAATATAGGTTATTTTTTTTATCACTAATCAAGATACTAATTTCATTTAATACTTAATAGTAAACTTCGTGAGTATCCCGATTTTTTTTACCAAACCATTTACTTACTTTATAAACCCATAGATTCTAGCAATTTTTTGGTAGAGGTTTCCCAATTAAAATTATTCCTAACATAAGTTTGTCCATTTTTCCCTAGCGCCTCTCTTTTGCTTGAATCATTGATTAATTTAATAATTAATTCAGCATACTCTTCTTTACTATTTCCAATCAAGATTTCATCATTAGGCTTAGCGTTTAGCGCATTATTTGCAAGTTTAGATGTAACACAAGGCATTTCCATTGCCATGGCTTCCAGAAGCTTGTTTTGCAATCCTGTTCCAATTTGCATAGGCGCAATAAAAATGATTGCTTGGTTGTATGCATCTCTAATGTCATCCATCCATCCAGAAACGGTAACTGCATCTGAACCTAATTCTTGTACTTCTTTAGTGGGGCTAGTTCCAGAAATTAAAAGCGAAACGCCTGGAATTTTCTCTTTTACCAAAGGTAAAATATGAGTTACAATATAAACAGCACTTTTCACATTGGGTTGGTACTGCATGTTTCCATTAAAAAGCAGCGTGTATTTTTTCTCAATTTTCGAGTCAGGACTAAAAAAATGTGTATCAATTCCATTTGGAATGATAGCAATCTCTTCTCTTTTTACGTGATAAATTAACTCTTGATCCTGTAAAGAAATAATGGCGTGATTATCAAAATATTCAAACATAATGTTTTCATATATTTTTAGTCTTTCAGCTTCTGTTTTTAGTATTTTTTTTAAGTAAAAAGGAGAGGTAGAAATTCGTCTTTCAATTCCTTTTGAGAGAACATCCATGAAGTCGATTGTTTTAGGAATATCAAATTCATCTTTCACATACTCCGCGCATCTAATTAGTTGACAATAAATATGATTTGGATTAATTTCTCGTGTTTTCTTTTTTATTTTTTTATGAATATTTTTATTATAAAATAAAGCAACCTGAAAAGGTTTTTTATTGAACAAGGCTCCAAAAAGACTCAGTACTGATTGTAATTTATTCAATTTATAAATACTTACGGATTTACAAATTTTCTCTAGTTCATTTTTATCTTTTTCATGGATATTTTTATTAGATAAGGAAACCAAATGCACTTCACATTCTTTAGCTAATTCATTTATTTGATGATACGCCCTTAGCTTATCTCCTTTGTCAAGGGGATAAGGGAAACGAGAGGTTATGACCATCATTTTTTTCATTTCAATGTTTTAAAAAAAGGAATAAGTTCTTCATCCAAATTGTTGCTGTTGTATTCTTCCTCAACTAATTTTCGAGCAGCTGAACCTATTTGTCCTGCTAATTTTTTGTCTTCAATAAATTGATTAATTACAGTTTTAAATTCATCAGGAGTATTAGCTATCCAAATATTTATATGGTCGGTATAGTTTATTCCTTCCGCTCCTTTTTTGGTTGAAATTACGCATTTTCCCAAAGCCATTGCTTCAATAATTTTAATGCGCATTCCACTTCCTGTTAGTAATGGCACGATCATTATATCGTAAGAATTTATAAAGTCCAATGCATTATCTACAAACCCATGAACTTGCACAGAATCCATTTTGTAATCTTCGTTTTTCATCCCTTTCCCCGCTAAATGTAATTTTGTAGGAGAAGAAATAGAGTTCCAAATATGAGTAATAAACCAATTTATTCCCTCACTATTTGGCTCCCAATCCATTGCCCCAATGTGAAAGAAAGAAGGCGAATTGTTATTTGTGTTTGTCCTGTTATATTCTTTTAAATCTAGTTTAAAAGGGAGGACAATAGTTGGAACTTGGATCTTGTTTTTTTCTATAGTTTCTTTTATTTCCTTGGTTATGCAAATGATTCCATCCATTTGGTTCCAAATAGAGATTTCTTGTTTTTTTAATCTTTTGGATAAAGAATTGAAATACCATTTTTTGATAAAAGTGGCTTTTGAAGCATGTTGTTTCCAAAGATTAAATTCCACATTGGGTGCATTCAAGATAAAAGTTGCTTGAGAATGTGGTTTTAAAAATGAAATAAACTGCCCGGTATAAATACTTTCAAACTGAATGAAGTCATAGTGTTTGTTTTCAACTATTTCAGTTAATTTTTCAATTACCTCTTTATTTACAAATCGATTTAGGTTGTAAGATTCATCAGTAAAGAGCGAACGAATAGCTTGAAAAAAAGAAGGTTTGATATTTACTTGAATAGAAAATAAATTCACGTGATTAGAAAGGGTTTTCTCAAATTCATTTTTTATAAAAGGATGTTTGTATGTAGAAAGGGAGAATACATCTAATTCAATGTTTTTATTTGAATCATAGTGATTGCTCATTTTTGCAATTTCCAAACAACCACCATCTATTTTTGGGAAAGGAGGTTTGTGAGTTATTTGCAATATTTTAAAAGCCATCAATTTAAAAAATTATTTAAACCAAATATAAGAAATCTACTTTTGTTCTGAGGAAAAGAGGATAGATTATTCCTCTATTATTGTTCTTTATTTTTATTCAAATCATTCATAGTGCGGTTAAGCCCTATTGTTGTAAATGATTGAATGTATTTTATGGAGGAATCAATTAGTTCTGGCAATTCTTTTTCTTCAGACTTTGTCCACTTACCCAATACATAATCAACTTGTTTTCCTTTAGAAAACTCTTTTCCAATACCAAGTCTAAGTCTAGCGTAACTTGATGTTTTTAAAACTTCAATGATGCTTTTAAGCCCATTATGTCCTCCATCACTACCTTTTCCTTTTAGCCTTAATTTGCCAATTGGCAAAGCAAGATCATCTGTAATTATAAATGTTTTGGAAAGTGAAATTTTTTCTTCTTGCATCCAGTAATTTACAGCTTTACCGCTTAAATTCATGTACGTAGAAGGTTTAAGAAGAATGAGAATTCTTCCTTTATATTTTATTTTTGCTACATCACCATACCGTTCTGTCACAAAACAAGAACTGGACGACTCTATAAGAGCGTCCAGTACTTTAAATCCTATGTTGTGACGTGTATCGGTGTATTCTTCACCAATATTTCCAAGTCCTACAATCAGATATTTCATAATATAGTTGTGAATTTTTATTCAGCAGCATTTGCTTCAGACGCTCCTTCAGGAGTATCTCCAGCAGCATCAGCAGCATCAGCAGCTTCTAATTCATCTGCAACAGCATTTCTAGAAGTTTTAACCGACACAACAACATCTCTCATGTCACCTAACAATGTTACGTTAGGAATCTCAATCTCTCCTAATCTAATAGACATTCCAATTTTTAATTCACTAATGTCAAGTGAAAGAAATTCTGGCAAATCTTTAGCTAAAGCTTTCAATTTAATTTTTCTATAGTTTTGACTTAATTTACCTCCATTTAATACACCTGGAGAACTACCAGTCAATTTTACTGGAAGAGCAATACTAATAATTTTATCTTCAGATACAGCTAATAAATCAAAATGTGTGATTCTATCTGTTACTGGGTGAAATTGAATTTCTTTGAAAATTGCTTTGTGCTCATTTCCTTCTAATTCTATACTTACGAAGTGAACTTCTGGTGTAAAAACCAATTTATTCAAATCTGTTTCTTTTACATGAAAATGGATGTTACCTCCGTTTCCGTAAACTACTCCAGGAACTTGACCTTCTTTTCTTAAAGCCTTAGCACCTTTACTTCCTACGTCCTCTCTAAGAGAACCGCTCAATGATACTGTTTTCATTTTTTTTATTTTTTATTTGTTATTGTATAAACTGAGTACTAATCGACTCATGATTTTCTACGCTTTTTATTACGTCTGCAAATAATTTTGCTACGCTCAATACTTTTATTTTACTTATATCTTTTCCTTCTTTCAATGGAATAGAGTCGGTAACTATCAATTCTTTAAGAATAGATTCGCTTATTCTTTCATAAGCTGGCCCTGATAGCACTGCGTGCGAACACATTGCACTGACCGATAATGCTCCTTGATCTGCAATCATTTGTGCAGCTTTACACATTGTTCCTGCAGTATCTATCATGTCATCCATGATAATTACGTTTCTTCCTTTCACTTCTCCAATCAATGTCATTTCAGACACTTCGTTAGCTACTTTCCTTTGTTTATAGCAAATTGCCAAATCTGCATTCAGATATTTAGCGTAGTTATTAGCTCTTTTTGTTGCACCAGTATCTGGAGCTACAATCGTTAATTTATCAATATTCTGTGCTTCTAAGTAAGGCAAGAAAACAGAAGATGCAAACATGTGATCAATTGGGAAGGAGAAAAATCCTTGTATTTGATCTGCATGCAAATCCATAGTCATTATTCTATTTGCTCCTGCGGCAGCAAGCATTTTTGCAACTAATTTTGCTCCAATTGCCACTCTAGGTCTATCTTTTCTATCTTGTCTTGCATACCCATAATAAGGAAGGACAGCAGTAATTTTACTGGCCGAAGCTCTTTTTGCTGCATCCAACATTATCATAAGTTCCATTATACTATCCGAAGAATAAGTAGGTTGTATAATATAAACCTCTTTTCCTCTCACAGTCTCTTCATATGAAGCTTGGATTTCTCCGTCACTAAATTGTTGAAGTTTTACATTCCCTAGTTCACAACCAAAATGCTTTGCTACATTTTGTGCAAATTCCTTGTGGGCGCTACCTGAGAATAAAATTGTATTAGACATAGTTATCGTAAATGGACTGCAAAATTAAGCAAATTCTTTGAAACACCCACGTATTTAGTAAATAATTGTTTGGTAAAGTTAAAAGTATCCTTAGATTTGCATCCGCTTATTTTGGAACAGAAACTAGTTTCTAACCAAAATACTACCAGAGTGGAAGTGTATAAATGCCCGAGTGGCGGAACTGGTAGACGCGCACGACTCAAACTCGTGTATCTTTGATGTACCGGTTCGATTCCGGTCTCGGGTACAAAAAAAGCCTCTAAAACATTGATTTAGAGGCTTTTTTTTAAGCTCAATTTTATTTTAAAACCCAGGAACCGCCAACAGAAATAACATTATTAAGTGCTAAACACTCTTCATAATTATTCTCACTAAGTCCACCAGTTGGGCAAAACTTTATTTGGTTAAAAACACCCCCATAGGTTTTTAGTGCTTTTATTCCACCAGCTAAATTAAATGGAAAAAGTTTAAATGTGTCCCAACCTTTTTCTATTCCTGATATAATCTCGGAGGGAGTCATTACTCCTGGTAAGAATGGTATTTTTGATTTTTCAAATGCACTTGCAACTTCGTTAGAAATCCCAGGGCTTACCATAAAATCAACATTAAGAGCTATACACTTCGAAACCTGTTTTGCATTGACAATTGTTCCTACACCAACTTTAAATTCCTTTGGTTTAATTGATATTGCTTTTGCAATAGCTTCAAATGCAATATCGGATCTCAAAGTAATCTCTATGCAATTAATAGATTGATTAGTAAGTGTTTCAATTATCGATTCTACCTTGTTTATATCAGTAATATTTACCACAGGTATGATAGTATGCTTACTTAAAACTTCTCTTATGTTGAATTGCTTGCTCATTTCTTAAAATATTGTTGCTCCTGTTTCACTCGAAGAGATTAAAGCTCTTACGTTATCGAATAATTCCCTACCAGAACCCACCTCTTTTTCTGGATTAGGTACAGGTTCTCTTTTGATTACTTCTTCTTCATTAAGGCAAATCAATTCTCCTTTCTCGCAATCTAGTCTTAGTAAATCACCATCACGTAAAAGGGGTAATAAACCACCATCTAGAGCTTCTGGAGAAACGTGGATAGCTGAAGGAACTTTCCCTGAAGCACCAGACATTCGTCCATCTGTTACTAAAGCAACTTTAAGCCCATTGTGTTGCAAGATACTTAGTGTAGGAGTAAGTTTGTGTAATTCTGGCATTCCCTTAGCTTTAGGCCCTTGAAAACGAACTACAGCTATAAAGTCTTGATTTAATTTCTTTTCTTTAAAGGCAGTAAGTAAGTCATTTTGATCATCAAAAACCATTGCTGGAGCTTCAATAACCATATGATGTTTAGCGACTGCAGATACTTTAGCGACAGCCTTACCCATATTTCCTTTTAGTAGTTTAATTCCTCCTTCAGGATCAAAGGGATTATTTGCTGAGGATATCACATCTTTATCTAAGGATTCCTTAGGACCTTCTCTCGTTAAAAGCACATCATTCTCTATATACCATTCATTAATATATTGTCTCAAACCTTTTCCTACAACCGTCATTACGTCTTCATTTAATAATCCATTATCTAATAAAGTTCTAAAAACATAGGACATTCCACCTGCAGCATGAAAATGATTTATATCTGCTTTTCCATTTGGATATACTCTTGTTATTGAAGGAATTATTCCAGACAATTCAGAAAAATCTTCCCAATCTATAATTATACCAGCAGCTTTTGCAATAGCTACAAGATGCATAGTGTGATTGGTAGAACCTCCAGTTGCAAGTAAGCCTATGATTCCGTTCACGATACTTTTTTCAGAAATGATTTTGTACAAAGGAACTTTACTTTCTTCCTTTATGTTAGTTATAAGCTGTTTTACAGCTTGGTCTGTCAATGCATATCTTAAAGGAGTTTCTGGATTCACAAACGAAGAACTAGGCAAGTGCAGTCCCATAATTTCCATTAGCATTTGATTACTATTTGCAGTTCCATAAAAAGTACAAGTTCCAGCAGAGTGATAAGCTGCAGACTCCCCTTTCAAAAGATCTGCTCTAGAGATTAATCCTTGGGCATAGTCCTGACGAATTTGCGATTTTTCTTCGTTAGAAATTCCTGTTTCCATTGGGCCTCCGGGAACAAATATAGTTGGCAAATGTCCAAATTTTAAAGCTCCGATTAATTGACCAGGAACAATTTTATCACAAATACCTAGACAAATTGTACCGTCAAACATATTATGAGATAATGCGATAGCAGTAGACATTGCTATTACATCTCTACTTAATAATGATAAATCCATTCCATCTTGTCCTTGCGTAACTCCATCACACATTGCAGGAACCCCTCCAGCAAATTGTGCAACGGCACCATTTTTTCGTGCTGCAGCTCTTAATTGATTAGGATAGGTTTCGTAAGGTTTATGTGCAGAAAGCATATCATTGTAGGCTGATATTATTGCAAGATTTGGAACTATTTCACCAGTCAAATCATCTTTCTCACTGTCGTTACAAGCAGCAAAAGCGTGGGCTAAATTACCACAAGAAAGTTCTGTTCTGGTTCTCCCTTTAAGTTCGGCTTGTTCCATCTGATGAACATAAGCTGCTCTTGAAATTTCACTCCTTTTTATAATTCTTTCGGTAATCTTTTTTATAGTTTCGTTCATATGTTTTAATTTAAGGCGCCCAGAATATTTCAGGAGTTATTTCATCATCTATCAAAAAACTATCAATAGGTAATTCGTCTCTTTTATAAATAAGATCTATCAAGGCCATTTTTTCTTCTCCTGTAATAAACAGGAAAAGGTTAGCCGATTTTCTTAAAAATGACCAAGTAAAGGATATTCTTTCTTTGGGTTCACTAGGAGCAGTTGTATAACAAAAAGCATTTCTATTGTTTAATAATAATCCTCTTTCTGATTTTTTATTTCTTGGGAACAATGAAGCAAAATGACCGTCACTTCCCATTCCAAGGATGGTTATGTCAGGGATACCTATTTCATCTATTATTTTGTTTAATTGTTTAGTGTTTTCATTTTCATTTTCATGATCAAAAACTAAGGGATAAAATTGTGGAGGTAATTTTTTTATTTTTGAAATAAATAATTCTTGAATCATTTTTGCGTTAGAAAATTTATTCTCAACATCTACCATTCTGTCGTCAACTAACCCAACTTTTACTTTGGACCAATTTAATTTTACGTCTGATAATTTTTCGAGCAATCCAGAAGGGGTAGAGCCACCTGAAAATAATATACTAGTTTTTTTTTTTTGGATATTTGACTCCTTAATCAATGAGACTATTCTGTCTACTAATTCGTCTTCAAGCTTTTCTTTATTTTTAAATTTATTTTTTATCACAAATTATCTTCTTTTGATTGATACCATTTATGTTTTGGAAGTAGAACCTCATCTCCAGGGCCCCATGTCCCTGCTTTATATAGTTCTAAATCCTGCTCTGTCTTTTCCCAATTTTCGGTTATGGAGTTTATCCATTTCCATGATTCTCTTACTTCATCTTCTCTCATAAAAAGAGTTTGATCTCCTCTTATTACATCCATCAATAATCTTTCGTAAGCATCTGGAAATCTCTCGTCAAATGAGCTAGAATAATCTAATTCTAGTGAAGATGGTTTGTAACGGTAACCTCCAGGACCTGGGACCTTCATCATTTGAACTAATTCAATTTTTTCTTCAGGCTGCAATCTAATTATTAACTTGTTCCGATCAATTTTATTCCCTGAGGGGAAAACATTGTGAGGGACTCTTTTAAAGTTAATAACAATCTCAGAAAATCTTCTTTTCATTCTTTTTCCTGTTCTGAGGTAAAAAGGAACGCCAGCCCATCTCCAATTATCTACATAAGTTCGTAATGCTACAAATGTTTCAGTTTCAGAGTCAAATGTATCAATATCTTCTTGGTAAGACTGAACGTATTTATCATCAATTTCCCCCCTAGTATATTGTCCTTTTACTATTCCTTTATTCACAGTGTTTTTATCAAAAGGACGAAGAGCTTTAAGGACTTTTAATTTTTCATCTCTAACGTTATCTGCGTTTAGTTTTGCTGGAGGTTCCATTGCCACTATACATAGAAGTTGTAACAAATGATTTTGAACCATATCTTTTAAAGCTCCAAATTTATCATAATAGCCTTTTCTAGTTCCCACTCCTAAAGATTCTGAAGCAGTTATTTGAACATTGTCAATGTTTTCTGCATTCCAAGCTAGTTCAAATATTTGATTAGCAAATCTTAATACCATTAAGTTTTGAACGGTTTCTTTTCCTAGATAATGGTCTATTCTATATATCTGTTTTTCTTCAAAATACTTTCTGACATCTTTGTTTAATTGTTCGAACGTATTCAGGTCAGAGCCAAGAGGTTTTTCTAAAACTATTTTGGAAGCTTCATTGATTATTCCATTTTCTGCAAGGTACTTTGAAATAGTACCAAATAGAGTAGAAGAAGTAGAATAATAAAAAACGTCCTGTTCCATTTTTTTTTGAGCTAATTCTTTAGCAAGTACAATGTAATCTTTGCTATCCGTTAAGTCCATCTTGAGATAGCTTAACATGTTCTTTATTTTCTCCAAAATAGATTTCTCTAAATCAGGAATATGAAGTGTTAAGTGTTCTTCTAATAACGTAAAAAATGAATTTACATCATTGGTATTCCTTGAAACTACTATGATGTTGGTTTCAGTAATTAATTGGTTGCCTTTTACTCGGTAGTAAATTGCAGGAAATATCTTCCTGAAAGCGAGATCTCCATCTCCTCCAAAGATGATGAGATTAGTTTTGTAAAGTGTTTTAGTCATAATTTGTTAGACAAATATAGGGAAGTTATTGTAAAAAAAACAATAAGCATAATTAGGGATTTAACACAATCAATTTTATATAAATAAATTGGTAGGCTTAAACCTTGATAGTTTCCTTTTCAGAGTGGTATTGAGTTAACTCCTCTATCGGGCATCTAGTTATTTTTTTTATCTCCATACCGTGTTTTTCTGCAACTTCTTCTAAAATATCTCTATAAAAATATGCTATAGACCCGACAAAACCTAATGGATATTTTTTATAATTTTTATACGGCAAGATTCTTACCTCAAAGAAATTATTAAAACCCTTGACAATTATATTTCTTAGTTCAGGATAATCAAGTTTATTATGATAAAACCTAGCAAAGTTAGCTAGAAATACATTAGGGTTTTTCTCTCTGTATGTTGTATTAAGTATTTGATCCTTTGTTAATTTAAATTGTTCTTCAAATAAAAGATGCAAATCAGGGTGTAAACTGCCACTTAAATATAGTTTTACAAGTTCAATTCCAAGATATGAACCACTTCCTTCATCACCAAAAATATAACCATGAGAAGCAATGTTTTCTATTTCATTTCCATTTTCCCAAGTACAAGAATTAGCTCCAGTACCCAATATACATGCAATCCCTGTTGAATCTCCTAAAGTAGATCTTGCTGCAGCAATTAAATCATGATTTACATGAATTTGTGCTTTAATAAATTGAGGTTGTAAAGCATTTTTAATAATTAAATTTTTCTCTTCAGAAGAGCAACCTGCACCATAATAATGGACGTCTGTTACTTTCGAAAAATCGATTCTACATTCTAAAAAAACCCTATGCATTTCATTGAAGATCACTTCAGAAGTTTGAAAATAAGGATTGAATCCAATAGTTTTTATTCTCTTTATTACGGTTGATTGATCGTCTATGACCACCCAATCCGTTTTTGTAGATCCACTATCAGCAATTACTTTGTACATATAATTAAATTATTTTAAAAGGAATATTTCCTGTTGCTACATTCCCATTTCCATCATGAACAAAAAGGAATAGTCTATATTCACCTTTTTCTGGGGCTTTAAATTTTATTTTGTTCTTCTTTTGATCACTTTTATTAATTATTCCTTTTAACGGTTTAGGAGATCTTTCCTTATCACCACCTGTTTTTTTATCAGTACTCTCAGGAATAATTTGCCATTCATACCTTAGTTCATCTCCATCCTTATCTACTATTTCAACAGAAGCAGTCATTTGTTCATTTTCCAGAACAGTAACATTGTTAGATGAAGTTTTGGAATTTATCATGAAGTTATTAATTGAAGGAGCGAAATTTTTTGGATCCGCATTATTCCAACTTTTTATCAGAACATCCATTACTTCAGTTTCATCTCCATCTTCTGTAAAGAGTCCAAACCATGTAGAAGTATGTTCTTGTTTTTGTCCCCAAAGAAATACATAAGATCCAAGGCAATTGACCGTATCAGAATTAATAGCTTTCATACTTTTATTGTAAGTCTCAGCCTTCTCAGTACTAGTTTGTTCTATGGATGCGCCCCATTTGGTTTTACTTACTTCCCACCAACCATATGGTCCCCATTCGGCAACTACATAAGCTTTTTTCCAACCATATACTTTAATAGCTTCTGGTAAATAAGAAATATCACCATATGTATTAACTCCTAAGATATCTAGACTAGGAACGTACTTATTGATCAATTTCACTTCTGCAACATCTAAACCAGCTGTAACAGACATTGTAGGATGATTAGGATCTTCTTCATGAATCATTTTACACAATTGCTCTAGGTATTTCCAAACATCAAAGTTTGTATAATCCAAATCCATTTCATTTCCAACTCCCCATAATAGAATAGCTGGATGATCTTTGTATTTTCTTATAATTCTTCTGAATTCATTGAGTTGTGCTTTCACTGCACCTTCATTGGAATAATCGAAGCCTTGTCTTTCTTGCCCCATCCAAATACCGAATGTAACAGTAATTCCATTTTTATGAGCTTCTTCTAAAATTTTGTCAGTATTAGCATCTATCCCCCAAGTTCTTATTGAGTTTCCTCCATAAGATTTGAGCTTTTCCAATTCTACTGTTCCTCCAGCTCCCTTTATGAAATAAGGGGTGCCGTCTTTTAATAATTGAAATCCATTTTCTGTGGTTTTTACTTCAACTTTTGAAGAAAAACCAGTTATACAACTGAAACTTACTATAAGATATAATAGAATGATTTTCATTTTTTTATTGATTTTGATAAACTCTAACGTAATCTACTTCCATATATTGAGCCGTTTGAAGAGATGTGTTACTTACATTTCCCCCTAAGTTTCCCCCAACGGCTGTATTTAATAATAAATGAAATTCAGCATCAAAAGGCCAAGTTGCACTAATTGTAGAATTTGTTCTTAATACTTTGTAAGTTTCTACATCATCAATGAACCAAACAATACTATTAGCATCCCATTCAATTGTATATTTATGAAATAGATTGTCATAAGCCATCGGTTCTGTTTCCCCAAGTTGCCTGTGGTTTCCTAGATTGTCGGCAAAGTGTATCGTGTTAAAAATTTCAGTTCCCCTATTTCCTACAAATTCCATAATGTCAATTTCACCACTAGTAGGCCACCCATTCTCAGGATTGGTTGGAAGCATCCAGAGCGCATGCCATAATCCACCTGCATCTGACATCCTGATTGAAGCTTCAATCTTCCCATATTTAAAGTCACCTTTATTTAAAGAGCGTATTCTTCCTGAGGTATAATCAAAACCAGCAAAAGTTTCTTTAATGGATTTTATTTTTAATATTCCCCCAGATACAGTTACATTTTCTTTTCTGTAGTATTGTTCTTCATTATTTCCCCATCTATATAGCCCATAAGTTGTACCATCCCCGATTTGAGTTTCCCATTTATTCAAGTCTAAATCACTTCCATTAAATTCATCTTGCCAAACTATGCTGGATTTTTTTTCAATTGGATCACTTTGTTTGCAATTACAGATTGTTGCAATTATACAAAGAAAGTATATAATAGATTTGTTCCTCATGTGTTATTAATTTTACACTTCAAGTTAGTAAAAATAAAAGCAAAAAAAAACACAGCAACTGCTGTGTTTTTTTAATTGTAAGTCTAGTTTTTTACAACTCGCTTATTTGCTACTCCATTGTTAGTTATGGCTTTAATTATGTATATTCCAGAAGGATAATTTATTGCATTAATTTTAACTTTATTAGAGTTAGGATTTGATGTTTCAATTAGTTTCCCTTTTAAGTCATAGATATCAATTTGATTAATGATATTTCCGCCATTAGTAATATTCCAGGTATTAGATGTTGGATTAGGGTAAACATTTAAGTTCTCTATTGTCAACTCTCTGGCTCCTGCATAATTTCCTCCCCATTTAACATCATCAAAATAGTAAACTTTACCAGAACCAGCATTATTAAAATCAAAGAAAATAGAAGCTTTGTTGTAAACCCAACCACCTGCTAAACCAGTAGCAAGAGCAGCTGTCCCAGTAGCTTCATTAGAAAAGTTAAAGTTTAATATTTCCCATCCACCATTTATTGTGGTAGTTGCTTCTGTTTCACAGGTGTGTGTTACGTCATTCGCATCTTCAACTTTAAGTCTGATAACTGTATTTGAGTCTGGAGACCAAACTCTTACATTCATTGTGTGATCAGTTGTAGAAAATGGAAGTAAAGTAGCAAAACCAGTAGCAGTTCCAATAGTTGTACCTGCCCATGTTTGAGATCCGGCAGTTTTAGTAACTTCCATTACATGATTTGTTGCACTTGTTGGATCTACTACTAACATAGAAGCGTTTCCCCCAAAATCAGTCATTGTGTAATCAACATTAGTATCTTCAAAAGTAACAATTAAATCAATTTGTAATTTTGACGGAGGTGGAGGTGGAGAAGTTGTATCCCCTCCAAACATTACATCATCAAAATAGAAAGTATCTAGAGCCCCAGCTGTATTAAAGTCCATGAATATAGAAGCTTTGTCGTAGGTATTAGCAACATTAAGAGCA
>Ga0307996_1000036_pt1 | contig 36012 bp, 29 predicted proteins | sample Davwhametageno35_FD_203143 | JGI IMG/M metagenome (GOLD analysis project Ga0307996, IMG submission 203143) | Marine microbial communities from Davis Island wharf, Antarctic Ocean - #35 | ecosystem: Environmental > Aquatic > Marine > Unclassified | place: Antarctic Ocean: Davis Island wharf...
GGAATCGTAGCGCCATTCTCAAATGAAAGTTATGTATCATCATTTAATTATTTAGAAGGTGTAACTGATTTAGCAACCGCACTTACTGGTTCATTCGCTAAGATTAGTATTACTGATATGAAAACAGCAGTTGGTGATGCTGCAAGAGTAAAAGTATATAGACGTTCTCAATCAAACTTAACTGATTATGAGTTCGTACAAGAAATACAATTAGAATCAAATGAGTTATTAAGAGATATAGAAACTACTGAAGCTAATGAAATTAGTTATGGTACATTTACACAAGATGTGTTATCACAATATTGGATAACATCATCAAATGATATTTCAGTAGAACTAAACACCGGATTCCTATACAACTCAGCTAAATTAAACTCAACTGAAGGAAACCACTTTCTTACGAAACAATCATTTCCAATTCAGAGTGGTGTAGAATATACATTAGATTTTAATTTAAAAAAGGGTAGTGTTTCCCCAACTGATTTCCTAAAAGTAACTTTAAGTGGTTCTTTAAATGGAACTCCAGAATCACAAACAATTGTAAATATACCATCTTCAAATGCTATTTTACAAAAACGAAATTTTACTGAAAATATAATTGCTGATGATTTTGATGAAGCAAAGTTATATTTTGAAGTTGATGGAGTTGATTGGTATGTTAATAATGTAAGTTTAAAAGCATCACAAGAAACATCGTTTTCTCCTGATGAGATTACGTTCATCCAACAAGTTCCAAAAACATTACAAACTGAAACGTTTGATTATAGGTTTGAATTCTATGATATAAACAACAACTACATTCCAATATTAGTTGAGGATACTAAAACATTTAATGGTGGTAATTTAAATCTTTTTAATAAAGATATTACACTTACACCGAACAATTTATATTTCTCATTTGATTCAGCATCAGCTCCGGCTAATCCATTACCACCTACAACAATTACATTTGATGTAGAAACTACTTTAGTTACTGGTTCTGTTACATATACATCTGGTGCATATGATGAATTTGGTGATATACTATTATCATCACAATATGCAGGTGGGCAGTATCCTGGTTTAATGAGTGGATATGAAACCCTATCACCAACATTAACTGTTGCTGATTTTACTGGTTCAAGAGATGATATCACTGTACAATACATTAGATTTACTGGTGAAGTAGAAGGTGTATCGGATGATGTGGTAATTACACGTTCGCAAGATGGTAAGGGTGGTGTAAACTTTGAGATTAGACCTTATAGAGGTACTATTATAAAAAATAAAGGTGAAGAAACATTAGAGCTACAAGCGATTCGTATCGATGGTATTAACGAAATCATACTAAGAGATAACTTACCACAAAATGGATTCTCTGATGCAAAATTAAGAATACAAAGTGGTTCGGAATATATTTTATTATCCGATGCACAGTCAAGTGGATTTATTCAAGGGTTAACTGCTGGTACAACTGGTAGTGGTGAATTGGATTATAACGCAGTATTCGATAGAACATCAATTACAGGTCAATTACCATTATACTTAATGGATGGTACTACTGAAGAGGATATTCTAACAACATTAATACTAACTGATTTACAAGATGGATTAGGTGCTGGTTTTACAATATTTGATGTTGAACAATTTAATATTAATCCAAAAGAAGATACAATATTCACACCACAAACTGCAAGTTTATCTGGTAACTTTTATTTAAGAGGTACAAACGAATCACCAATTAGTGGTACGTTGAAGGTATTCCCATCAATGTCCATTGATTCAGCTTTACTAACTGAATACTATATGTTCTTCGAAACTGGGGCATTTGATAGTAGAATAACTGTAACAGCAACCAATGCACAAAACGAAATCATTGGAAGTGGTATACCGGGTGATTCGGTAGAGTATTATACACCAATTGATAGTAAGCAATTAACATTCAACTTTACTTATGTAGAAGATTTCACATCAGAATCGATTAGTGTTGATAAAACAATATTTGTAGCACCTGATGGTTTAGGGATTGAGCCGGTTATCGCAAATATTGACCCAATTGTAGTAAACTTAAACTCAAATCAAGAGGGGGCAGTTTATGATTATTCTTTATTGGATACTAAATTCGGATTTTCTCAAGGAGAAAAGCAATTAACATATAACGATAGTGCTGTGACTATGTCAGCTGGATCGTGGGATTTCTATGATGTTCCATCTATTAACAACATTGAAATAAAACCTAATTCGGGTATAGCCATTAATGATTACATTTATCAAGTAAGTCATCATAATATGCCATCCGAATCATTGGTAGCTAATATTTCAAGAACCTATAAAATTACCCCATTTTATACATCATCAAATGATGATGGAACTGCTGGATACTACTATGAAACAATTACACAACGTATTACTAAAGGAGTAGATGGTTCGGATGCAATTGAAATTGAAATAAAACCATCAACTGTAACACTCCAAGCTGATGAAAACGGAACGATACCTGATTACTCAACTGCTGATACCGATATTTTAGTTAAGCAGGGTAACTTATACCTTTCATATGAAACAAGTAGTTTACCTGGTACATATACAGTATCAGCAACTGGTAGTGGTATAGTAGTTGGTGATATATCAGCATCATCACAATACGATTTAGATTTCGGAGATGAGACTGTACATTATACAAACTTTAGTGAATTGGAACCACAAAGTGGTTCTGTTGATTATAATTTCTATGTGTATCCATATTCATTAACAAATGGAGTAGCTGGTGTAGAAGAGGTATATAGTAAAAGACAGATATTCTCAAAATCAAATGATGGTACTGCTGCAAGAAGTGTAACTTTAGCCACAACAACGGCAGTTGTTAATTTTGATGGTGATGGTGTGGTAACCTCACCAGTAGGTTCAATATTTTTAGAAGCAACCCCATTTAATGTAACGGGTTCACAATCATATTACCAATTCTTCAGAGATGGATTTGCATATAGTTTAGTTGGAACCGAGAATATATTTGAAATAGGTTCTGGTGATGCTACATCACCCGGTGAAACTGCAACTTGGTCTGTTAAGGTTAGAGATGGTAACATTGCTTCTCCGGTCGTAGCATCTGCTGAAGTAACTATCGCAGGTATTAAAGCTGGAGCTGATAATTATCAAGTATCGTTAACAAACCCATCGCCAAATGTTGGAGTAACTGTAGCTGGGACACTTACATTAGATACAACTGGAACTCAGATAAGAGCATTTAAAGCAGCTACTGAATTAACTCACGTATCTACATACTCATCAGAGACAGTAAACTCAATTGGTGACCCAATTGGAACATTGGGTGAATTTTCATCTTCATTACATTATATACCTACATTTATAACACAACCGAATTTTCCAACTGGAAACCCTGCTAATATAGACCCAATTACTGATTGGAATATACCATCGGATAACAAATCAGCTACATTAATTTATAAGGTTGATATTGAAAATGGTAGAGCAACTTATTTCTTATCACAATCACTTTCAACTGTATTCGAAGGAGCAACTGGGCCTGGTATTGTTATGAGGGGAGAATGGACTGGTTCAGTTGATTACTTATTTAGCTTAGAACAAAAACGTAGAGATGCGGTTGTAGTAAAATTTGATAATGGTTCTGGTGGTGATGTGGAAACACACTATTTCGGTACAACTGAAAATTTCGTAACATCATCAACTCAACCATATTCTACTGAACCTGCTTATAGTGCATTATTAGAACAAGGAGATATTGTTAGTAATGGTTGGGAATACTTAGGAGAGCAAGATATGTTTGTTGCTGCTAAGATAGCAATCTTCGAAGAATCATTTGTAGAAAACACAATTAATGTTGGTATTCCACCGGTTGGAAGTCCAAACGCAAATATAGCAATAGCTGGTGGTAGTGATGAACCATACATCGCAATAGGGCAACAAGGAGTACAAGGATTCCAACAAGATGGTATCTTTATGGGTATGAGTAATGCCGGTGGTGCTAGTGGGACTTCAACATTGGGATTACTCTCATTAAAATCAGAAGTTGATAATGGTGAGTATAATTCATTGGAATGGAATGGTGATACTTTAACAATTAGAGGAGCACTTAGACAAACCGCAGCTGGTCAGAGAGAGGGTACGTTGCAAGGTTTATGGTCTCAAACATTTACACCTGCTAATTTCCAATTTGTAGAAAATGATATTGTAACACACGCCGATAACACTTGGGTATGTATTTCTAATCACACAAAAAACACAGCAAATTCAGAACCATTAAATGGTAGTAGTTACGAAACGTATTGGGCAACAGCCGCTGCGGCTGGAACATCTGGTACGGCTGGAATAAATGCTAAAACAATAAGATTATCCACAGATGCACAATCATTTATAGTAGCTAAGGATGGTACAATATCACCATCAACTATAACTCTTACATCCAGTAGGCAAAACATCTCAGATTCTACTGTATTTACATCATCACCAAATGTAACGTTAGGTGGTAGTGGGGATACTGCTACTCTTAGTAAAGAAAACTTTGGCTCTAATACGGCAGTAACAATCACTGCAACTGCTGATGGATTTTCCGATGAAATAACTATTGTAAAACTTACGGAAGGAACTGATGCTCTTACTATAATAAATTCAAATCAAGCTCATACATTACCAGCTTCGCCAACTGGTGTAGTTTCATCTTATGTTGGTAGTGGTACTAGTATTAATTTATTTGAAGGAACTACTCCATTAAATCATAAATTATCTTACCCACAAGCGGCAGGTGATTTTACGATAAATTTTAGTGGTACTGATATAACAACCGCATCACCATCAACTGGATACTCACCAACGTTTACAATATCGGATGCTAGTAATATGACAGATTCAGTTGATATAGCATCTATTGATTTTGAGATATGTATAAAACGTCTTGATGGAACTACTGTAACTGGTTCAATTAAACAATCATTTTCAAAATCAAAAACCGGTACCAATGGTACTCCTGGTTCTACTGGAGCTGGTATTGTATATAGAGGTGAATTTAGTACAACCGATACATACACATCTAATTCTACTCGTACTGATGTTGTAAAATACAATGGTTCTTACATAATATGTAATACTGATGGGGCAACTGGTGCATACGTTGCAAATGAATGGGATTCATTCGGAGCTGAGTTTACTTCAGTAGCAACTGATATCTTATTTGCAACTGATGTGTATGCAGACCAAACAATTAACGTTGGTTCATCTGGTTCAGATGCTGTAATAGCATTAAATGCTGATGCTGGTAATTCAAATGCAAATCCATACATATCAATCGGACAAAGCCCACAAGGTTTTGAAAGTGATGGTATCTTTATGGGATTTGATTCAGGAACTGCAAGTTTATCTTTAGCTGGTGATAATGTGAAAACAAACATTGGTGGATGGCAAGTTGATAAGAGTGGATTATTTTACGAAGCCGAATATACAGTTGGTGATGTATATGAAACTGTTGCATTCGCCACATCATCACTACTCGTATCGGCCGTAAGACCTGGAATGTGGTATGGTGGATTTTATTCTCAGGTATATAATACTCAATTTGCGAGTAATGGAACAATTAGCCAAAATGAGTGTCCTCAATATTTCGCAAGAACAGCTGACCCATTTGGGAGTGGTTCTATGGCAACTGTAAATGGTGCGATTACAACTAACCATAATGTATTAAGCGTAGATTTTTCAAGTTTAGTTAAATTTGAATTATCACCTGAATTATACGCATTAACATCGTCTGTTGATTTACTATCATATGTAACTTCATCTTGGGAGATAGCTGGAACTGGTAAATCTTCAGATTTAAAATGGGTAGCTTCATCTACGCAAATTTCTTCCTCTGCTGCATGGAACGACGTTATGAGTCAAACTTCAGGTCAGTACAATGCTGATTATTTGGAGTATAATTTGTTCGGATTACCTTCATGGGCTCCTAATGCAAATGCATATATATTGGCAGAGGGTGTTACGATTCCTGCTAGTGGTGGAGTTGCTGCATATGAGTCAGCATCACTTGCAATTAAATTAGGTACTATTGAAGGAGACCGATTTGATTTAGCTAACAATGGTATTGATGGTAGTGGTCATTTAAAATCTCATATTACAAACCCACATGGTGAGATAGATTTAGCAGCTGCAACTAAATTAACATTATACACAATACATCGAACTGGTGAGGATATAAGCACTAATAGTGTTGGTAGTTGGACTGCTGGTTCTTTTGGTGAACGTATTGTTACTGGTGATGCGATTCGATTATCAACATCTGGTTCAGCACAGGGTAGTAATAAACCATTTATATCAATGGGACAAGATACTGCGGGTTATAATAGGACTGGTGTATTCTTAGGATTCCCATCAGGTTCAGAATCACCCCAATTCTCATTAAGAAGTCCTAATGGAAACTTTATGAGATATAATGGTGATATAGTTCAACTTAGTGGTGATATTGTTGGTGCTACAATAGAACAATCAAATTTAATAGGGGGTTCTATTAATGTTCCATCATCTGGGCCAGGTTCTAAATTTAGTGTTGATGCCGCTGGTAACGTATCAGCTAGTAATGCAAACATAAGTGGTATTATAAACGCTGATAGTGGTCGAATCGGTGATTGGATTATTGATGCTGATACAAATTCTTTAAGAGATAGTGACTCGGAAATAATATTTAATCCAGGAGACGCCGGTCAAGCCGCTGAAATTCAATTATTTGAAGCTGGTGCAAAGAAAGTAATAATAGGACCCCAAAGTATATTAACAAATACTGCTGGGTCTACTTCGGTAACGTTATCATGGGCAAATGTAACGGTACCTAGACCAACTTCATTAGTAACTGCAACAAGTGCTGCTAGTCCATTCAATCAAAATAGTAACTACTCCATTGGAACAGCTACTACATTAACTGATGGTGCTGGTAATGGGACTACGAGTGTTGCCGCTGGTGATATCTCAGTTGCAATAAACAGGCCGGGACTGACTTTGTACCCACCAACGCAAACGGTATCACATACTACATCATATCCAAACTACTCACCAACATACAACGGACAAAATCACGGGTCATATCAACCATTAGCAATAGCTCAACGTGGGTATATTTATTTGGAAGTAATTGATACAAATAATAGTGATGCGATTATTGGGAGAAAACTAATTGGACAAACTAGTTATGCACGTTCCGCCCGAAAAGGAGCTGGAAACTATTACACTGGTGTTGTTAGTTCTGGTGGTGGTGGTGGTGGTGGTCTGAGCTCAATCCAATATTCTGTTGTTGGTAACACCAAAATTACATTATCAGATGGTTCTCTAATTTTAGCAAAGGATGTTAAGAAAGGGCAAACGATATTAGCTTGGAATTGGAATGATAAAATCGATACACATATTGGTGTAGATAGATTTTCTGAATTTACCATAGATGCTGTCAAAACACGTACAACGAATGAAATATATAAAATAACAGTAGGTGATAAAGTTATTGAAGTTTCGGATTCGCATGGATTTTGGAAAGATAACAATAAAGAAATACCAGCAAAAGAACTAATTGAAGGTGAGAGTAAAATTTACGTAAAAGATGGCGATACTATCTCTTTACAATTAGTTGATAAAGTTGAAATATTGGAAGGAGATAAGGTATATACTTTCTCAGTTCCTGGAGTTCACAATTATATATCAAATGATATACTATCACATAATATTGCCCAAGGTACTTGGAATTATAATAGTTATGCAGCCGATGATGGTGCCAATAATGGTACATTAGCATCCGCATATGGCCAAACTATCATTGTACCAATAAGTACCGCATCTACTGCAGCAAAATTTAGATATTCTGTTAGAGTATCTACTTCAGCTGGTGTTGCTACTGACTTTAATTCATCTGGAAATGCAACAACAAGATACATTACTTCATTCGCTCAATATGATGGTTCATCATCTACAACAGTATCTTCAAATAGTGGTAGACTAGTTCTAAGTACGCTTGATAATTCTTTAGTATTCTCACTACCTAGTAATTTTGTTGAGATAAAAGCTGGTGGTATTCAAGTAGTATCGGATGAAGTTACTTTTGTTAAAATTCCAAGAACTGATGGTGGTGGTGGTGAAATATTTAAAGCAAAGGGTGGTATATCATACTTTGAAAAAGCATCGAGTGGTACTGACACAACAACGGCTATTAATACATTAGGTGATATTATACCTAATTCGAATTCATTGTGGGATATTGGTTCAAGCTCAAAACGTTTTGCAAACTTAAATGGGGTTTCTCTTACTGATTTTGATGAACGGATTGTAAAAGCACATTGTAGATTCAGAGGAACCACCTCAGGAACCACATCTGTACTCTCACCATCTTATAATGTATCATCTATTACTCGAAATAGTACTGGGGCATATACTGTAAATTTAACAGATACATTAACATCAGGTACTGCATTACCATTTATAGCAGGTTATGGTAATCGTGGAGATACTAACTCACAAAGTCCAACAGATGAAGAATTTTCTTTAAATGTTGCAACTAAGGTAGATGGTACAGCTATGAAAGTTACCTTTAAGGATAATAATTCAGATACAAACCAAGACCCATACGAAGCTTACTTTGTAGTATTCGGCCCAGGGTAGAATTTAAAATAAAAATATGGAAAAATTATATATTATAAGTGAAACATCCCAATCATTGGGTGATACTAACATAACAACAATAGCTGGTGATTGGGAATTGGAATCGGATGTAATTCATTTCGGTAGATTGAATTGGGTTGGTAATAAGGATATACCGAATGGGTGTAGATATACATTTGTTTCACAATCACAATTCCCACCTGATTTTGAAAATTTTAGTTGGGATTATACTAATTGTGATGGTATTGGTAGTGGTAGTGTTTATATTAAATCTTGGGATACTTTTAAAACAGAAAATGAAATATAATGAGTTGGTCAATAGATAAAAATAAAGCATTAGAAAGATTTCTTAATACATATCGTATAGAAAGAGATAAAAAATTTATAGGATTAGATGTTCAGTTTATGAAATCATTAGAAACGGATGATACATCTACTAAAGCTACGATTATTGAATCTAAAAATTCATTAAGAGAGTTTCCATCTACAATAACAACGGATTCATTTTCAACTATTGAAGAACTCAGAAATCTATGGCCTGTTGAACTTTTAGATTTGCCAAGACGCTGGTAATAATTTCGTTTAATTAAAAACATATATACTTATATATAGTATAATAAACTAACAAAGTTATGGAACAAAAGACAGAAACATTAGACCAATCAGTAATTGATAAACTAAAATCAATCCAAGAATTACAAAACAATATGGTAATTGGGTTAGGGCAAGTTGTGGTTCGAAGAAGAGAAATAGAAAAACAATTAGAAGAACTTAATTCTAAAAATATTGAATTTGGTAATAAGCTGGATTCATCAATAGAAGAAATGGATTCGGAATTGGCTGAATTGGATAAGAAATATCCAAATGGACAAATTGATTTAGATGCAGGTACAATAATTTACTAAAAAATATTTGGTAAATTAAAATATTATTTGTATCTTTGTAAAGAAGTGTAATCATATACACTAAATTTGTTTATGTCAAAAAAGAAATTGTTATATGTATCATCACACCTATCTACTGGTGGGATGCCACAATACTTATTAAAGCAAATCGAAATCTTCAATGATGAGTTTGATATAGAAGTAATTGAGGTAAACAACCATAGTGGTGGAGTGTTTGTAGTTCAGAAAGACCAAATCAACAAATTGGTTAAACTACATACATTGGGAGATGATAAATCCGAAATAGTTGATTTGATAAAATCTATCAAACCAAACATCATACATTTTACTGAAATACCAGAACACTTTTTATCGGTTGATATATTAGATAAGTTGTGGGTAGATTCACGTAAGTACAACATTGTAGCTTCAACACATGGTTCTGCAACAAACCCAAACGAAATTCGTTACCAACCTGATAGATATGTTTTAGTATCTGAATGGAGTAGGAGAAAGTTCGAACATTTGGGAGTTGATACTAAGGTATGGGAGTATCCAATAGAGAAGCAAACATTCAATAAAACTGAAATTCAAAAAGAGTTAGGATTTGATACTGAATGGAAGCACGTTCTTATGGTTGGGTTATTTACTGAAGGTAAGAATCAAGGAGAAATATTTAAAGTAGCTAGAATCTTAGAAAAGTATAAAATCAAATTCCACTTCGTTGGAAACCAAGCTATGAACTTTGAATCATATTGGGGACCAATAATGAAAGATAAGCCTGATAATTGTGTAGTATGGGGTGAACGTAATGATGTAGATAAATTCTATAAAGCATCTGATATGTTCTATTTCAGTTCTAAGTTAGAATTGAATCCACTATCAATTAAAGAAGCATTGGGATATGGATTACAATGTATCTTCAGAAAGTTACACACTTATTTGGATACATATGATTCTAATGAATTGGTTACTTACATTGATGATGATATAAACAATACTAAGAAAATTATAATAGAGTTATTAGAACCTGAATTCAATGAGATACCAGGTTGGTTCACATATGAGGGTTTATATAACCGAATGGTGAATAACGCTAAAGGTGGTGAGGTATTTGTTGAAGTAGGAAGTTGGTTAGGTAAATCATCTAATCATATGGCTACATCAATTACCAAATCAAAAAAGAATATAGATTTTACTGTTGTTGATACTTGGAAAGGTACTGATGATGAAGAACTACATCAAAACATTGTTGGTTCATATGGTGGTGATATTTATGGTGAATTTGTGGAGAACACAATAATGAGTGATAACTTTGGTACATTCAAAGCTATAAAGGATACATCGGAAAACGCATCAACTCAATTCCAAAATGATTCTATTGATTTCATAATGATTGATGTTGGGCATGATTACACTTCCGTAAAAGCTGATATCAAACGATGGTATCATAAAGTTAAACCTGGTGGATTTATTACGGGTGATGATTATGGTACAAATATATTTAAGGAAGTAACTAAAGCAGTTGATGAATTCTTCTATAACCAAATACTAAAAGATAAGTATAGTTTTGTTCGTAAGAAACCAAAGATTCAGATAAAACATTTAATGACTCAACCGAATGATTTAAGAGAACGTATAAGTCAAGAATCATTGAAACAACTACAATCATATGGTATCGACTACGAAGCTATCGTAAACACACCTTATACCGATTTCCCACCAGCAGAACATTGTAGGAGACCACAACATATATCACCAACTAATACACCTGGTGAACTTTCACCTGGAGCAGGATTGGGTTGGATAACTGGAGGACATTATGGTTGTTATATGGCACATAGATTCGCATTAGAAACAATGAGTCCTGATTACGATTACACATTAGTATTTGAAGCAGATGCATATATCCATAGTGGGTTAATGGAGTTTGTTGAGATTATACATAAAGCGTGTTTCATATCAGAAAGAGATAATGTACCATTTATATCATTTGCAGATAATCCATCAAACTCAAAAGAAAAGATAGATGAGTTGTTTAGTAAAACCGCACACAACCAAGATTTAGCACACGCATACTTAATCCCAAATAGAGAAAAAGAATGGTGGTTAGATAGAATAAAAGATTGTGAATGGGATGTAGCTGATTTATGGTACAATCACGTATTCTACCATCATCAAAGACCAAGATACACAACTAATAAAATGTATTCAAATCAGGCTGAAGGATTTTCATTATTAGATTTAACAAATAAGACTTGGAAATGATATACGATAAATTAAAAAAGAATAAAAACAATATTACTGAAATAGCTAATAGAGTTTCTTGTCATTTTGTAAGAGGACCATTCGTTGAAATAACAGGTAATGTAAATGAGGAATATGTAGTACAATTTATTGATAAAACTACAAATCAGATAAGGTTTGAAACTACAATTGGAAATAACCAATGGGCTAAATCAAATATAGAGTATTGTATTGATTGGAAGGTAAGAGTACTTAGAGGTGATGATGTTTTTTATGAGCATGATTTCAATCCAAATGGTAAACGTGTGTTTATATCAATGGGTTCAAAGGCATTGGGTGATACATTAGCATGGTTTCCATACTTTGAGGAGTTTAGAAAAAAACACAATTGTGAAGTAATTGTATCTACATTCCATAATCATATGTTTGAAGAACAATACCCTCAGTTTGAATTCGTTAAACCGGGTTCTACTGTACCACACTTATATGCAATGTATGATGTTGGGTTATTCTACAATGATGATGGTGGTGTAAATGGATTAAAGAATCCAAACGATTTCAAAACCCAAACTATGCAAAAGATGGGTTCTGATATATTAGGATTGGAATATAAAGAAGTACGACCTTTACTACCAAAATCGAATGTTGTAAAGGATGATAAATTAATTACAATAGCTATACATGGTACGGCACAATCTAAATATTGGAATAATCCAACTGGTTGGCAAGATGTAGTTGATTGGTTAAATAATAAAGGATACACAGTTAAGTTACTATCCAATGAAGGTGATAACTATATGGGTAACAAACATCCAAAAGGAATCACACAACATCCATCGGGTCCATTAGAAGGTGTTATGGATGAAATGAGAAAATCAAAAGCATTCATAGGAATTGGAAGTGGTTTAAGTTGGTTAAGTTGGGCATTAAATACAAAGACTGTATTAATAAGTGGGTTCTCATATGATTGGGCAGAGATGAGTGATTGTGTAAGAATAACTCCACCTAAAGATAAATGTGGTGGGTGTTTCAATAGATTGAAATTAGATGCTGGTGATTGGAATTGGTGTCCAGACCATAAGGGAACAAATAGACAGTTTGAATGTACAAAGGGTATTTCATCCGAAATGGTAATTAACGAATTAGAAAAGTTCTTATAATGAAGAAAGTATGGATGAATGGGTGTTTCGATGTTTTACATCATGCTCATTTTAAAATGATTGAGTTTGCATCTACATTTGGTGAGTTAGTTGTTATTGGTATAGATTCCGATAAACGAGTAAAAGAACTAAAAGGGGATGATAGACCATTTCATTCAGAAGAAGAACGTAAATACAATTTAGAAAGAATTAATGGAGTGAGTAAAGTTATAATATTCGATTCTGAGATAATGTTAGAAGAGGCAATTAAACGATATCAACCGGATATATTTGTAATAGGTTCAGATTATAAGGATAAATCGATTGTAGGTGAAAAATATTCTAAATCAATGGTATTCTTTAATCGAATGGAAGATTTTAGTACAACAAAAATATTAACAAATGAGTAGAGTACTTTTAATAGGGGAAAGTTGTATGGATATCTTTATCTATGGAAATACTCCACGTCTATCACCTGAAGGACCGGCTCCTGTTTTCAATCCAATCAACGAAAGATATAATGGTGGGATGGCATTAAATGTACAATCTAATTTGGAATCATTGGATGTGGGTGTAGATATTATAACTCATACATCTACAATAACAAAAACACGCTATGTGCATGAATCATCTAATACACTATTGTTAAGAGTTGATGAGGGTGATTTTGTGGATAGAATTGATAAAACTAAATTACCAACTAATTATTGGGATTATGATATGGTAGTGATATCAGATTATAATAAAGGATTTTTAACCAATGATGATATTGCACATATAGCATTTAATCACCCAAACACAATATGTGATACAAAAAAGAAATTAGGTGAATGGTGTAGGGATTTAAAATTTATTAAATTAAATAGAACTGAATACTTAAACAATGAAACATTTATTAATGATAATGAATGGGTAATTGAAAAACTTATAATCACACTTGATAAAGAAGGATGTAAACATAAAGATGTTATGTATCCAACTAAAGAAGTTGAGATTATGGATATATCAGGAGCAGGTGATACTTTCGTAGCTGGATTCACTATGAAGTATATAGAAAGCTCAGATGTGAATGAATCAATAAAATTCGGAAATGATTGTGCATCTCAAGTAGTACAAAAGAGAGGTGTTACAATTATAACGAAAACATAATTTATGTATATTTATATATGAATTCAAAATAAACAAATTTTTTAATTAAAAAACTATTATGGCAAACGAAGAAATTCAAAAAATCGAATTGGTTACAAGAACACTTGAAGAAGGTGTAGTAACTCCAATAAAAGAAGCTAATGAGGAAATCTCTCAGTTAGTAAATGTATTCGGACAACTTTATCTACGAAGAAAAGAGTTGGAAGATGAGTTAGTTAAACTTGATGAAGGTGTAGAAAAAGCAGAAGCTGATTTCAAAGAAAAAAACGAAGCTATTAGAGGCTTAGTTAATGAACTTGAGAAAGAATACCCAAGAGGGCAACTTGATTTACAAAAAGGTACAATTACATTTGACCCATCTATCAAAGAAAAGATGGCTGAGCAGATGGAAGTTGTGAAATAATCAAAATCGTATATTTATATAGTACAATAGAAAACGTACTATTACAATGAACGAATTATCTAACTTTTTAGTAGAAAGTATATTATTGGAAGCGGCCAAAGTAGAGAACTTAATTGTTGTCTACTCTGGTCGTTTTCAACCTTTCCACAAAGGTCATTACGCAACTTACTCACACTTAGTGAAAAAGTTTGGAAAGGATAAAGTGTATATCGGAACATCTAACAAAACCGATAATACGAAATCACCTTTTAATTTCAAAGAGAAAAAACAAATAATGACAACTATGTTTGGTGTTCCATCAAATAGAATTGTTGAAGTTAAGAATCCATATGTACCAACCGAAATATTAAAGAAGTTTGATTCAGATACAACTGGATTTATTACTGTGGTTGGTAAGAAGGATGCTAGTAGATTAGGTGGTAAGTTTTTTACTCCTTATAAGGATAACTTAGAATTTGAAGGATATAAAGATAAGGGATATGTTTACATAGCTCCTCAACAATCAAACCCAGTAAGTGGAACTGATGTTCGGATGGGATTGAGAAAAGGTTCTGATGAAGATAAGAAGCAATTCTTTACTAAAAGGGCATATGGTAAGTTCAACCCAAAAATATTTAAATTTATAGCTGGTAAGTTATCACAACTACCAGAGATAACATCTGAGGGAATCTTTATCCCAAAACACATAATCGAAAATTGGATAGTTGATAACGTTGAGTTAATTAAAGAAGCATCTAAGATAGGTGGAGCTGAAGAAGCTGATGATGGGCCTAACTTTCTATTCCCAACTTATAAAGCATTCGATAAAGTAGCTAAGAAACGAGCTGAAGAAATTGGATACACAGTGTTGGCACAAATTATGAGTGATGAACTTACTGATATAGATTCACATCCAATTTATCCAAATGGACCTGTAAAAGCAGTAACTCCATTCCCAGCGGGTGTAATTGGTAAAACAACGGCAACTAACCAAAAGGATTTCTATGGTTCACAAGCATATAGATTATGGTTTAAACATGCAACTCGATTCGCTAGTTTAGTAGGATACTCGGTACTTGATTCTATTGATTTAGAAGATGAAAAAGAAGAAGCTGAAAAAACTAAGAAAGTAAAAGACCCAAACTCCAATATCGTAAAGGAAGATATTACTATTCCAATTAATGTAGGTGATACTGTATTGGGTGGCAAATTCAAAAACAAACGTATTGTAGTTAAAACAATTGGTAAAAACGAAAAAGGTGATATTACTATAAATGGTAAAGCAATACTCAGAATTAGAGTAATTGAAGAAGGTACATTAGTTGAACTTGCTGGTACTGAAATCAAATGTGAAAAATGTAATCATCAATGGGAAATCGAAGCTGATGATAGTGGTAAGTATTTATGTCATCAATGTGGATGGGATTCTCATAAACAAAAACTTGATATAGCTGGATTATATAAGTGGAAGGAATCAAATAGTATGTTGGAGGAATTATCCTCAGAAGATAGAACTCTTATATACCAATTAACTTCACAAGCATTAAAACAAATGCCAAAATCTAAAAAACAAAAAGAAGTTCTTCAAAAGTTAAATAAGGTTAGAGTTAAGAATGGTATGAGTCCATTAAAGGAAGATACCTTAACTGAAATCCCAATGGGTGATTTACAAAAGATTGATAAATTCGCTGATAAACAACTTAAACCAGTTGATATAGTTCTTACTGGTAAACATTTCTTCGATAGGTTAAATGACCCAAGAAACGGAAAAGAAGTATCAAACGCAGAGTTGATAGGATTCTTTAAAAGATTAGGTAAAAACAAAAAGGAATTTGTAAAGTTCCTTAATCAATACAATCAGATTGTAGTAAAGGATGATAGAACAAATCTAAACATTCCATTTATGAAACAATCAAACAAACTAATCGCTAAGACTATAATGAGGAAAGCTGATTTCAAAACATCAGACCCGAAATATAAATTCGAATCATTACCAACTAAAGTTACTGATAAGATGAAACCTGTAAAAAGTGGAAAACCATCATCTGAAGGTGAAAGTGATTTTAATGACCATCACATAACATCAGCATACGCAAAGAGAGGTTCAATAGCAGAACCAGATACAATTGATTTTGATGATGACGGGAAAACCCCAGGTCATCAAAACAAAGAAAAGGATACTAAGAAAAAAGGGTATGAACCGGTTAGAGAAAAGAAAAAGTTGAAATATAACGAACCATATGCATTGAGTGGTGGTATCGCTGAATCAACTAATAAAAAATAAAACCTATTATGATAAGATTAAATAAATTACTAAGTGAAGTTCTTCTAAACGAAGGTGGGGCATATGGACATATGAATCATCCATTCGATACTGAAATCAATCTTACATTCGGTCAACTTAAAGATATTGTAAATAAAGCATTAGAAGGAAACTTGGACTTAGCAAGAGAGAAAACTGATGGACAAGCATTGGCTGTAAGTTGGAGAGATGGTAGATTAGTTGCTGCTCGTAACAAAGGACACTTAAAAAACAAAGGTGAAAACGCTTTGGATATAAAAGGTGTAGCTACTAAGTTTGCTGGTAGAGGTGAATTAGAAAAGGCATATAACTTTGCTATGAATGATTTATCAAAAGCAATAAAATCACTTTCTGAAAAACAAAGAGATAAAATCTTTAAAGGTGGTGCATGTTTTATGAACTTAGAAGTAATATACCCAACCTCAGTAAATGTAATACCATATGGACAAGCTCTATTAGTATTTCATGGTACTATGGAATTCAATGAAGAAGGTATCGCTATTGGTGAGAATCAAGATGCAGCTAAGATACTTGCTGGAATGATTAAGCAAGTAAATCAAGATGTACAATCAGCATACACAATATCAGGTCCACCTATCAACGTATTACCTAAGAGTAAGGATTTAACTTCTCTAAAAGGAAAGTACAATTCAAAAATAGGAAAACTACAATCAAAGTTTAAGTTAAAAGATAATGATGGCATAGCTAATTATCATCAAGCATATTGGATGGATTTCGTAACTAAGAAATCACCAACTAAATTAGATAATAGAGTTTTAATGGGATTAGTTAAGAGATGGGCTTTCTATGATAAATCATTTAGATTAGATAAGAAGAATTTCGAAGATGTTAAAACATTAGAATGGGCAAAGGGAATTGATAAGAATGACCATGCTAAGATGGCTAAAGATAACATTAGACCATTTGAAGATATCTTCTTAGGTATCGGAGCAGATATACTTTCATTTATGAGTTCAGTACTTGCAGCTAACCCTGATAAGGCAATTAGGGATATGAAAAAGAGGTTAGATAAAACTATCATTGATGTTCGAAAGAGTGGTGATGAAAAGAAGATAGCTAAACTTAAAATGGAACTACAAAGATTAAAGGCAATTGGTGGTAAGGATAAAATCGTTCCTAATGAGGGAATTGTATTTGTGTACAATGGTAAGACTTTCAAATTAACCGGAACGTTCGCACCACTTAATCAGATACTTGGTTTATTTTACGAATAGTAAAAAACTCAATACTTATATATATAAGTATATAATAGGTTATGGGAGATAGTAAAAAATTTAGTAGAAAGTTCATGCATCCAACTCGTAGAAAGTTGGCTGATATGGTACAAACTGGTGAGTATGCAAAAAATACTCAAATCGCATTCTCTGATATAAAGGAAGAAGAAAGCAAACGTGAAGTCGGGGATATTTGGAATGATTCGGATGGCAACGTTTGGGAACAAAAGGATTTTGGTAAAGTAAAATCATCCAAAATGTCAAATGTAATGTCTGAGTTAAGAAAACACATTGAATCATTACATCAATGTAAAGCTGATGATTGTGATGTTAGTGGTAAATTTTCAAACTCTGATAAAAAGTTAATTTCTAAAACTGGTTATTGTGCTGGTTGTTTAGCAAAAAGAGAACTTATTATAAAATTGGATGGTAATTGGGAAGCCTATGAAGAATATAGGATATATTCTAATATGGCTGATTATGGAACTGATGTTATAGAAAAGTGGAATCAAGCTCTTAGTGAAGTTGGTAACGTTCATGAATATGTAAATGATAATGGTTCCGTTGAAAAGTGGCAATCCAATGATGATGTTCAGACTTTAAAAGCTCAGATAGAAACCGATATAGCAAATGGTAAGAAGGAACTTACTGAAGTTATCGAAAAGCGTAATAGTGCGTATGAGAAATTAAAGCATAAGAATTATGAGTTGGTTAAGGAAATTTGATTTAAAAACTATTCTAATAATGGCACTATGTGTAGTGTTATTAATGAGAGGTTGTGATAACGAAGATACAAAGGATATAGAAACTGTTGAGGTCGATGGTAAAGATTATGAACTAATAAAACAAACTATCGATACTGTTTTTGTAACTAAGGAAGTAAAGGTTCCAACCTATATACCAAAATACATTACTAAAGTTGAAACAATTGAGGTTGAAATACCGATTGATATCGATACTTTGGCAATTGTAGAAAAGTACTTTTCTACATATCAAGTTAAAGATACATTAAATCTTTCATATGAGTTTCCAAAAGGAGTTACTGATTCATTGGGTAACAAACCATCACCAAATTTAGGATTTGGAATCATAACCGATAATATATCACAAAACTCAATCATCTCCAGAGATGTAGATTGGACATTTCAAATTCCAACAATTTATAATACATCAATCGTAAAGGAATTACCAAAGACTCAATTGTATTGGGGATTAAATGGTGGATTTAATAGAGAAGATGTAATTACTAACATATCCGGTTCGTTATTACTAAAAACTAAGAAAGATAAAATATTCCAATTAGGATTGGGAGTACAAAATAATTCTAATATACAACAACTATCACCATATATTAGTGCTGGTATGTATTGGAAGATATCATTAGGTAAGAAGAAATAATTTATGGCTAAACAATCGTTGAAGGATATAATCAAGTTGGAATATCAGAAGTGTGCTTCTGACCCAATTTATTTTATGAAAAAATATTGTATGATTCAACACCCTGTTAGGGGAAAAATACAATTCCAATTATATCCATTCCAAGAAGATACATTAATTGACTTCAAAGACCATCGTTATAATATAATACTAAAATCCAGACAAACTGGTATATCAACTCTAACCGCTGGGTATTCACTTTGGAAAATGTTATTTAACCAAGACTTCAATGTATTGGTTATTGCAACTAAGCAAGAGGTGGCTAAGAATCTAATTACTAAGATTAGAGTAATGAATCAATACTTACCATCTTGGTTAAAGTTGGAAACAGTAGAAGATAACAAACTATCCTTACGATATTCAAATGGTTCACAAGCCAAAGCAACATCTGCTGCTAGTGATGCGGGTCGTTCGGAAGCGTTATCATTATTAGTATTTGATGAAGCGGCATTTATTGATAAGATTGAAGATATATGGGTATCTGCACAATCTACATTATCTACGGGGGGTAACGCAATTGTGTTATCAACTCCAAATGGTGTGGGTAATTGGTATCATAAAACTTGGGTAGGAGCTGAAGAAGGTAGAAATGATTTCAACACAATCAGATTACATTGGACAGTTCACCCTGAAAGAGACCAAGATTGGAGAGATGAGCAAGAACGATTATTAGGACCAAAAGGAGCAGCACAGGAATGTGATTGTGATTTTGTATCTTCTGGAGATAGTGTTATAGACCCACAACTTTTACAATTCTATAAAGATACGTATGTTCAAGAACCAATTGAGAAAACTGGATTCGATGGTAACCTATGGAAATGGGAATATGCTGATTACAATAAATCTTATATAGTAGTAGCCGATGTCGCTAGAGGGGATGCTTCGGATTTCTCTACCGCACACGTTATTGATGTTGTTACATCAGTTCAGGTAGCTGAATATAAAGGTAAATTAGATACAAAGGATTTTGGAAACTTTTTAGTAGCATTAGCAACTGAATATAACAACGCATTGTTAGTAATTGAAAACGCAAACATAGGATGGGCAACTATCCAACAAGTAATTGATAGAAGTTATACTAATTTATACTACACCGATAAAGATATAAAGTACGTTGATTCTGGTAATCAACATACTAACAAATATCGTTCGCAGGATAAGAACCAAGTAGCAGGGTTCTCCACAACCTCCAGAACAAGACCATTAATCATCTCAAAATTAGAAGAGTACATAAGAGATAAATCAATCACAATACGTTCAGTACGAACGATAGATGAGATGTTTACATTTATATGGAATAATGGTAGAGCTGAGGCAATGAGAGGTTATAACGATGATTTAGTTATGGCACTTGCAATTGGGTTATGGGTTAGGGATACTGCGCTTAGATTAAGACAAGAGGGTGTTGATTTAACTAAACAGGCTATTAACAGTATTTCATCTCATACTTATACAGGTATATATGGTGGTAATGATTCAGATGATAATCCTTGGAAAATGGATGTAGGTGATGGTTCATTTGAGGACTTAACAAATTGGTTATAAATCAATTTTGTTATATTTATATAGTATAGGATTTATTATGGATAATGCAACTAAGCAACTTTACAAAGAGTTCACAAAGGAATTCAAAGCAGACATCATTGAATATGATGTTGAAAACGAGTCTGATTTAAAAGAATTTTTAGAATTCATAAAAGAATATAAGCCGGATATCAACGAAGGTGAGTATCAAGGTAGAGAAGTTAAACTAAACAAACCTATGAGAGGTGATGTTAAGAAGTTTAAGGTGTATGTAAAGAATCCAAAGGGAAATGTTGTAAAGGTAAACTTTGGACATGGTGGAACATCTGCTAAGAAAGCAGGTGAGAAAACAATGCAGATTCAAAAAGATATACCATCAAGAAAGAAAGCATTTAGAGCTAGGCACAATTGTGATACACCCGGTCCAAGAACTGGAGCAAGATATTGGAGTTGTAAAGCGTGGTAAATAAATTAGGATATATTAATAATTTTTCGTATATTTGTAAGATTATTAAATAAACAGAAGTATAATGGCAGAACAGCAAAATAGTTCATTTTTTCAAAAGTTAACAAAACTTTTCTCAACCCAAGCAATCGTAGTTATTGATAAGGATGGTAAGAGGACAGTTAAAGATACGGATGATAGACAACAAGGTAGTACAAATCTTTTAAATTTAAAAGATAGGTACACAAAACTCCAACGTTCATTTGCAGGGCAGCAATCAGCCGCTCAATCAATGGCATATCATCAAGTTCGTAGAGAATTGTTTAGAGATTATGATTCAATGGATAATGACCCTATCATATCATCAGCATTAGATATATACGCAGATGAATCTACATTGAAAAATGAATTCGGTGATGTTATTCAAATTAAAACACAAAATGAAAACGTTAAGGCATTATTAGAGAATCTTTTCTATGATATTCTTAATGTAGAGTTTAACCTTTGGGCTTGGACTCGTAATATGGTAAAGTATGGTGATTTCTACTTATCTATTGAAGTAGCACCAGGGAAAGGAATTATCAATGTACAACCACTTCCAGTTTATGAAACTGAAAGAGTGGAGAATACTGACCCAAACAATCCAAACTATGTAAAGTTTAAAGTTAACCATGACCCTAATGGGAAAGGTGACTATGAGAACTTTGAAATAGCACACTTCAGATTACTATCAGATACAAATTTCCTTCCTTATGGAAAGGCAATGATTGAAAATGGTAGAAGAATATGGAAGCAAGTTTCTTTAATGGAAGATGCAATGTTAATCCATAGAATTATGAGAGCACCTGATAAGAGAGTTTTCAAAATTGATATTGGTAACATACCTCCACAAGAAGTAGATAACTATATGCAGAAGATAATTAACAAAATGAAGAAAACTCCTTTTGTTGATAAGAATACAGGTGATTACAATTTAAAATATAACATCCAAAACTTAACGGAAGATTTCTTCTTACCTGTTAGGGGTGGTGATAGTGGAACTGAAATAGATTCTTTGGGTGGATTACAATATACTGCTATTGAAGATATCGATTACTTAAAGAATAAGTTATTTGCAGCACTTAAAATACCTAAAGCATATTTGGGATATGATGAGAATGTAAATGGTAAAGCAACTCTTGCTGCAGAAGATGTGAGATTCGCTAGAACAATCGAACGAATCCAAAGAACATTAGTATCAGAACTTACAAAACTTGCAGTTGTACATTTAGCAGCACAAGGGCTAGAAGGAACCGAAATGGTTGATTTCGAATTAAACTTAGTTAACCCATCTACAATCTATGAGCAAGAGAAGGTAAATCTTTGGAGTGAGAAAGTAAGATTGGTATCTGATATTACTCAATTGAATATGATTTCAAAAGAATGGGCATATGAGAATATCTTTAATATGAGTAAGGATGAAGCAGACCACCAAAAAACTCAAATGGTTAATGACCTTAAAGATAGATTCAGATATCGTTCTATTGAAGATGAGGGAAGTGACCCAGCAATGGAAACTGAAGCAACTGATGTTGAGAGTGAATTAGAGGAGTTGAAAAACGAACTAAAAGATAAAGGTGGTAGACCAAAGGAAGGTAATACCTATGGTAAAGATAAACACCCATATGGGAGAGACCCGTTAGGTGCTAAGGAAAACCAAAAGGCTTTAAAGAAAACTGAATCTAAGATTGGTAGGGAAGCTAGGAAAGTGGGTAAATTCGCTAAAGAATATGTTAATGGTATATCCCCTCAGAAGAAGGTAATTACTGAAAAAACTGATTTTTTAAGTGATAGTAACTTGTTAGATGAAGAAAAATTTAATAAATAAAATAAAACTTATATTTATATACGATAAACTTTTGTGTAGGAATATATTATTATAGGGCAAAAAACGCAATGAAGAGAGTAAAACATTCAAAATTTAAGAATACCGGTATTCTTTTTGAACTTCTAGTGAGACAAATCACGTTAGAGGTTTTAAATGGTGATACAACGGAAACTGCAAAGACGATAGTAAGCGAATTCTTTTCAGCAAAAACTGAACTGAACAAAGAACTACGTTTATACGACCTTTTATTAAAGGAGAAGTATAAGTCAGAATCAAGAGCAGAAAAGTTCATTGATACTATAAACGAAGCTCATAGTAGAATCAATCAAAAGAATCTACACAAAGAAAAATATAATCTTATTAAAAAGATTAATGAATCATTCAATATGGATGACTTCTTATCTTCACCTATAACAAACTATAAAGTATTAGCTTCAATATATAAAGTATTTGAATCTAAGAACTATGAAAACTATGATGTAAAGGATGTATTTAATTCTAAGATTACATTAATCGAAAACATCACATCAAAGCCAACTAAAATGGTAGAAGCTGTAGAAGCTGATAGGATAGTTGAAAGTTATAAAAAGCAAGATAAGGATTTACGTTTACTTACTTATAAAATCTTAGTAGAAACATTTAATAAAAAGTATTCTAACTTAGATGATAATCAGAAAAACCTATTAAAGGAATACATCAATAACTTATCCAATACAACTGGATTCAAATCTTACATCCAAAAGGAAATCCCTAAGATTATTTCAGAGATGAAATCATTGGGTAAAGCTATAAAAGATAAAGTAACCAAAATCAAATTAGCTGAAACTACATTGGTATTATCCAAAACAAAAATTGGTAAAGTAGTTTCTGATAATCACGTTTCATCATTAATGATTTCATATGAATTAATTAAAGAGTTGAAAAGTAAGGTGAATGGGAAATAATTTAAAAAAATATATTAAGGAGTTAATAGCTGAGATAGAAAATGATGAATTGGATATCGAAGAAGCAACTACATCTGGTGATATAGCCGGATATAATACTCCTAATGCTTTCAAAGGTACCGATGGTACTGATGAAGATGCAGAAACTGATGATGATGTGGTTGATAGAATCAACAAATCTACTGGATATAAAAGAGTAGAGGAAAATCGTTGGCATGAGTTAAAAAAAGATGAATCCTCACCGAAAGCAAAAATTGGTAGAGGAATTTCTAGTGTTAATAAACAACTTGCTGAAATTGAGAAATTCGTAGGATGGTATGGTAAAATCAAAAAAGAGGGAGGATTAGAATCTGACCAATATTGGAAACGTACCCAAAAGAACCTATCTAAAATCAGAGAACGATTAAATAGTGTAGCAACTAAAATACAAAACTTTTAATAGGAAATTATAACTATGAAAATTACTAAAGAACAAATAAAGGAAACTTTAAAATTAGTTATGAATGAAGAAGCTGATTATAAAGTTTTTTTCAAAAAAGCATTAGAGAAAGCTGGTAAGTCAATCCCATCAATGAGTGATGATGAAAAGAAAGAGTTCTTTAATAAGATAGATAGTGCATGGGATGCTAAAGGTGAAGTTAAGGAAGGTAATGCATTTGGAGCAGCTGTAACTAAAGCTAAGGAAGATGGAGATGATGAATTCGAAGTAGATGGTAAAACATTTAAAGTAGAAGAATCTCATTCGGATTGTGGATGTGGTTGTGGTGGTGTAACTGAAGGTGGTTGTGGGGTTCCAAAAAACAAATCAGTAAACGAAAGATATAGTGATTTTATAAAAGCTAAAAATCTTACTGATATTATTAAATTATCAAAACAAAAGAAAAACGCAACATTCTATGTAACCGATGATAACAATTCTCGTATTGGTACATTCTACTTAAAGAATGGTAAGTTTGCAAAAGCAACTACTGCTAACGCAAATTATGATTTACAAAATAGTAAAACTTCATTGAAAAATAGAAATGATGTAATCTATAAATACAAAGTAGATGAATCAGTAAACGAAGCAGCTAGTAAAGAAGCAATGGGTATTGCTGCACTAACTGGGACAAGAGGTTCGGCTGTTGAAGAATTTATTAACAAACATGAATTGGATGGAGGTAAGTTATTCAGAAGTATTAAGAAAGCAAACCTAAGAGGTAGATTAAACTTTGTATCTGCATTAGCTGGTAAAGATGGTAATCCAAATCAAAAACTTACAATCAAACTTCACAAAAAGAAATTTAACGAAGTATTATCAACTGATTTGGCATTTGAGGTAATTACATTTATGGAAAGACCTGTTATGGAAACTATAATGGTAAAAGAGTTTGAGGTAGGTGATGTAGTTGAGATGTTGGTTAATGAAGGTATTAACGATGTATTAACTGAAGGTGTAAAAGCTGAGTTTAATACTTTAGTGGAAACTTACAATAAAAAATAAACGAACGAAATGAAAAATTTAATTATAGAAACTAATTTGTTTAAAGGTAGCGTTAATGAAGATGCTTCTGGTAGAACATTAGTTAAGGGAGTTCTTCAACGTTCTGGTGCAGAAAACCAAAATGGAAGAGTGTACCCAAGAAATATATTAGAGAGAGAGGTAAACAATTACCAAACTCTTATTAAGGAAAGAAGAGCATTGGGTGAATTAGACCATCCTGATTCTTCTGTAATTAACCTAAAGAATGTTTCTCATAATATAAGAGAGATTCACTGGGAAGGTGATGATGTAGTAGGTACAGTTGAAATACTACCAACTCCATCTGGTAACATCTTAAAAGAATTACTAAGAGCTGGTATCCTATTAGGTATCTCATCAAGAGGTATGGGTTCAGTTACTAATATTGGAGAAGGTAAAGTAAAGGTAGAGCCTGATTTCGAACTAATTGGTTGGGATTTTGTTTCTAACCCATCTACACATGGTGCATTTATGACACCTATGAATGAATCAGTAGTAAAAAGTATTGGTACTGATGTTTGTGGTGATTTTTGTAAAGCAGAAAATTTAATGAGAGAAATAATAACGGAATTATCATAATGAAAAAAGGATTTGACATATACAAATACGTTTCTGAAACCAAAATAGAATTTAAGCAAGATTCTAAACAAGGTACAAGCGTAAGTAAAGGATACAATGATATCCGTAAAACTAATATTAACTCTGTAAAGGTTGTTGATGGTAAATTCAGTTTATCTGAATCACTTGAAGCTAACAGACCTTTATCAAATGAAGTTAAAAAACACTTTTTAGAAGTTATCTCAACTTACAAAAGTTTTGATGAACAAATGAAAAGAAAATCTGATATCGTAGAGGTAGCAGAAACTTTAGGTGGAATCGTAGAAGCTTCTAAGGCATTGCTATTAGGAGAATCTGATGATTGGTTCGATAAGGTAACGATTAAACGTAACCTAAGTGAATTGGAGAAGATGGATAAATCATTCGAAAAGATTGCTTCAGAAGCAAGACAAATGGATGAGAGGTTAGGTGCTCTATATGAAGATATGGGTAACATTTTAAATAGATATTACGAAATGGCTGATTTAGATATTGAAGAAGCTAATAGAAGATTAGGAAAAAAATAATAAATTACTACTATGATAAAGTTAACAGACTTACTAAACGAATCAACACCAGGATTTGATAAAAGAAAATTTGGTGATGCACTACCTACATTAGATAGTGTTACAAAAGCACATCAAGCTAAATTAAAATTAGCTGAGTTAATGAAGGAAGAATCATTTACAGCAGTAAACAAAGATAGTGGTAAAGTATCTGTATTCAATACTAAAGATGCTAGAGATGCAGCTGTAAAATCTGGAACTCACGATAAAAAAGAAGATGAGGCAGAGAAGGGAGGTGATTCTGCCGGTGAAACGGAGAAACCTAATATGTTCTCTAAAGATGCCGGTTATGATGCACCTACTGATTCTAAAGAAGAACCTAAAAAAACACAAGGGAAGCTTTCTAAATTTATTTATGGTGATGATGATAAGAAGTCAGATGTAGTAGCAAAGCCGGAGGGTAAGCCTGATTTATCTAAATACTCATCAGCCGATGAAGATTACTTCACAAAAGATGCAGCAAGTATTAGTACGATATATGATGATAAATTAACTATTGATGATTTACAAAATGTATTTAAAGCTAAAGGATATGGTGATGTTACTGATTCAACTCTTGATGATATAGTAGATAAGTATAATGATGATGAGGATATGCGAGACCGTTTTAAAGATAATGGTATTAATAAAGTTAAACTTAAAAAAAGAATTAAAGCTTTAAAATCTCAATTACAATCTAAACCATCTGCAACTAAAAAAGAAGAACCTAAGAAAGATACACCTACTAAAGATTCAACTCAACAAAGAGCTGGAAATACTGAGGTAAATAAATCAGTTAGAAATCAAGCTAAGAAATTAGGTATCACTCCTGCTAAGTTAGGTAAGGAAGAATATCAGAAAGTAATGGTAGGTGCAGCATATGAAGCACTTACTGATTCAAACTTCTCAACTGAAGCAAGACAACTATTGGCAGTTATTACTGGTGATGAGAAATTAGCTGAAAAGCCTGATTACCCATCTATGAGTGATGAGGATTTCGATACGAAGATTGCACAAATCAGAAAAGATAGAGAAGCTGGTGATATTTATACAACACCTGAAAATGATAAAGCATCTGAATTAGGTCAACACTCATCAAGCGAATCGTCTTGGAGTGGAGCTGATGCAATTGATGCAATCGCTTTTGATTTGAAAATGAATGGTTATAAAGATTTAGCAGCAAAAATACAATCAGTAATCAAAGAAGATTAATACTATGAAAGAACAACTTAGAAAAATCGTAAGAGAGATAATGAGAGAAATATCTATCTCTGAATTGGATGAAGTTCAATCACCAGCTCAAAAAGCAGCATTTGAAAAAATGTTAGCTAAGAAAGATGGTAAAGATGTTTCTGATGATAGTGAAGAAGAAAAGGAAGAAGTTAAAGAATCAATCATCAACGAAGGTTTTGGTGTATGGGAAATGACTTTTGCTGATATGAATCTTAATGGTGTTAAATTATCTAAAAAGAATAAATATAAAGTGAAAGCACGAAATACTGTTGAAGCTATTAAGAAAGCAGCTAAAATGGCTGGTGTTAAGGATGGTGATTGGATTGCTACCAATACACATTCTTTAAATAAGATAGGATAATACTTCTTAAATTTAAAACATAAAAGAAAAGATGGTTTATCCATCTTTTTTTGTGCTTTATAAAAAAACTAAAGAAAATACTATATATTTTTTAGTGTTTTCTTAACTTCGTTATATTTATCATTGTTAATAACCCATCTTTATGGGTTTATTGGTTCATGAATACTAACTTTTAATGTTTAGTGACCGAACGACCAATTTACAACTATTCTACATTGGGGTTCCCAAATAACTTCAGAAATTTATTAAAAAAGGTAAAGTAAATGGCAAATTCAAGATTGTTAAAAGAAGCAATTGCTGATGCCAAAGCTGTAAGAGAAACCGCTATCGCTAACGCTAAAATCGCATTAGAGGAAGCTTTCACTCCACGTTTACAATCTATCCTATCAAAGAAGCTAACTGCTGAAATGGAAGGTGAAGATGAAGAAACTATGGAAGAGGGAGACCACTCAAATGAGGAAGAAGTTGAAGATGAGGTAGCTGTTGAAGAAACAGTTGAGGTAACAACAGAAGCTGAAGAAGTTGAATCTGATGAAGATTCAATTGAAGAAGGTGAAGGTTCTATTGAGGACCCAACTAACGCAGATGATGCTACTATCTCTGAAGAAGAAGAAATCGAATCGGAAGATGAGATTGAAGAATCTGAAGAAGAAGTAGAGGAAGATGAGTTAGATTTGGAATCTATCATTAGAGAATTGGAAGCAGGATTAGAAGGAGAAGAAGAAATCGAAGAATCTGAAGAAGAGGAAATCGAAGAAACTGAAGAAGAAGAATCTGTGGAAGAAGAAATGGAAGCTGAAGAAGAAGAAGCTGAAGTATCAGAAGAAGAAGAAGATGAATCAGAAGTAGCAGAAATGCACGATGATGAAGCTTCAGAAGAAGAAGATATGGATGATGAAATCGACTTAGAAGAAATTTTAAGAGAAATGGGATACGGAGATGATGAAGAAGTTGAGGAATTACAGGAAGAAGAAGAAGATAAAACTGCTGAATTAGAAGCAGATTTAGATGAAGCTTTAAAAACTGTTAAATCACTTCAATCTACTATCAACGAAGTAAACTTATTAAATGCAAAGTTATTATACGCTAATAGATTGTTCAGAGGTTATAACCTAACTAACGAACAAAAAACTAAAGTTGTAGAAAACTTAGACAGAACTAGTTCTGTTAGAGAAGTAAAATTGGTTTACGCAACGTTAGCTGAATCGATGAATTTCACAGGTACTGAGAAGAAAACTAAAAGAGTTGTAGCAGAATCTGCTGCATCTAAGCCAGTTGCTTCAACAGCTCCTAAGAAAGATATCATTTCGGAGAACACAAACAATATGGCTAACAGGTTCAAAGAACTTGCTAACATTAAGTAATTATTAACAACAAACATTAAAAAAAGAAAATAAAATGGCAAATTTTGATTTATCTAAGTTAATGGAAGGAAAGAACCCACAACAAGTGATGTTGTCTGAAACAAGACAATTGAAAAGTAAATGGGATGCAACTGGACTTTTAGAAGGCTTAAACACAAAAGAGCAAGGCGCGATGGCGGTTATGCTTGAAAACCAAGCAAAACAATTGCTTGATGAGGCAACTCAAACTGGAACTGCAGCTAGCTCGGAAGAGTGGAGTGGTGTAGCACTTCCTTTAGTAAGAAGAATCTTTGGCGAGATTGCTTCTAAAGAATTCGTTAGTGTACAACCTATGAACTTACCTTCTGGTCTTGTATTCTATCTAGATTTTAAATATGGTACTGCACAAGGTGGTAACCCTGCATTCTCTGGTCAATCACTTTTCGGTGGTTCTGGTGCTGATGCTGGTTCAACTGATTCTGCAACCAATGGATTATACGGAGAAGGAAGATTCGGATATACTTCTAATGATGTAACTGCTTCTTATTTAGCAGCAACACAAGGATTTGTATCGGCATCTTGGGCTGATGTAGGATTTGATTCTAACTTATCTGCATCTGTTGCAGCTGGTGAAGTAATTAAAGTTACTGTTGCTGCTCCTGCAACTGCTGATGTAGATGGTGTACGTTCATTCAACATCGCTTCTTCAGAGATTGCGGCTAACTTAAACCAATTCCATAGTGTATCTGGTGCTAATTTAGTATTAATCGTTTCTGGTGCTGCTGATTTAGGTACTAATGCTGGAAAAGGTAACGCTGAAGCTACTTTATCTTACTCAGTAGTTCCTACTGATTACGCTAGAGGTGATTTTGAAGATGGTAAAAATGCTGGACAAGTAGCTAACGCTGCTGGGGTAATTGGAACATCAATTGATATTCCTGAAGTAGATTTAGAATTGAAATCTGAAGCAATTGTTGCTAAGACTAGAAAACTAAAAGCTGTATGGACTCCAGAATTGGCGCAAGATTTAAACGCTTATCATTCAATTGATGCTGAAGCTGAATTAACTGCTATGTTATCTGATTATATCTCTTTAGAGATTGATTTAGAAATCTTAGATATGTTAAAATCTAACGCTTTAACAACTGAGTACTGGTCGGCTACTATCGGTGAAGAGTACAACTCTGCAACTGGTGTATGGTCTGGTGCTACTGCTGGTGTTGCTTATCAAAAGAACACTTGGTTCCAAACTTTAGGTACTAAATTAAACAAAGTATCTAATAAGATTCACCAATTGACATTAAGAGGTGGAGCTAACTTCGTTGTTGCTTCTCCTGATGTATGTACAATTTTAGAATCTATCCCTGGATTTACTGTATCTGCTGATAAAGATGCTACATCTTTCGCAGCTGGTGTTACAACTGTTGGTGCAATCGCTAATAGATACACTGTGTACAAAAATCCTTATATGACTTCTAACGAAATGTTATTAGGATTCAGAGGTTCTAACTTCTTGGAAACTGGAGCAGTTTATGCACCTTACGTTCCATTAATTATGACTCCATTAGTGTATGACCCAACTAACTTCACACCAAGACGTGGGGTTATGACGAGATACGCTAAGAAGATGGTAAGACCAGAATATTACGGTCGTATCTTTATTAAAGATTTAGCTAACGTATAATCGTTAATTAATTCAATAAATTAGAGGGGTAGGAAACTATCCCTCTTTTTTTATGCTTTGTAACTGTCTGACTATCAGACATCTATGATAGTGAACACGTAAACAAATTAATGAGTTATGTATAGATTCCATATTTAAAAAACCTATTCTTCTTTTTCTTTATATTTATAGATAAGTTAAACAATATAGGAATAGATAAATGGCAGTAGAATACATATATCCGGGCTCATCATCCTTTTCTGAGGGACAAACTCCATTTGGTACATTTGATACTGATGCAATATTTCAAGCCGATGCACCGAAAATAGCTAATTGGTGTGCTAAAAGACTTGGATACCCAATACAAAACGTTGAATTAGTTGATGAAAGTTTTTATTCATGCTTCGAAGAGGCAACCGCTGAATATGCTGCACAAGTAAATCAATTTAATATCAGAAATAATCTCGATGTACTTAAAGGAGTACCAACGGGAACCAATTATTCACAAAAATTAGTAGAAGGTTCGATTTTACCAACATTGATTGGTATTTCGGATGCTTATGGTACTTTAGCTGGTGTGGGTGGTAATACTGATGTAAAAAGTGGTTCTATTGATGTAGTAGCTGGACAACAAACTTATGATTTAGATGTATTCGCTAGTTCATCTGAAGGTGGTAATCGTATTGATGTAGTAAAGGTGTTCTTTGAAGCACCACCAGCATCAGCGAGATTCTTTGACCCATATGCCGGAAGTGGACAGGGTACTATGCAGATGATGGATGAATTTGGATTTGGTGGAATGTCACCAGCATCACAATTTGTTATGATGCCTGTATATCAGGATATGTTACGAATGCAAGCAATTGAATTTAATGACCAAATAAGAAAATCAGCACACTCATTTAATATCACAAATAATAAATTACAAATATTTCCAATACCAGCAAACGATGAGAAAATGTGGTTTGAATACTTTGTAAGAAAAGAATTTATAGAAAATTCAACAAACGTACAATCGGATGTAGTATCTGATTATTCAAATATTGGATATAATTTCATTCCTTACTCATTTATAAATGATGTAGGTAAGCAATGGATTAGAAAATATACACTTGCACTTACTAAGGAATTATTAGGAGCAATTAGAGAAAAATATAGTTCGGTTCCAATTCCAGGTTCTGAAATTTCGTTAGATGGCGGAGCGCTAAGAGCAGAAGCTTCAAGTGAGAAAGATGCATTGGTAGAACAACTTAGAGAAAACTTGGATGAGTTAAGTAGAAAAAATCAATTTGAAATTAGGAACAATGAATCTAACTTTCAACAAGAGATGTTGAGAAAAGTTCCATTAGCAATATACGTAGGATAAGAATATGCCAAGATTTGCGTTAGATAGAGATATAAGATTCTTTGAAGGAATCTCAAAGGAATTAGTGGATGCGGTTATAGAAACAACTGTAATCCTATTTAAACTTGCCATTGAGGATTTATCAACAAATCTATATGGGGAATCCCTAAATAAAACATATTATCAGGGTACACAATGTTCTGCTGTAATTGATAGGGATGATACTACTACTTCTTATGAAGGATTCGGACCTGATTCGGGTCAAAGTGTAGAATTTAGATTTAATCGTATTACATTGAAGGATAAGGGATTCTACCCAGAAATAGGGGATATCATTTCCCACAATGATGCATACTTTGAAATTGATAACGTAAAAGAGGACCAATTAATTGGAGGGCAGAGTGGTGAGAAATTCTCAATATTATGTTCAGCATTTATGACACGAAAAAGTTCAATTCAAACTGAAATGAGAGTTATCTAATGAATAAAAGAGAAACAAATAGAGCAAATCAAATGAGTATTAGTAAGGAGTTCACTAAAGGTGTGAAACTTATTGATATTGATACGACTATTGCTGAATATATGGTAGACTCCATTATTCCAAATGTAGAAGAAAATGGTAATCAAGTTAAGGTACCTCTTTTATATGGAAACGCTGAAAGATGGAATAATGCAAGAACAAAAGGATATCTAAGAGATAGCAGGGGTAAGATTCAATTACCTTTAGTAATGTTTAAACGAAATTCTATCGATAGACAGGATGGAATGGCTCAGTTTAAAGATGTAAATACTTTACCAGCTTACAAAAAGTATTCGCAGAAAAACAAATATGAAAGATTCAGTTTACAAGTAGGTGCATCTAAGGCATTGGAGCAATATGAAATATCGGTACCCGATTATGTTACTGTTACCTATGAGGTGATGGTATGGACATCATTCACCGAACATATGAACGCTATTATTGAACAATTTCAATATGCAACCGATAGATATTGGGGAACTGATAGTGGATATAAATTTAGAACACGTATTGATTCATTTGATAATCAACAAGAAGTAGGTGAAGGTTCTGAGAGAGTAATTAGAACATCATTTACAATGGTGACTAACGCTTACTTATTACCTGAAACATTTGATGATAAGCCAACTGTTAAAAAATCATTCACTCCAAAGAAAGTAGTATGGGGTATTGAAACTGATTTAACTGGTACATCATTTTCAAATCCTAACATTTACAACGAATATCAATCAGTAATTGATTTTGTTGCAACTAGAAGCTCACAAAGTGGGGGTTTTGTTGATTATAGAACTATTACTCTAAGTAATGTAAGATTACCAATATTACCAGTTGAGTTAATTGGTTCGTTTGATACATTGAATTGGTTTAGAGTATATGTAAACTCAGAATTCAAACCATCGACAACTTACACATATTCGTTTAATGGTACAACCAATGAAATCGTATTTATATTCAATGCAACTTTAGGTTTTGAATTGGATGCTAATGATGAAGTTGATGTTGTTGGTAAATACGAACAACTATGAACATAAAGACTCTTAAAAACATAATGAAAGAGGTTAATCAACCTAAAGAGTTTACATTAACACCTGTAAATCTAACACATGACTTGTATTGGATTTGGAAGGTTACTAATTGTAGATTAAAAACTTTAGATAGTAGGTTGGCATCTCTTAGGAAGCCTGATAGTAGATTTGATATATTTGTATGGGGTGGGTTCATATCACATAACGATTTCAAATTTGAACAAGTTGGAAATGATTTTCATATAAAATTTATAAGAACAAACTTTCCATCAACTATTTTAAATCCAAATGACCCTAATTATGGTCAACCTTGGAGTTTTGAGAATAGTGATGAGGTAAAAATTGAAGGTGATTTGGAAAATGTAATATAATGGCTAGAAAAAAACCAAATATTGATTTAGGTAATATTACCAAACGTAGAGATAGGGAATCCTTTAAAAACTTTGTATTAGAAGTTATAGAGGATACTTTTTTATATGAGGCAACACCTACTACAATACCATTAGATGGGGATACTCAAACATTATTTACATTAGTGTTGGATGGGTATAGATTTGTTTACGAAGAATTAGTCGTTTCAGATTCTAAAGATTACTTAGATGTATATTTATATGGAGTGAAGCAAATAGATAATTACGATGTAACATTTGATGCTACATCAATAACAATTACTTTTACTGAGAGTATAACGAGAGTTCCTACTGATGTGGTACGAACTGATTTCGAAATTAAAGGTAAAATTACAGAAATAGTATAATGGCTAGATTAATACCGCAGAAGCAGATTGAAGAGATTAATATTTTTAAGGATAATGTATCCGCAAATAAATCTGTCTTTATATCTGGCTCACTTATAGTATCCCAATCAATAAACATTGGTAGTGAATTAACAACACCACAAAGTATAACTGGTTCAGTAGAAATTACTGGTTCATTGGAAATTGATGGTAATTTAATATTCGCAAATTCCGAAAACAGATTAGATGCAACCGCATCATTTGCTGATGAATCGGTGGATACTCAACGATTTGGTGGAATATTAGCAAAAGACTTTGGTGAAAGTGATGCTACTCTATATGTATCATCTACCAATGGTAGTGATGATAACGATGGTAGAACTCCCCAATTCCCATTAAGAACGATTAAGAAGGCAGCTAAGATTGCAACTGATGGTGATGATGGTAGATATGGGTTACCAACTGGTTCTTTATTTAGTGGATTTGCTATTAAAATTGATACTGGTACTTACTTAGAAGAAAACCCAATTGAACTTCCAAAAAACACAACTGTTTGGGGAAGTGGTTTAAGGGTAACTAAAGTTCTTGCTAAAAACGAAAACGAAGATTTATTTTGGGTAAATAGTGGTAACTACTTATCTGAAATGACTTTTGGAAATTTAAGAGTATTCCCATCAGTTGATGTATCTGAAAAAGGATTCGCTGTGGCATTTGCTCCTAACGCATTTATTACAACATCTCCATATGTTCAGAACTGTTCTATGATTTCTAATCAAGAGAACTCATTCTTAGAAGCATATGAGGAGATTCCTGCTGGTGGCGGTGGATTGAATGTAGATGGAAATAGAATACATCCAGATTCCCCACTTGCTTCAATGGTATTGGATGCATATACACAAATTGCACCAAATGGTGTAGGTTGTCAAGTTGTTGGTAGAGGATTTATAC
>Ga0307996_1000038_pt1 | contig 34612 bp, 20 predicted proteins | sample Davwhametageno35_FD_203143 | JGI IMG/M metagenome (GOLD analysis project Ga0307996, IMG submission 203143) | Marine microbial communities from Davis Island wharf, Antarctic Ocean - #35 | ecosystem: Environmental > Aquatic > Marine > Unclassified | place: Antarctic Ocean: Davis Island wharf...
GTTTTTAAAGAGTCAAAAGGAATTCCTTTACCTAATAAAGTGACTATTTCTCTAAGGGGTTGTTCACCCATTCCGTAAATAAGTAAATCTGCTTTTGATGTTTCTAAAATACTAGGCATTAGTTTGTCAGACCAATAATCATAGTGCGTAACTCTTCGTAATGAAGCTTCAATTCCTCCAATGACAATAGGGACTTCAGGGAATAAATCTTTTAAAATATTTGAGTAAACAGAGGTTGCGTAATCAGGCCTAAATCCTTTTTGTCCTCCAGGTGTATAGGCATCATCAGATCTTAATCTTTTGTTAGCTGTATAATGGTTAATCATAGGGTCCATACAGCCTGCAGTAACACCAAAAAACAACCTAGGAACACCAAGTTTTTTAAAATCTCTTAAATCATCTTTCCAGTTTGGTTGAGGTACAATAGCAATTCTTAGCCCCATGCTCTCAATGATTCTTCCAATAACGGCACTTCCAAAAGATGGATGATCCACATAGGCATCTCCACTAAAAAGAATAACATCTAATTCATCCCATCCTCTTAGGTCAATCTCTTTTTGTGTAGTAGGAAGCCAATCCGTTACCTTATATGTACTTTTCTCCATTGGCAATAAAAGTACACAAAGATAAACTAGTTTACTTTGATGTTAATACGGCAACTACCATTCGTTAACTATTTTTTCATCTTTAGGCATTTCTGATTCATAAACAAATCTTTCGCCTATTGGACAGGTGATTTTTGAGAAACTAATTCTTAAAGATGAAAATAGAACAAAGAGTACTAAAAAACTTAAAGTGATATTTTTTAAAATTAGTTTCATTATTAGTGGAAAATCACTAAAAAAAACAATTAAAAATTTTTCACCCAGCGAATCTTATTTTAGAAGTAGTCAGAAGAATATTAAAGAAGAGCTTCTCTAAATTTCAAATGAGACATTGGAAGGGTTTATTCTAAATAAGATTTTAAAAGTCATAAATATCGGGCTTATATCCCTTGTCTCTTTTTTTTCTTGTTTTCTTTCCGTTTCTTATTTTACGGCCTTGTGACCATTCTTGATTTAATAAATAGAGCGTTAAGTTTATTTCATGAGAGCCCGAAACAAACCCGGCTATATCAGATAAAATATAGTCATAAGAATAACCAAATCTAAACATATTGTTTTTATAGCCAACTAATACTGCAACAGCATCTTGATGGCGATAAGAAATACCCATAAAAACAGTTCTTTTATACCAAGCCAATAAAGTTCCGTCAATTTGATAAGGAAGAGTTTCTATCATTTGAAACAATACTGATGGCTGTAAACTAATTTTATCACTTATATCAATGTTTCCACCACTCATAATGTAGTAATTTCTTACCACTTTGTTTACATTAGATGTGTCTGTATTTAATAAATCTACACTACTTTGTATAAGATTTAAGGCAGATAAGCCAATGTAATATTTATTGGCATTGTGATAGTATAAACCAAAAGATAAGTCAGGAATTAAGCCATAATTAAAAGCTTTATCAATTGTTGGGTCATCTGGAATTCTAGTTTTTAATCGGTCTTTTTCTACTGTATATTGTGATATTGTAAAAGCAGCACCAAAACTTAGTGTTTTAGATTCTTTATTGTATTTATTTTTTGTCACCTTCATATGATATGCTGAAGAAACTGTTGCCCCCGTTCTTCTGGTCGGGCCAGTAACTTGGTTAAAGATAACGCCACCTAGACCCATATTCCTGTCTAAATATCCATGAGCTGAAAGTGTTTGTGCAGCAGGAGCTTCTTTAATTCCCATCCATTGCCTTCGAGTGTTTAAACTAATTGGAACATAATTTTTTACTCCTGAAATAGCAGGGTTAAAAATTAAATCGTTAAATATATATTGTGTAAATAATGCTTGTTGTTGAGCAAAAATGTTCAACGAGCAGAGGGTTAATATGGTAAAAAGTAATTTATTCATTTTTATTTTAAAATAGTAACCGACCCAGTATATGGTTCTGTTCCGCTTAATACTGTAATTATATAATAATATGTTCCCGAAGGTAATTCACGACCATTAAATGTTCCATTCCAAAGAGAATAACGGTCTCCATTAAATATTATTTTACCCCATTCATTATAAACATTAATAGCTGCATCATCAAATAAATCAATATTATCAATCATCCAAGTATCGTTTATGCCGTCTCCGTTAGGAGTAAATGCATTTGGAATATCTAAACATCTTCTAGGGTTTATTGTAACATCTATACTTGTATCCCCTTCACACCCTAAAATATCCGTAGCGACTAGGCTGTATGTACCACCTGCTAAATTCGTTAAAGGGTTGTCGGTTTGACCAGTATTCCATAAGAAAGTATAATCTCCATTTCCACCAAAAGGCAACAACAATATTTTTCCATCTGATTGATCTTTACAGCTTACAATGGTTGTTTCAAAATCAATAGTTATAGCTTTTGGTTCTGTAATAGTAACAGTATCTACAGCAGTACAATTTTTAGTGTCAGTTACTATTGCATCATAGATTCCTGGAGCTAAGTTTGATATGCTTGAAAAATTAGATGCATTACTCCAAGTGTAGTTGTAAGAGGGGTTTCCCCCTGTTACATTTAGCGCTATTTCTCCATCATCAGCGCCATTGCAACTTACATCTCTATTAATCGAATTTAATTCTAACGGTAATGGTTCTATTACTTGAACAGTTACAGTTCCTGAGCAACCATTAGTGTCTGTAACGGTTAATGTATAAAAATCAGGAGGAAGATTGTTTACATTTTGCGTGTTGGCACTTAAAACAAAAGTAGAATTAGTCCAAAAATAACTGTAGCTTGGTGTACCTCCAGTGGCTATTGGAAGGATAATACCATCATTAAATCCAAAACAAGTTACTGGGGTTACGGTTGGAGTTATTGTTATAAAATTAGGTTCGGGTACATTAATGTTTTCAATAAGAATACATCCATTTGCATCTGTAACGGTTAAGGTGTAATTTCCCGCGGGAATGTTATTTAATGCACTTATTGTTGCTCCTGTTGACCATAAATAGCTGTATGGTGGGGTTCCGTCTTGAACGGTAACAGAAATTGCACCATCAGAGCCTCCGGAACAAGTTACAGGGGTTGTAAAATGAAAAGAAGAGAGAGGGGCTAAAGGCTCGAATATTTCTACACTATCGGTTTTTATACAATTGGGATTGTCTGAAACGGTAACAGAATACCAACCAGCAGCAACATTAGTAATATCTTCTGTAATAGCACCGTTGCTCCATAGGTATTGATATAGAGCATTCCCCCCTGTAACATCTAAATCTACAACCCCCGTTATGTTTCCAAAACATAAAACATCTGTTTTATTTAAGGTTAAAATAATTTCGGAAGGTTGATTGATTATAAAACTATCAATTAAAACACACTGATTGGCATCTGTAATCTCAACAGTATAGGTGTCGGCAGCAAAATTTAAAATATCTTCTAATGTTAAACTTAAAGAAAAAGAACTGTTAAGCCACGAATAAGAGTAAGGGCTTGTTCCTCCGGAAGTAGTTATATTAATACTACCATTTGTGCCTCCAAAACAAGTAACATCCGTTATTGCTTGTGTGATGACCATTGGAACTAAGGGTTGATCAATAGTAACACCTTGAATTTTAACACACCCTTTTGCATCAATAATTGTTACGGTATAAATACCTTTAAAAAGATTAGTTAAATCTTCTGTTATAGCACCATTACTCCATGAAAAATCATGAGGAAGTGTTCCTCCTGTTACAGTTATGTCAATGTTTCCATCATTACCACCAAAACAATTTACATCATTTTTGGTAGAATTAAATGTTAAAGCGGATAACGGCTGTGTTATTACAACTGTTTGGCTAGTTGTACAACCCTTCTTATCTGTAATTAGCACAGTATAAGTTTCTGCAGGAATATTATTTAAGTCCTCTGATGTGTTTGCTAATATTCCATTAGAATTACTCCACTGAAAATCATAAGGAAGTGTTCCTCCTGTTACAGTTATGTTAATGCTTCCATCATTACCACCAAAACAATTTACATGAGAGTGTATTTCTGTTGAGGTTAACAAAAATGGCTCATCGATGATGGTAGAATCCACTTTTGTACATCCGTTAGCATCTGTAATTATAACAAAATACGTGTCTGCAATTACATTGTTTAAGTCTTTAACATTTCCGAGTGTAAAAGAGGAGCTTGTCCAATTAAAAGAGTATGGAGCAGTGCCTCCTGTAACTGTTAAATTGCTACTACCCGTATTACCTCCATTACACAAGACATCAACAGGAATTGTTGAAGAACCAATAGCTGCTGCTGGTTGTTGAACAATAATTTGATCTGTTTTTGCGCATCCGTTAGCATCTGTAATGATAACAGAATAAGCTCCTTGTAATAAACCGTTAATATCTTCAGATAAAAAAGTTCCTGAATTCCAATTGAATGTATATGGAGGCTTTCCTCCAAAGGGTGTTAAATCAATAGCCCCATCATTCCCTAGAAAACATTTTGCATTTGTTACTACTGAAGAGTTGTTTACTGCTGAAGCAGGTTCATTAACAACAGCAGTATTTGTTGTGGTACAATTTTTAGAATCTGTAATAGTTACAGTATATGTTCCAGCAATAACATTTGTTAAATCTTGGGTTGTTGCTCCGTTACCCCATTCATAAGTGTAAGAAGGGGTTGAGGTTCCTCCTGTAACTTCTAAATCAACCACACCTGACGCTTGGTTTTTACAATTGGCATCGGTTGTAACTATAGTGCTTGATAAAAGATAAGGCTCATTGATATTAGCAATTGCAAAAGAGGTGCACCCTGTGCAGTTATTAGTAACATTTACAAAATAAATGCCTGAGCTTAATCCTGATATTAAAGCATTATTTGATCCTGTTGACCACATTATTGAATAACCTGTACCACATGGTGCATCTGGTTGAATGTTCACCCTAGCCTCACCATTAAAACCTCCAAAACAACTAACATTATTAACAATACTGATGCTTAAAGTTGGGCATTGCGCTTTTCCAGAGAGGGTTAGTAATAAACTCCCTAATATTAAAACACTAAATTTTAAATAATTAACCATTATCTAATTATTGTAATTGGTCCTGTAATGGCAGGTGAGCCATCACTTAAATTAATAACATAGTAGTAAGTTGCTGACGGCAAAGGACTTCCATTGTAAGTTCCATCCCAAGGAGCGTATGTTCCTTTAGATACATATAGCAAGTTACCCCATTTGTTAAATATTTGCACACTTGCATTAGGATAGAGTTCCATTTTATCAATAATCCAAGTGTCATTTATTCCATCTCCATTTGATGTAATGGTGTTTGATACTTGAATGCAAGTTAATTCGCTTGGCTTTAATATGAGCATCAATGTATCCATACATCCGTTTGCATCGGTAACATAAATTTCATAATTGCTTGCGGCTAACTCATTTAATGATTGACCCAACTCGCCTGTAGCCCATTGATACATAAAACTACCTGTACCTCCTGATGCTAGTACATATATTTCTCCATCAATGGCATCTTTACAGCTAATTTCAGTTATTTCTCCAGTAATTAAAATATCTTCAGGCGATGTAATTTGCACAAACTCTTCAATAGTACAATTGTTATAATCCGAAACAACAACTGAATAATTTCCTACGACTAATGAGTCCCTGTTAGGAGTGGTAATTGAATCATTCCAGAAATAAGTGTATGGCGTAGTTCCTCCAATGATAAATGTGGTTATTGTTCCATCATTGCCTCCAAAACAGCTAACATCTTTAGTCTGGTAGGTAATATCCATTGTGTCTGGTTGAAATACAACAATGTCTTGCCTAATTTCACACTCATTACCATCTGTAACAATTATGGTGTATAATCCAGAAGTAATATTGTAAAGGTCATTTGCATATTGGCTTAATAAAAACGATGAATCGGCCCATTGGAGCTGATAAGGCATTGTTCCTCCGGTTACACCAACATTAATATGTCCATCAGAAAACTCGAAACAAGAAACACTATCTACTGTATTTGTAATAGCAATTGCTGTTGGTTGATTAATAATTCCCCCAGAATTTGCGATACACCCATTAACATCAGTTATATCTAAAGTATAAACACCTATTGTTAAACTATCAATATTTTGAGTTGTTTCTCCATTACTCCAAAGGAAAGTATAAGGAGTTGTGCCACCATTTACAAAAGATTGAATTCCCCCATCTCCTCCTCCATTACAATTTACATTTGATGTTATTGTACTTGCTGAAAGTGGAGCGGAAGGTTCGCTAATAAAAATACTATCTGTGCTTGTACATAAATTACTATCTGTAATTACAACATTGAACCAGCCTGTTGGCAATCCAGTAAGATCTTCGGTAAAGTCTCCATTACTCCAAAGGAAAGTATAAGGAATTGTCCCTCCATTTGGAGTTAAATTAATACTACCATCTCTAGCAGCAAAACAATTAACTGCTGTTGCTGTAATTGAACTACTAACTGGAGCACTTGGTTCAGTAATAGTTATACTCGAATATATTTGGCACCCGTTAGTATCTGTTATTAGAACTGTATAAACCCCAAATTCTAACCCGAAAATATCTTGTTGGGTTGTACTTAGTATTAATGAATCTTGGTTAGACCATTGGTAAGAATAAGGAGAAGTTCCTCCCGTTACAGTTAGATCAATACTACCATCAGCACCTCCAAAACAGCTAACATTAACAAATGTATTTGTAGTGTTGAGAGGGTTTGTTGGCTCAGTTAATAAGTAGCTTTCAATAGTTATACAACCATTAGTATCTGTAACAGTAACGAAATAATTCCCTGCTACAACATTATTTATGTCTTCTGTGTTTTGACCTGATGACCAACTGTAATTGTAAGGGACTGTTCCTCCAAAAGGAGTAATATCTACGTTTCCTGTTGCATCGCTAAAACATAAAATATTTACAGTAGAAAAATTAGGTATCGATAACGAGTCTGTTGGTTCATTAATGATAATGGTATCGGAGTAAACGCATAGTTTACTATCTGTGATGGTAATGATATGAGTCCCGGAAAAAACGTTAAGATTGTCCTCGAGTGTGGTTCCATTACTCCAATTATAAGAATTATAAGGTATTGATCCTCCAGTTGTTGTCATATTAATTGTTCCGTTGTTGCCACCAGAACAACTAACATCACTAGTTATAAAAGTAGCATTAATGGGTGCTGCTGGTTCATTAATTACCATTGGTTGAGATGTAGAACACCCATTTGAATCTGTGGCAATTAATTGATAGGTGTCTGCAATTAAGTTGTTCGCAATATTAATTGAAGAGCTTAATTGAATTCCTGTAGAATTGAACCACGCATAAGAATATGGAGCAACACCTCCTGAAACTGTTGCTGTTATATTTCCATTATTGCCACCAAAACAAGATACACTTGTTCCAACCAAAGAATTTATAATAATTGGTGTTGCCGGTTCTGTAATAATTAATGTTTGAGTGTTTGAGCAAGTGTTTAAATCAGAAACAATAACGGAATAGTTTCCAGCGGGAACATTATTTAAGTTTTGATTAGTTGATCCATCGCTCCACAGGTAAGAATACGTTGGAGAACCTCCTGTTACACTTATTATAGCATTTCCTGTAGTATCGGTCTTGCATAAAACATTGGTAATATTCCCTACAATAATACTAATTGAATCGGGTTGGTCAATAACCAGATTGGTATCTAAAGTACAGCCATTTGTATCGGTAACCGTTAATGTGTAATTCCCAATAGGAACATTGCTTATCGAATCAAAAACACTTCCGTTTGACCAAATATAATTGTAAGGGCTTGTACCTCCATTCATTAATATATTAGCAGCAGCATCAGACCCATTGTAACATTTAACATCTTCCCAAACTAAATTTACTACGCCAAGTTCTTGAGCTGGTTCGTTTAATGTGTAGCTTGCGAAAACAGAGCATCCATTAGCGTCTGTCACTTTTACAAAATGAACTCCTGCGGGTAAATTGGTTATATTATCTATACTTAAGGCTGAATTATTTACTAAAATATTATCCCATTCATAACTGTATGGTGCTGTACCGTTTAGAACAGTTGCTGTTAAAGTTCCTGTTGCGTCATTTTTACATAAAATATTGACTCCAGCTAACGAAACCTGAAATGGACGCGGATGGACATCAAAAGAAGTTCCAACAAACTCATTAAATCCTTTTAAGCCCCAATCTTCATCATACCAAGGAATAGAGAGAGAAGCAACTGGAAGTGTTTTTTGCCATAACGGCCCAATCCCAAATTTAGTTTCAGGAAATTTCAGACCACTAAAAGCTGGAGTAGTTACACATGAGGTACCACTACACCAATCCCATAATCCACATGGATAACCCCAAGGTATACAAATAGTTATTGCCGGAATTGGAGGCAAGAGGACTACTTCAGGAAGCACTATTTCAAATTCTAATGCCCGCATATTAAAGGAGAAAGCTATACTATCACCAGTTATATTTGTAAAATTATCTTCATCCGAATCGATTTTATAAGTTGGAGTTAAAGTCATAAACTCATAGTTGCAAGGATATTTAAACTCTAAATCATCACCAACATGGTAAGTAATAGAACTTGAAAACCCTGATTCTTTTACTAAAGTTGTAGCAGGGTCTCTTATACGATATAAAACTTTAGTAGGAAACTCAAGAGTAGTATTTATGTTTGGACAAAAAGTAAAGTTTTGTATATTATGATCATCAATATTAAAAGCTGCCCCAAAAAGAGTATAAGAAGCAGTTACACCAAGAGGTAAATTAAAAGATTGACCTAAGGCATCAACAACACTACTAAGAGCAGGGCCTACAGGAGGAGGTATAACTTTACCCATCAATGATATATATTTTAATATATCTATTTCCAATTGTAAATATGGTTCTCCACTGCCGTCAGCTTTTAAACATTTACCATCTATTGAACTTTTAGTTACGCTATTCGGAAGACCTATTTTCCCTGTGACTCCTAATTTTTTAATATTCAGCTCAAGAGGACCAACAGTACCCTCGCAAATAGATGGAATTTGACCAACTAGAGTATTTATCATACAAGGATACTTTGTTTTGATGTTGTTTGTTCCTGCTTCTTGCTCTATTTCAAAAATATTAAAATCTATAGGTGGCCAAGCACCCAATATTGCAGTAGTACTCCATGGTGGTAACATTGGTATGGTTGCACAACTATATAGACAAATTTTTGTGTGTACGTTCATGCCAAAACCAAAATGAAAATTTAATGCTACGCGTCCTGCTTGAGGAAACGTAGTTAGTAATTTTGCATCATTTTGCAGCGCATAATTTGATTTAATTGTTATCCAGTCTCCTTTATCAAAACTTAAACTGTCTGGTATGATGTTATTGATTTTAACGGGGTAATATGCTGAATCTATTGATCCTCCAGTAAAACCTTCAATTATCAAATTGGCCCCAATATCAACATATAACTTTGCAAAAAGTTTAGCGCCAAATTGTCCGCCCAAAAGAGGAGTTATGAGACCAACATTCTGTGCTGCTGGATTAGGAACTGGTTCCAAACGAAATAATTCAATGTTTTGATCTATATTAAATGCAGCTCCTGACCCCCACATATTTTGATCTTCAGATAAAAATGGGACATCATCGGTAACAGTATGCGTTTGACTAACAGCGCATACTGATACAAAAAACAAAAATGATACTATGAGGTATTTAATCTTCAAATTGCACTGTATATAAACTATTTAGAATGACATCTCTAACTAATTCTTTTACTAAAACTACATAGTTAGCACTGATGTATATTGTTCTGTTCATATCTCCAGTTAAAAAAGATAATCTATTGTAAGTTCTAGTTTCTTCTATACCAGTATCTTTGTTGTTTTGTGTTATTTCATAACTCATAGTAATAAGGATTCCTTTTTTACCTGACGGAGTAGTTACATTTTCTTTACTAATAAATGTAATTCCTTGAGGTTCTAAAACTTCTTTGGTAAAACCTTGCGCAACTAATACATAAGCAAAAGAATCTATTGGGGCTATTTGAATAGATGCTCCATTAGAATAATTGAAAAACCCATTAAAAAAGTCAACCTTTTTAAATCCATCAGGAGGTACAATAGAAATATTAACTTCGTCAAAAAGAATTTTTTCTTGAGCAAATGTGATTATCGATAAAAAGATGAGTGTTAATGTAATAATATTTTTTTTCATTGCAATTTTATTTTAATAGGTGTCTTTAAATACAAATATCAATAAATTAATAAGAAATTCCTTTTTAACTTCATTATTCTTTTAATAGTTTTTTAATAATATACGTATTTTTTTCTATTTCTATTTTTAGATAATACAAACCATTTGATAGTTTTGTTAAATTAATTTCATTTAAATTAGTTATACTAAAGAGTAGTTTTTCTCCAAGTAGATTATATACTGATAAGCTAATTATAGTATTACTCTTACTAGTTGTTTCCACATTAAAAATACCTTTAGATGGGTTAGGATAGATGTTCAGAACAGAAGTGTCTAACAACTCTCTTAATCCAACAGAATACCACGAAAATTCCTGAGAAACTAAAGAACATCCATTACTAGAAAAAACTTCTACAGAATAATCTGCGTCAATTGTTGGGCTCCAAGTATTTGAAGTTGCTCCAGGAATTAAATTCCCATTTAAGTACCATTGGTAAGAAACGCCTATACTTGGAGTTGTTAATGTAGTGTCATTTATTATGTTAATAACCACTGGTGGAATAGAATCTATTGTAATTATCACTACATTGGATTGACAAGAATTTTCTCTACTCATTAGCACAACAGTATGTTCTTCTCCTCCAGAAATTATTCTAGCACCATTAAAATTCTTAATGTATATTGGAGTGTTTGAATTAGATGTTTGTGTGTTTCCCAATTGTCCATATTGATTTTTACCCCAACTCCAAACAGAACTGTCTGATTTTAAAGCAAAGCTGTTAAAATAAAGCGCATTGATTGCTACAAACTTTTCGTTTGTAATTTTTTGAGGAGTATCAAAACTAAGGTTATTACTTAGTCCTAATTGTCCAAAAGAATTATTACCAAAAGAGTAAGCATTGCTTTTGTTGTCTAATATTAAACTATGGTCTGCTCCTGCAGAAACGGCAATAATATTATTAAATAAACCAATTTGAACAGGAACAGTAGAAAAATTAATACCCGAAATACCCAATTGACCTTGCGAATTATCTCCCCAAGCCCAAACTGTTCCGTCATTTTTCAGAACTAATACGTGGTTCCTTCCTGTGCTAATGGCAATAACATTGCTTAAAGCAGTAAGCTGATTTGGGGCATTTGTATTCGCGTTTGTTCCATTTCCCAACTGTCCAAAATTGTTTAGACCCCAACTCCAAACATTTCCAACATTATCTAAAGCAATAGAAAATTCTCCTCCACCAGAGACAGCTGTAATATTTGATAATCCTGGCACAGCAACAGGAAAATTTGAAATCCCATTATTCCCCAAACCTAACTGGCCAACAGTATTATCTCCAAAAGCTACTAGTGTACCTGTGTTTAATAACACCATGCAAAAATTATCCCCAGCAGTTACATCGTTTGCAGTTGTAATTGTTGCTACTTGTTGTGGGCTCCATCTATCAGAAAAAGTTCCATCACCCATTTGTCCAAAACTGTTATCTCCCCAAACCCAAACTGTTCCATCATTTTTTGCAACAACATTATGAAATATTCCCGCAGCTATTGATTTTCCTCTAACAGCATTAGCAATTATTGGCACTTGAGAGCCAATAGTTGTGCTGTCTCCTAATTGTCCATTAGCATTATTTCCTGTTGACCATATTGTTCCTGATCCTCCTTGAGTTGAAGAATTAGAATAATTACCAGTTGAAATTGCCCAATAATTAGAATCATTTGAACTTAATATAGAATTTCCGCTTTCATACCATTGAGTTCCAAAACTAAGATCACTAAACAATTGAGCAGAATCTCCATCACAAACCTGAATAGGGCCAGGAGGTGATACTAAAGGGTTTTGGTAAACAGAAATAATTATGTTATCGCTAGATTGTATACACCCTGTTGTGGTATTTTGTCCGTTAACACTTACAAGATCTCCATCATTAAAACTACCGCTATAAGTATTTGTTGCACTATATACTCCAATAGGGGTTCCGTTTAACAAGAATTGATACAAGTTTGCGCCATTGGCTGTAAATGTATTTGAGGCTCCTGTGCATAGCATGTTTGGGAGTAATGAATTTAGCGTTAGATTTATTTTGTTTACTGTTAATGTTATTGTTTGAACTACAGAAGCACAACTGCCAATGTATCCAATTACTTTAATTGTATCTCCCGTTTCTAGTTCATTATTTTGATAGGTATTTGTAGGAGAAATAGATGTTTGCTGAACTTGGTTTAAAAAGAAAGCATAATCGTTTGCGCCACTTGCTGTAAATAAAAGATTGTCTTGAAAACAAATAGTAGCTGCTGCTGGATTTGATATTAAAGAAACTACTGGATAAGCAATGGTAATCGTATAAGCTGTATCTGCATTAGCAGGACAAATATTATTGTAGCCAATTACACTAACAACTTGTCCATTAGTTAATCCAAAACTCGAAAAAAGATTATTGGTTGTTGGAACTCCTCCTTGAGAGGTTGCATCAACAAAAAACTCATAAGTTAATGCTCCGTTAGCTGTAAAATTAAGCGTGTCTCCAACACAAACATTATTAATTGAATCAAAACTTGTTAGCGTAACTATTGGAAAAGTAAACACATTAAAAATAAAGGTAGAATCTCCTGTTGCAGGGCAACCATTAGATTCTCCAATAACACTAACTACATCTCCATTAGAAAGGTTTCCAATAACATTTGAATTGATTAATGATGGAGCTCCTTGTGAAGTACTATTTATAAAAAACTCATAATTAGTTGCACCTGAAGCGTTAAAAGTAACTGACTCTCCCGTACAAATTTGATTATCCAAGTCGGAACTTAAAAGGGTAACAGTTGGTGTAGGCTTTACAATAACAGTAAATGTATCTACTCCATTATTGGAGCAACCAAAGTTAGTTTGACCAACAACCGAAATTACATCGCTATTTACTAACATATTATTGTTGTATGTTGCTATTGTTGAGATTACTCCTTGCGAAATTCCGTTTAAGAAAAATTCATAAAAATTAGAACCATTTGCCGTAAAAACAATATTGTCTCCTTCGCAAATTGTTGTATCTGGATCGTTAGAGGCTAAAGATATATTAGGCAAAGGGTTTGCAGTAATGGTAAAGGTAGAAGGAGCTTTTAATTGACAACCATTAGCTGCATGTCCAATAACAGAAATGGTTTGTCCTGTTTGTAATGAATCTGTAGTATAAGTTGCAGAAGCTGTTGTTCCTAAAGAAATGGAATCAATAAAAAATTCATAATTTGTAACGCCATTTCCAGTAAAAGTAATGGCACTTCCTTCGCAAATGATGTTGTCTAAATCAGAACTAGCTAAAGTTGTTGATGGCACTGAGTTTACCGTGATTGTGTAAACAGAATCACTTGCATTAAAACAGCCATTTAACGTCCCTAACACACCTATCTGCTGCCCATTATTGATGGTTGAGGAAACAAAAGTATTGGTTGGAGAAAAAGGACCTTGAGCAATACCATCAAATGTAAATTGATAAGTTGTTGCATTACTGGCTGTAAATACTATGCTATCGCCATTACATATTGTGTTGTTAGATAAAGTAAACCCAACAATTGGAATTGGTTTTACTTGGACATTATAGCTTTGGTTTCCTAAGCTTCCACAACCATTTAAAAACCCTGTTACAGTTACTAAAGGCGTTCCTGAAGGAAGCCCCGTTGTGCTAAATACATTACTTAAAGATGGAGTTCCTTGTGAAACTCCGTTCACAAAAAACTCATAAGTTGTACCGCCAACAGCAGTAAAAGTTATATTATCTCCTTCGCAAATTAAAGTGTCTGAAGTAGCAAAATTAATGTTTGAAATTGGATTTACAATAAAGGTGTAACTATCTACAGAAACATTACTACATCCACTTTGAAGCCCTAAAACAGTGATTGTTTTTCCGTTTTGAATAGAGTCTGTGGTGTAGGTGTTCGTTACAGACATTGTTGTAGCAGGAATGCCATTAACTAAAAATTGATATTGAGTTGCTCCACTTGCAGTAAACGTAACAAAATCATTTAAACAAATTGTGGTGTCAGGATCGTTGTTGGTTAGGGTAACAATTGGCAAAGGGGTAACAATTATCGTGTCAGTAGCACCATAACCAACACAGCCAAAAGTTTCTCCTCTAACAACAATGGTATCCCCATGACTTAAAGTATTAGTATTAAAAGTATTACTTCCGCTTGCTGATGCTTGAGAATTTCCATTAATGTAAAACTCATAAATGGCAGCGCCACTTGCTGTAAATAGAATGTTGTCTCCTGCACAAATAGTTAAATTAGTATTGGATGGAGTAACCATTACGGAAGGAATAGCATTAACTGGAATTATAAATTCAGGCGTACCTAAAGTTCGACAATTCAAAGAGTCTCCAACAACTTTTATGGTATCCCCATTATTTATTGTTGTGCTCGAAAAAGTATTGGTAGCAGAGAAGGCTCCTTGTGTTATTCCATTTATATAAAACTGATAAGTGTTGGCTCCTGTAGCACTAAGGTTAAGTAATTCTCCTTGACAAATTGGAGTTCCTGTTGTATTGGTTAGTGCAATATTTGGCATTGGATTAACTGTAAAAATGTGTTTTGTTGATTGTGTTTTACAACCTGTTATATTATATGATCCAACAACATGAACTGAATCATTGGTTGACAAGCCTACTAAAACAAACGAATCTATAGATGAAGCCAAGGTGAATTGAGTTCCGTTTTTAAAAAATTGATATAGATCTGCTCCTCCTCCTGTAAAAGTTACATTATCAACAGAACAGATAGTATCAGAATTACTCGATAAACTTGAGGTTAAGGGAGGATTATTGTTTACAGTGTAAATATAATTATTACTCGTAATAGGGCAACCGTTTAGTTCTCCTCTAACCTCAATAGTATCGTTATTATTTAATGCAGTAGTAATAAAAATATTTGTTGTATCCAAACTTGTTACTGAGTCATTATTAATAAAGAATTGATAGTTATCTAAAGAATTGAAGGTATTAAATGTTACAGAATCACCAAAACAGATTGTTGTGTCATATTCGGAAGTAAACAATCGAACCTCTGGTTCGTTTACATTAACAGAATCTATTAAAGTATCTTTACAGCCATTCAAATATTCTGAAATTAGGGTAACATAAAAAACTCCTGAAGAAAGATATTTGTATGAGGGAGAAGTGCCGTATACTGTATCCCTATTTCCTAAAGCCCATACATAAGTTAAATCTGAAGGGTTGCCCGATATTGCTGTTGAAGTATTATTAAAAGTAACTTGTGAACCTAAACAAATATTATTAATATGAGTAAAACCAGCATTTGTTGCTTTCGTTAAATTAAATGTCCAGCCTGTATTATTAGATTGGTCAGTGCTGAAATAATTGATGGCACCACTTACCTTAATATCTCTTAAGTTTAAGCATTCTGCTTTTGTTTTTAAGCTAAATTGTGTTATTGTTGCTTGAGTACCTGCTAATGCAGAATGGATAGTAATATAATCATTACAAGTTCCGACTATTAAAAAAGAATCAATAACAGTTTGCGTAGTAGCTTGCTCTATTTCAATATTTAATCCTGGGTTAAATATTAATTTATTAAATGTATTGGCCCCTCCAAGCTGGGTAGTATCGCCTAAAGATCCAATTTTTACATCATTATAGGTAAACCCATTCCCATAGAAAAAATCTGGAGAATTACTTCCTACAACCTCAATAAAAGAAGTTTCGCTATTTAATGTAGTTGAAGCAGTACTTGATGTTACTATAACACTATTAAGAATTTTGTAATATGTACTACCTAAGTGGATTGTTTTTGTGGAGTCAGATGATATTCGAAAAGAACTAGCAAAGACACTATCGGCTTGACTAATAAATGTTCCTTCTTCTAAAATAATAACACCTGTATTTCCTGTGTTAAATTTACTTTGAAGTAATAAAGTATCTGTTCCGTTAGTTGCACCATAAATAAAATTAATGTCCATTATTGCTCCTTGCGGATCAAAGAAGCTATTACTCTTTGTTAAAAAGAAAATAGTGGAAGAAATATTATTTCTAGTAACCTCTAGATTAGGATGAAAAATGGCTTGATATGCAACATTCAAATCTTTCTTAAAATCGAAAATAGGACTAAATGTAATTGCGCTCCAATCCATTTTTGCACACTGTCCATCAATATCTAATGTAACCGTTTCTCCATTTACAGAAAAGGAATTGTTATCAAATATAACAGTATCTCTAATAGTAGGTAAACAACTTACTGGTAATGGACCTCCTGAGATCAATGACCAGTTGTTGACGTTACTCCAATTCCCTGTTCCTCCTATCCAGTAATAAGTGTTAGGAGTTGAGGTTAAATTAGTGTCCCAATTATTAGTGCTGTTTTGCAAATTTGAACTTTGTGCTAAATAATATTCTGTGCCAGTTACTAAAGCATCAATATTCTTAATTAAACAATTAGAAACAGTTAGTGTATCATATCCTGTTTTTTGGAGTTGAGCTGCTGCTTGAAAATTTAAAGTTGATTGGAGGGTTATTGGAGAATCACAAGACCCATTAGCGATTAAAGAATCTAAAGTTTGTGTAATTCCAGATTCTAACCGAAGAGATTTTCCTTTTTTTACTTCAAGAAGAGAAAAAATGTTTGGATTATAAATATCTGCAATAGGGCAATTAACAGTTAATTTATTGTAGTTGTTTGTTCCTCCATAAAATAAAGAAGAAAGGTTACTGGTGGAATTCATTTCAATAGTTGAAGTTCCCGTATTCAAAGTTAAGTTGGCACTGTTTATAAACCATACAGAATCAGCACCAAACAAAAAGGTTCCAGTTGGTAAAGCGCTACTTTTTCCAAATGCTTTTATAGTTGAGGTTGTTAAATCAAGATTTCTTGTCAATCCAGAATTCGAGATAAAGCCTGCTATAGATAAATTAAAACTGTTAGTATTAAAAGTCCCTTCGTTAAATCGGATGTTTTGATTAGAGTTAAAATCATTTTGTAAAGTCCATTGTCCAGTACTTAAAAATTGAACTTCTCCATTTAAAGTAACCCCTTGTAAATTTATGGTGTTAACTGTTGTTGAATTAAAAAGATAAATCCCAGTATAATCGGCAGTTAAATTTGCAGTTAATTTTATACTTCCTTGTAATTCTATTTTGTAAATAGTATCACCTATTAATACTGGACTGTTAGCAGCACCAGTCCAATCCATACTGTCACAGTATGCATTATTTAAAACAAAAACGGTATCTTTAACAAAGCCGGAACCTACATTAAAAAAAACATTGTTATTTGGCCCTGGAACACAATTTGAAGTTCCTCCGCCAGAAGAATAAGACCAATGAGCAGGATCATTCCAATTTCCTGTAGCACCAATCCAATACATGTCTTGGTTGTCAGTTATTCCATTAATTGTCCAGCCAGTATTATTCCCTTCATCAATTGAATTGTTTGCGGTAAATACAGATCCTGTAGTGGCAATATTTTTTAATCGTAAGTAAGTTGAAGTAACAGCTCCACCCGTAGTATTTAGTGTTGCTTGAACCCCAATAAAATTATCTTGTGTTGCTTCAATAATAATTGGCAAGCCACAAGTTCCATTTGCTGTTAAAGAGGTGAAGTTTTGAGTGTTAAATTCTGGTAATATTAGATGTGTCCCTGCGCTTATCGTTAGATTATTAAAAGTTCCAGCTTCTTCAAATTCAACTAAATTGGCATTGACAATTAAATTATTGTAAATGGAAAAAGCACCTTTAAAAATCACTTTATTAGTACCAGTATAATTTAATTGAATATTCCCTGAACCCTGTACAAAAGTAAATCCGTTATTACTACCTTTAAAGGCAAAACCATCTCCGGTTAAAATTAAATTACCAGAACTAAAATAAAGATGTCTATTTCTTGTAAATTCTGCATCAAAATTAGAGCAGGTAATGTTATAGTTTTCCGCTAGTACTCTACCACCTTGAAAACTGATTGATTTTTTAGAAAAATAATTGTTCTTTAAAATTAATGAATCAGAGCCTAAAAAAGATGAATTACCCAAAATAAAATTTCCTTGTGTGTTTATGGTGTCATCATATTGAGAACAGTAGAATAATTCTCCTAAATAATTGTAATCCATTGACGGATTAAGCAAAAATGAGCCATAAACAGATAGAGAATCAGTTGTTAAACCGCTAAATTTAGGATGTTTAGTAGCTGTTGACCAATCCATAGTTTTACAAATGGCTGCAGTATCAACTGTTACTATTTCACTCAATGAAGTAAAAGAAAGAGAATCAAAAAAAACATTATCGTTTAGTGTTGGGACATTTGAGTGCATAGTACTTCCGTTACTAGTAGTGGCCCAATGGATAGAGAAATCACTCCAATTACCAGATCCATTTACCCAATAAAAGTCAGTTGAAAATCCTGTAATGGAAATCAAAAAAAACAGACAAAAAGCTATCGTTTTACGCATTATTATAGGTTATATAATATTTTCATCCTGCGAATATAAAAGAAATACACATATATAGCAAATATGTGAAGTTATTTAGGCAGATAAACATATCTAAATCTTCATGGCCTTTTTTGTAAATAATTACTCCACCTACACGATTTGTGTTTTGCTTTATCATTCTAGAAATTCCTACTTTTGCGCGAAAATCCTGAGGAATTTTAGACTAAGGAATTTCTCTGACTGCAATATAATAGTCGATTTTACAGCTGAGGTAAAACGAATCTTAGTTACTAATTAAAACAATAAGAAATCATTCACTTTTTATAGGGATCTCACTACTTTTTTGCTGAGCATTTTAGGAGTAAAATGTTAAAAACTCCACTCCATTAAAAAAGCAGTAAAACTAAAAAAGCCTCGAACATTTCTGTTCAAGACTTTTTGTGAGTGGTGCCTCCAGGAATCGAACCAGGGACACATGGATTTTCAGTCCATTGCTCTACCAACTGAGCTAAGGCACCATTCAAATGGTCGGCAAATGTAACTAAATGTTTTTAGTTTTAAAACATTTAGTTACAATTTGTAATTTTGGACTTTAATTTAATGATGAATTTTATAATAGATCAAGGAAATACATTTTCAAAACTAGCTGTTTTTGAGAAAGATAAGTTGTCATTCTCCGCAACAGTTAAAGAGATAAATCATGAAATAATAAATGAATTTATTTCTGATAAACCTATTAAAAGAGCGATTATTTCATCTGTAAGAGAGCATTTAGACGAAAATATGTTAAAAAAATATAATTTAATTCGTCTCACGCATCTAACTCCTTTACCTTTGCAAATTAAATATAAAACGCCCGAAACGTTAGGTGTTGACAGAATAGCCGCATCAGTTGGTGCTCATATAGGGTGCCGTAATACCAATTTATTGATTATTGATATAGGCACCTGTATGACTTTTGATTTTGTGAATTCAAAAAATGAATATTTAGGCGGTGCAATTGCTCCTGGATTTCAGATGAGGTTTAAAGCGTTAAACTATTTTACAGGTAAACTTCCTTTAGTAGCGTTTAATAAAAAACAATTGAAATTAATTGGAGATACAACAGATAGTTCAATAATATCAGGTGTTTATAATGGAATGAAAAATGAAATTGAAGGAGTTATTAATAATTATACGGCGCAATATGAAGCCTTAAAAATAGTTGTTACAGGAGGAGATACAAATCTATTTGATTTAGAGCCAAAAAATCGCATCTTTGCAGACGAATTTTTAGTGATGAAAGGGTTGAATGAAATTTTAAATTATAATGCAAAATAACAAAGTATTTATTATCGTATTGTTGGTTTTGAGTAGTGTAATCGCTACAGCTCAACCAACTACAGTCTCACCATACTCAAAGTATGGACCGGGAGTGTTAAGAGCTAAAACATTTGCCCGTAACTTTGGAATGGGTGGGGTCGGAATCGGATTAAGTTCTAACAGAGAAATTGGCATGGTTAATCCAGCAAGTTACGCAGCATTAGCCGTTACTACATTTGATGTTGGTTACACAAGTAATTCATTATGGCTAACTGATGGTGTTGAAAATCAAGCACAAACAAAATCATATATAGATCATATCGTTTTTGGGTTTCCAATAGTTAAAAATGTATGGGGTATGAGTTTCGGATTTTTACCCTATTCTAATGTCGGATATAATTATTCTGAAGTTGTTGAAGATGCGAATGCAGGTAGTGTAAGTTTATTTGAAAATGGAGATGGGGCGATAAACAAAGTATATTTTGGAAACGGATTCGCTATTAATTTAGATTCTACGTCTAACATTTCTTTTGGTGCCAATGCTTATTTCTTGTTCGGAGCAATAAATTCTGAAAAAACAATTTTGTATGGCGATTTGCTTGGTGCGTATAATATATTAAACAAGAAAAGAGATGGTGTTTCTGGTTTTGGGTATGATTTTGGACTTCAATACAAAAAAGTGATTGAAAGAACGGATAAGGAGCCTCTTATAATTGTGCTTGGAGCGACTTATGTTTTGGCTGCTAATATTCAAAAGACAACGAATGAAGAACAGCTTACGTTTTCGGGAACTGACGAGTTTGTACAAACTACAGAAATAGAAGATGTTGTGTCTCAGGATATAGATGTTTTGGGAGTGATGCAATTACCTTCTGAAATTGGATTTGGAGTTTCATTCGAAAAAGAGCACAAGTGGATTGTTGCTGCTGATTACAAAACAACAGATTGGGGAAGTATTCCGAGTAATGATCCTATCTTTAATTATCAATCAAATTACTCTATAAATGTTGGAGGACAATTTATACCTAAACATGATGGGCAAAAGTATATAGAACGCATGGCATATAGAGTTGGAGGAAGGTTTTCAAACGCTCATTTAGAAATAAATAATGTTGGATGGAATGAGTATGGCATAACTTTTGGTTTAGGATTACCTGTTAGAAAATCAGAAAATAGTTTCCCACGTTTAAATTTTGGGTTTGAATACGGAAAAAGAGGAACTACTGAGTCAGGGTTAATAGAAGAAGAGTTTTTCAATCTGAACATTGGGTTAACTATAAACGCAACTTGGTTTAGAAAAAGAAAATACAATTAAATAAGAAGTAAAATTTAGAAAGATGAAAAAGACAGCGTTAATACTGATAGGATTAATAATAAGTTCAGGGTCATTTGCACAAGGAAAATATGGTGCAACACCAGAAGATAGTATTACTTGTATAGAAAGTTTAATCTATAAAGATTATATGAAAAGTGAGCCAGCATTGGCTTTAAGTTTGTGGAAAGTGGCATATAAAACGTGTCCCCAGTCTCAAAAATCATTGTATATAAATGGAGTTAAGATGTATAATGCTTTAGCGAAAAAAGAAGCTGATGCAACTGTGAAAAAATCCTACATCGATACTATGTTTTCAATTTTTGACCAACGAATAGAGATGTTTGGACAAAAAGGGATGGTATTAGGCTTAAAAGGGCAAAAGATGTTGTCAACTAAACAAGATAAGGAATTAGCATTTAGTACACTTAATAAAGGTCTTGAGTTAACTGGTGATAAAACACAATCAGGAACATTAGTTGCTACAATGTTTGCAATTATTAATTTAGAAAAAGCTGGAAAGAAAACAAAAGAAGAGGTAGTTCTTATGTTTGAGAAAACAACAGCAATTTGCGCTATTAATAAAGATAACAAAAGAGGTGGAGCAAGATATGTTAAGGCTGCAGAAAAGATTCAGAACGTTACTTCTCCTTATTTAGATTGCACTGTTATAGTTCCTTTAGCTGATAAAAACTTTGAAGCAAATAAAACAGATGTAGATTGGTTAAGAACAACTATGAAGTTGTTACAGAAAAACAAGTGTTATTCTACTGATGAAGGTGCAGTTATTTATGGTAAAGTTGCTGAAGCATATTTTATTCTAGAGCCATCTGCAAATGGAGCTGCAGGAATTGCAACAATATATTTAGGAAAAAAAGAGTATACAAACGCAATTGAGTTTTTCCAAAAATCTGTTGATATGTCAGAAACTGATGATGAAAAAGCTGAATATACAATGAGTGTGGCAAAGGCATATTCTTACAACAAGAGTTACTCAAATGCAAGAACGTTTGCATTAAAAGCAGTAGCTTTAAAAAGTGGTTGGGGAGCTCCTTATATTTTAATTGGAGATTGTTATGCTCAAAGTTATAGCACTTGTGATGATGGTGAGTTAGGTAGATATGGTGTTTACTGGGCAGCTGTTGATCAATATAAAAAAGCAAAAGCAGTAGATGCTTCAATAGCAGGTTTAGCAAAGAAGAAGATTGCAAGTATTTCTTCTCGTTATCCAGCAACAAAAGATGTATTCTTTTACGGTAAAAAGGCTGGAGATTCTTATACTGTAGGATGTTGGATAAATGAATCGACTACGATTAAAACAAAATAAGTGAATCTTAAGAAAGTCACATCAAAATACCCAAAGATTATCCCGGTGCTATTCGCATTCGGGATTCTTTGTTCTTGCGAAAATGATGTGAAAGAAATAGAATCATTATCACTAAAAAAGAACGAGCCTTTAAGTAGAGGTAAAAATATAGCGCTTATTTATTCTGAAAAATCTAATGTAAAAATAAATATTACAGCTCCTTTAATGGAGGAGTTCGGTTTGGAAGAGGATAAGTATATGGAAATGAAAGAAGGGATTAAAGTGTTGTTTTACGATTCTTTAATGAATGTTTCTTCTACGCTTACAGCAAACTATGCAATTAATAGAGTGGCGGACAAGATAATGGAGGCTAAAGATGATGTGGTAGTAGTAAATGATAAAGGGGAGGTTTTACATACCGAACATTTGGTTTGGATGCAAGATTCATCTAAAATATACACACATGAATTTGTTAAAATTACAACCGTTGATGAGATAATTATGGGAGAGGGTATGGAGGCAAATCAAGATTTTACCAAGTGGAAAATTCATAAAATAAAAGGAATAATAAATCTTAAAGAAGAGTTAGACTCTTTAAAAACGAATTGATATGCAAAAAGTAGTTCGATTTTTACAATATTTTTGGTTAACAATAGCACTAATTAGTTTTGGTATGGCTGTATATCATTTAATATTTACGGCATTTAGCGATTCATTATTCTTTTTGTTTTTTACAGGAATGGCGCTCTTACTTTTCTTTGTAAGAAAAAGGCAGTTAAAACGATTTGACAATATGTCAAAATAATCACTTACTTTTAAAAGTAATTTTAGACTTATAATGGCTCCGATTTTTTGGGTTTTCTTGTTATTTGCAATTTTTGCTTCAGCGCTTTTCTCTGGAATAGAAATAGCTTTTGTTTCTGCTAATAGGTTAAAAATTGAGTTGGATAAAAACAAAGGGGTATTTTCTGCAAAAATCCTATCTATATTTTTAAAACAACCTGCTAAGTTTATCGGAGCAATGTTATTGGGTAATAATGTTGCATTAGTTATTTACAGTATAATTATGGCTAAACTTTTAGAGCCATTAATTGTTGTAAATATTACGGGTAATGAAATTTCTATTTTGTTAATCCAAACTATAATTTCTACTCTTGTGGTGTTGTTTTTTGCAGAGTTCTTACCAAAAACATTGTTTCGTATCAATCCAAACAAAGTGCTAACAATTGCAGCAGTGCCTCTTACTATTGTTTATTATATTTTATATCCATTTACTTATTTTACTGTTGGTATTTCAAATCTTATTTTAAGATTGTTTAAGGTAGATACCTCCGAAAGTGATCTGGCTTTTTCTAAAATTGATTTAGAGGATTTTATTGCCAATATTCAAGAAAGAGAAGAGGCTGGAGAAGAGGTAGATTCAGAGATTCAGATTTTTAAAAACGCGTTAGGATTTTCAGAAGTAAAGGTTCGAGAGTGTATGATTCCGAGAACCAAAATTACGGCAATAGAAGTAGAAGAATCGATAGAAGAGTTGAAGCAAAAATTTATTGATACTGGGCTCTCAAAAATTTTAATTTATAGAGGTTCAATTGATAATATTATTGGATATGTACATTCTAAAGAGTTATTTAAAAAACCAACATCAATAAAATCTATCCTATTGCCGGCATCTATAGTCCCAGAAGTAATGTTGGTAAACGAAGTGTTAAAAAAATCATTAAAAGAGCGAAGAAGTATTGCTATAGTAGTAGATGAGTTTGGTGGAACTTCCGGAATTTTAACTACAGAGGATATTATAGAGGAAATTTTTGGAGAAATTGAAGATGAGCACGATAAAGAGGAATTAATAGAGATTCAATTAGATGAGAACACTTTTAAGTTTTCGGCTAGGATTGAAATTGATTATATTAATGAGAAATATAAATTTGATCTTCCAACATCTGAGGAGTATGAAACATTGGGGGGGTATGTAATTAACATACATGAGAGTATTCCTGAGGAAGATGAAGTGATAGAGGCTGGTAGTACAACTTTTACAATTAATGATGTAAGTGGAAATAAAATTGAATCGATTACAATGAAGCAAATTAAGGAGGGTGAATAGTAATATTTCATTAATACCTTAAAATCAACAATATAATTATCATTTAAGGCTTTTATATCTCGATTGACAATCGTATATTCGCAGCCCAAATATATAGAATAATGGCAGTAATAGGAAAAATTAGAGAAAAGTCAGGATTAGTAATGATCATTATTGGAATAGGAATGATAGGTTTCTTATTTCAGGATGGTGCGCAAAGTTTATTAGGCAGTGGTCCTGATAATAGTCTTGGTGAAATAGGTGGTGTAGAAGTTACAGCACAAGAATTTGATCAAAGACTCCAGTTGGCTGTTAGTCAATGGGAAAGTCAAAATGAAGCTTCAGCGAGTGCTGATGTTAGAACATCTTTTAAAGATCAAGTTTGGGATGAGTTTATTAGAGAGAACGTGTTAGAGTCTCAATTTATAGAGCTAGGATTAGCTGTTAGTTCTGATGAATTGTTTGATATGGTTAGAGGAAATGATCCGCACCCACAAGTAAAACAGTCTTTTACAGATCCTGCAACAGGGAGTTTTAATCCGGCAAAAGTATTACAATTCTTAAAAAGTTTAGAATCAATGCCTGTTGAAAATAAAAAACAATGGCTTTTGTTTGAAAAAGGAATTGAAAAAGAAAGAATTGCAAATAAGTATAACTTATTATTAAGTAAAGGACTTACTGCAACATCAAGCATGGCTAAAAGAGCTTATACTGATCAGAAAGAACAACGGGATGTAAAGTTTGTAGTAAAAAGATATAATACTGTTGATGATAGCACTGTTTCAGTTACGGATGCGGATCTTAAAGCTTACTACAATGAGCATAAAGGAGAATATAAGCAGGGAGCCACTAGAGAATTAGAATATGTTAAGTTTGATGTAACACCATCAAAAGAAGATATTATTGAAGCAAAAAAATGGATTGATGAAACTGCTGCTGAATTTAAACTGACAGAAGATGATTCTTCTTTTGTTGTATATAATTCGGAAGCTCCATTAAATCAAAAATATTATGGTGTTAACGAGATGCCTTTCGGAATTGATTCTGCATTTTTTTACCAAGAAACTGGTTCATTAACAGATGTGTATGAGCAAAAAGGATCATTTATGGTGACGAAATTATCAAGTGCTAAAATGATTCCTGATTCAGTTAAAGCACGTCATATCCTTTTAAAAACAACCCAAACTTTTTCGGATACATTATTGGAAGCAAAATTAGATAGTATAAAAACTGTTCTTAAAAATGGTGGTGACTTTGCTGAGATTGCAAAAAACATGTCAGAAGATGTTGGTTCAGCAATCGAAGGTGGAGACTTAGGGTGGTTTAAAGAAGGAGTTATGGTTCCTACTTTTAACGCGGCATGTTTTGATGGTAAACCTGGAGATATGGTTATTGTACAATCTCAATTTGGTTTTCATTTAATAGAAGTTTTAAAACAAGCTGATAAAACTAAAAAAGTTCAATTGGCTACTGTAACAAGAAAGAATGTGCCAAGTAATGAAACGTTTGATGCTGTTTTTGCCGAAGCAAGTATGTTTTATACAAATAATGGGTCTACAGAAACATTTACTACAGCAACGGAAAGTGATGAGTATACTAAGTTTATCGCTTCAGAGGTGAAAGTTTCTGACAAGAATATTTCTGGTATGACTGATGTTAGAGAGTTGGTGAGATGGTCGTTTAATAATGAGAAAGGATTTGTTTCTGCGCCAATGCAATTTTCAAATACGTTTATTGTAGCACATTTATCTGAAGTTAGAGAAGAAGGAACGGCTACTATGGATCAAGTTGAAATTCAAGTTGAATTAGGAGCTAAAAAGAAAAAGAAAGCTGCAATGTTTATGGACGAGATGAATGGGTCAGCTAGTTTAGATGCTTTGGCTACTCAAATTGGTGGAGCGGTAGAGTCTGCTAGTGGTGTTAGCTTTTCAGCCTTATCTATTTCAGGTATGGGACAAGAGATGAGAGTTAACGGAATGTTATCTACTTTACAAAATGGACAAATGAGTATTCCAATTGAAGGACAGTCTGGAGTCTATGTGGTTCAAGTAGCAACAGTTACTTCCGCTCCAGAAACAACAGATTACTCAATATATAAGGCACAGTTAACACAGCAATATACAGCTGCTTCAGGGCAGTTGTTAGAGGCATTAAAAGATAAAATGGTTGTTGTAGATGAACGTTACAAGTTTTATTAAAAAATAGATTATCATTCTCAGTTTTGGGGATCTTCATAATATTAAAGGCTAACATTTTGTTAGCCTTTTTTTATTAAAAAAAATACTGATTATTCGCATGAAAAGATAATACACAAATCTTATATTCGTATTTTAATTTGAAAACAAAAAATGATGGCTGAATTTAATTATGAAAAACCATTTCTTTTACTGAAGGATGATACTGAATATAAATTAATTTCAAAAGAGCATGTCTCAACGACTAATATTGAAGGCAGAGAAGTTTTAAAAATAGATGCTAAGGCGTTAGAATTAATTGCTGAAGAGGCAATGGTAGATGTCTCGTTTATGTTGAGAACCGCTCATTTAGAAAAAGTTGCTAAAATTTTAGAAGATCCAGAAGCAACTGATAATGATCGATTTGTTTCATATACCTTATTGAAAAATGCTGAAATAGCTGCTGTTGGGCAATTGCCATCTTGCCAAGATACAGGAACAGCCATTGTAATGGGTAAGAAAGGTGAGAATGTTTTTACAGGGACAAATGATGAAGAACACTTATCGAAAGGTATTTTCAACACCTTTCAAGAGCGAAATTTAAGATACTCGCAAGTGGTAGCTTCTGATATGTTTAACGAAAAAAATTCAGGAAGTAATCTTCCTGCACAGATAGATATTTATGCTGAAGAAGGGAATGAATATAAATTCCTTTTTATGGCAAAGGGTGGAGGCTCGGCAAACAAAACTTACCTATATCAGCAAACAAAAGCGTTATTGAATGAAAAAGCAATGACTGAATTTGTTACAGCTAAAATTAGAGATTTAGGAACGGCTGCTTGTCCGCCATATCACTTAGCATTTGTAGTTGGAGGAACTTCAGCTGAAGCGAACTTAAAAGCCGTTAAATTGGCTTCGGCAGGGTATTATGATGAATTGCCTACTGCAGGGAGTATCGGAGGTAGAGCATTTCGAGATGTAGTTTGGGAGGACAAAATTCAACAGATTTGTCAGGACAGTAAAATTGGAGCCCAATTTGGAGGTAAATATTTTACACACGATGTAAAAGTAATTCGGTTGCCAAGACATGCAGCTTCTTGCCCTGTAGGAATAGGAGTAAGCTGTTCTGCAGATAGAAATATAAAAGGAAAAATTACTAAACAAGGAATTTTCTTAGAGCAATTGGAAACTAATCCTGGTAAATTTGTTCCAGAAACTGCACCTCATTTAGAGCCAGCCGTTGAGATTGATTTAGATCAACCAATGGAAGATCAATTAAAAATATTGTCGAAATACCCGATTAAAACAAGATTGAATTTAAAAGGAACATTAATCGTTGCTAGAGATGCTGCGCATGCACGTATTGCTGAAATGATTGATAATGGAGAACCAATGCCAGAGTATTTTAAGAATCATCCGATATACTATGCTGGACCAGCAAAAACTCCAGAAGGAATGCCTTCAGGAAGTTTCGGGCCAACTACGGCAGGTAGGATGGATCCTTATGTGGGGAAATTTCAAGAAATTGGAGGTTCAATGATAATGTTGGCAAAAGGAAACCGTTCGCAAGGCGTAACTGATGCTTGTAATAAGCATGGAGGTTTCTATTTAGGATCAATTGGAGGGCCTGCAGCAATTTTAGCCAAAACCAACATCAAGTCTGTTGAAGTCATTGACTTTGAAGAAATGGGAATGGAAGCTGTGCGTAAAATTGAAGTAGAAAACTTCCCAGCATTTATTATTTGTGATGATAAAGGAAATGATTTTTTTGAAGGCTTGTAAAGAATGAGAGTTTGTTCGTTGAACATCCTTTTGGGGATGTTCAACGAAATTAGTGTTTTTAAGGAAAGGTTAAGGAATTGTCATTTTAGAGTAAATAAGGCAGAGGCGATTACTCTCCTAGTAATTCAAATAATTCATCCAATTTAGGAATTAAAATAACCTCAATTCTTCTGTTCTTTTTGCGCCCCTCAATAGTGTTCGATAAGTCTAATGGCGAATATTCTCCTCTACCTGCTGCCGTTAAGCTTTTTGGGTTAACGGTACTATTTTTAGTCATTATCTTAACCACAGAAGTAGCTCTCTTTACACTTAAGTCCCAATTGTCGGAAATTGCACCTTGGCTTTTCATAGGTACATTATCTGTATGGCCTTCAACTAAAATATTAATATCCGGGCTTTGTTCTAAAACAACTGCCAACTTTTTAAGTACTACAATCCCTTTACTTCCAACATCGTAACTTCCTGAAGAAAATAAAAGGCTTTCGTCTAAAGAAACATATACTTTTCCATTTTTTTGTTCAATCGTTAATCCGTTATTTTCAAAGCCTAATAAGGCTGCTTTTACTTTGTCTTTTAGTTCCGCAGCGGCAGCATCTTTTTTAGCAATCATATCTTCCAATTCAGTAACTCGTTTTTCTCGTTCAGCCAATGCTTGGTTAAGATTGTTAAGGGCTCTTTCTTTCTTGTGTAAAGAAGTTTCTAGCGCTCTTAGAGCATCTTCTTGCGCTTGTAGCTCTTCTTGATTTTTTTGGAGCTGAGTCATCAATTTAGCTGTGGCGGAATTGTTTCCTATCAATAACTCTTTGTTTTTGTCTAGTAATATTTGGTAAGTTGCATTTGTATTATCGTAGTTTTTTTTCATTTGATTATAAGAACTTTGTAATAATGCTTTATCTTTTTCAAGGACTACTTTTTCTTTATTTAGCATTTCAAGAGAAACGGTAAGTTCTTTGTTCTCTTCCTCTAAATTTTGATTTTGAGATTTTAAGGACGCATTTTCTTCTTTGCAAGCATCTTGTTTAGTCTTTAATTCTTCGTATTTTCTTGCAGGAACACACGAAAAAAGCGTTCCTAGAACTAATATATAAGCGATGTAGTATTTTTTTACTTTCATAACAGTTGTTTTTATTAAGCAATAATATCCTTTAATGCATTAGTTTTAGTAGGGTTTAAAGTATATTTATAAACACTGGATTATTAAAAACAACTTTACTATTAAAAAAAGAATATGTTTTTTTGAAGTACTGAATAAATTCATACCTTTGCAGACTTTCGCTTAAAATAAGAAAATGAATAATTTAAGTGATTTTAATATAAAGTTTGAAGGGTTAAAGCAAGGGACTCATTCTTTTGAGTTTGATATAGATAGGGCGTTCTTTGAGGAGTTTGATTGTTTTGAGTATAAAGATTCTAGTATTGCAGTAGGATTAGAACTTGAAAAACAATCTACTATTATGGTGCTAACATTTGATTTCTTAGGAGCAGTTACTGTTCCTTGTGATAGATGTTTGGATGATGTTGAAGTTGAGATTAGTGGAGAAGAAAAGTTATTTGTAAAATTCGGAAACGAAGAGTATGATGAAACTGAAGAGATACTGATGCTTCCAATACATGAATACGAATTAAATGTAGCAAAACATATTTACGAATTTATGAATGTAAATATGCCTCAAAAAAGAGTTCATTCTGAAGGCTTATGTAATTCAGAAGTGATTGATAGATTAAATCGAGTTGCTCCTGCAGCAAAAGAGATAGAAAGTGAAAATAATGAAATAGATGTTGATCCAAGGTGGGCATCTTTATACGATATTAAATTGAATAAAAATAAATAGAAATGGCACATCCTAAACGAAGAACCTCAAATCAAAGAAGAGACAAAAGAAGAACACACTATAAAGCAGTAGCACCTACTTTATCAAGTTGTTCAAATTGCAATGCACCTACTTTATATCATAGAGTTTGTGGAGAGTGTGGATTTTATAGAGGAAAACAAGCTGTAGTGAAAGAAATAGCGCTATAGATTTTTAATTTATAGTAAGTAAAAAAGGACAAGCTTATTGATTCACAGACGTGAATCAATAAGTTTTTTCTTTTATATGATTATTCCTTCGATATATTTTCTACTTTCGTTTGTTAATACTGCTAATATAAAATTATGAGTAAAATTACCGCAGCAATCACAAGTGTTCATGGATACGTTCCTGAATATATTATGACCAACAAAGAGTTGGAAACATTGATTGATACTACTGATGAGTGGATAACTTCAAGAACAGGGATTAAAGAACGTAGAATTCTAAAAGGAGAAGGAAAAGGAGTTTCTGTAATTGGTATCGAAGCTGTAAAAGGTTTGTGCGAAAAAAGAGGAATTTCTCCTGAAGAAATTGATTTAATTATTTGTTGTACTGTTACAGCCGATCATATTTTTCCAGCTACTGCAAATATTATTGCAGATAAGGTTGGGGCAACTAATGCTTTTGGTTTTGATTTAAATGCTGCTTGTTCAGGATTTATTTTTGGATTAACAACAGGGTCAAAATATATTGAATCAGGATCACACAAAAAAGTTGTTGTTGTAGGAATAGATAAAATGTCTTCTATTGTAGACTATCAAGATCGAACAACATGTATTATTTTTGGAGATGGTGGAGGAGCTGTTTTATTAGAGCCTAATGAAGAAGGACTAGGAATTCAAGATTCTATTTTAAAAAGTGATGGTTCTGGAGCACAGTTCTTGTCTCAAAAAGCAGGTGGATCTGCTTACCCTCCAACACACGAGACTATCGATAATATGGAGCATTATGCTCGTCAGGATGGTAAAACAGTATTTAAATTTGCTGTAACCAATATGGCTGATGTGTCTGCAGAAATCATGGAGAAAAATGCTATAACAAGTGATGATGTTGCTTGGTTAGTTCCGCATCAAGCCAATAAAAGAATAATTGATGCTACTGCTCGTAGAATGGGAGTTGAAGACGAAAAAGTAATGTTAAACATTGAAAAATATGGAAACACTACATCAGGTACAATACCACTTTGTTTATGGGAATACGAAAGCCAACTTAAAAAAGGAGATACGTTAATTCTTGCTGCTTTTGGCGGTGGGTTTACCTGGGGATCTATTTATTTAAAATGGGCATACAATTCTTAAAAAGAATAAAAGAATAGTTTACAAGATATAAAATCAAATAATTATAATTATGAAGCCATTAGAAATTCAAGATTTAATAAAATTTGTTGCGAAATCTGGCATAAGTGAAGTAGAAATTGAATCGAAAGATTTTAAAATCACAATTAAAACACCACCGCATAAAAAAGGAAAATTCTTAGTTGAAGCTCAAGCTGAAGTTCAAGTTCAAGGTCAAATGATTGCTGCACCTATCGCTGTAGCATCTGTTGCTAAACCAATATCAGAAACTCCAGCAAGTACTGATTCAGCTGATGATGATTCTAACTACATTACAATCAAATCACCTATGATTGGTACTTTTTATAGAAAGCCATCACCTGATAAACCTAATTTTATAAATATTGGAGATGAGGTTTCTGAAAGTACAGTTGTATCTATGATTGAAGCAATGAAATTGTTCAATGAAATAGAAGCAGAAATTACAGGGAAAATTGTGAAAGTATTAGTGGATGATGGTTCTCCAGTAGAATATGATCAACCATTATTTTTAGTAGATCCTTCATAATAACTCAATATTCAAATTAAAAAATATCAACCTTTAGAGGTTGATAATCAGTTGTGTGGAATTTGAAATTTCTTAAAAGATGATGTTTAAAAAAATATTAATAGCCAATAGAGGTGAAATTGCTTTAAGAGTAATTAGAACCTGTAAAGAAATGGGAATAAGCACTGTTGCTGTTTATTCTACTGCAGATGCGGATAGTTTACATGTTAGATTTGCTGATGAGGCGGTTTGTATAGGCCCTCCAAAGAGTGCCGACTCGTACTTAAATATTCCTAATATTATTGCTGCCGCAGAAATTACAAATGCAGATGCAATACATCCTGGTTATGGATTCTTATCTGAAAATGCTAAGTTTTCAAGAATTTGTAAAGAAAATGGAATAAAATTCATTGGAGCATCCCCAGAAATGATTGATGGGATGGGAGATAAAGCTTCTGCAAAAACAACAATGGAAAAAGCAGGAGTTCCTGTTGTTCCTGGATCACCGGGTTTGTTGAAAGATTTAGCAGATGCTATAGCCACGGCTAAAAAAGTGGTTTATCCAGTTATGATCAAAGCTACTGCTGGTGGTGGAGGTAAAGGTATGCGTGTTGTTTGGAGTGAGGATGAAATGGAAGAGCATTGGGATTCTGCCAGACAAGAATCCGCAGCAGCTTTTGGAAATGATGGAATGTATATGGAAAAGTACATAGAAGAACCTCGTCATATTGAAATTCAAATTGCAGGAGATGCATATGGTAACGCATGTCACATGTCAGAAAGAGATTGTTCAATCCAAAGAAGACATCAGAAATTAATTGAAGAAACACCTTCTCCTTTTATGACAAAAGAGTTGCGTAAAAGAATGGGAGATGCTTCCGTAAAAGCTGCCAAAGCAGTTAATTACGAGGGTGTTGGAACTGTTGAGTTTTTAGTTGATAAAAATAGAGATTTCTATTTTATGGAAATGAATACTCGTATTCAGGTAGAGCATACAATAACTGAAGAAGTGATCAATTTTGATTTGATTAAAGAACAGATTAAATTGGCTGCAGGACATAAAATGACAGGTAAAAATTACGAGCCTCAAATGCATTCTATTCAATGTAGAATAAATGCAGAAGATCCTTTTAATGGATTTAGACCTAGTCCTGGAAAGATTACTACTTATCACGAACCGGGGGGTCATGGTATTAGAATAGATACCCATGTTTATGCAAGCTATATTATACCTCCGCATTATGATTCTATGATATCTAAATTAATTGTTGTAGCTCAAACTAGAGAAGAAGCAATGAAAAAGATGGAAAGAGCGTTAGATGAATATATAATAGAAGGGATTAAAACTACAATTCCATTTCATCAACAATTATTGCAAGATGAAAGTTTTAGGAAAGGTGATTTTACGACAAAGTTTATGGAAACTTTTGTAATAAAAGAAAAATAGAATACCTTTAAAGACATTAAAATTTAGTTTATGGACAAGAACGTATATAAAATATTGGTACCACACGATTTTACATCGGTAGCAGATTGTGCTCTTAATCATGCATCAAAGCTTGCTAAATCTTTTAACGGAGAAGTTTATCTATTACATGTAGTATCAAAAGAAAAAGAAGTTGATGCTGTTCAAGAAAAATTAAATGCAGTTGTTGCAACCTCTGATAAAAAATACGGTGTAAACACTCATTCTATAGTTAGAATTGGAAATATTTTTGAAGATATAGGGGATGTTGCTTCAGAAATTGGAGCTGGATATATTGTAATGGGAACTCACGGAGCAAAAGGAATGCAAAAGATTATGGGAAGCCATGCTTTAAAAGTAATTTCACACTCTAAAGTTCCTTTTATTATTGTTCAAGGAAAAGGGCCAAGCGATACAGATGTTTATGATGATATCGTTGTTCCTATTGATTATTCAGATGTTACTAAACAAAAGTTAACGATTGCGGCAAGTATTGCGCAGCATTTTAGTAGTAGAATTCACATTTTTGCAGGTAAGGAATCGGATAGATTTTTACAAACAAAATTAGACAGAGAATTAAGGTTCGCTAAAAATTACTTTACTGAAAGATCTATTAGTTACAGTATGGAAAATGCGGAATCTACTGGAGGGTTTAAAATACAATTGATTAAATATGCTACAAGGATTAATGCGGATATGGTTGCAATTGTAAACACTAGAGAAGGCGCTTTGTTACCTGACTTTTTTGGTAGTGATGAGCAAGAAGTTATTGCAAATAGTGCTGAGATTCCAGTTTTGATTACAAATCCAACACAAAAGATTGTGGCTGGAGGAATTATGGGGTCATAACAATTACAATAAATAATATTAAAAAAAGTCCAAAC
>Ga0307996_1000041_pt1 | contig 33577 bp, 41 predicted proteins | sample Davwhametageno35_FD_203143 | JGI IMG/M metagenome (GOLD analysis project Ga0307996, IMG submission 203143) | Marine microbial communities from Davis Island wharf, Antarctic Ocean - #35 | ecosystem: Environmental > Aquatic > Marine > Unclassified | place: Antarctic Ocean: Davis Island wharf...
CAACCTTTCTCACTGTGACTAGCACATGCTTCTCTGTCGTATTCGGATTTCAACATACTTTCCAGCTTTAACGCTGCGTCCCATAAACCCGGTTCCGGTTGTTCGTCATGATCGTCGTCATACATTACTTCTCCTCTACATTGGTAAAACTCATCGTTACCTTGGTCTTGACTTACGAATTCAAAGTCGTATCCGTCTACTCTTCTATTGTTTCTCATATTTATTGTTTTATTTTATTTCTTGCGGTTTTTATTGCTTCCGTTCTTAAGTTATAAGTATCTTCGGTTATATCTCCACCCTCTATCATAATGAATAGGTGTTCTTCCATATGATCTAGTGATACTAGTAGTACATTTTTCTCGTAGTTTGTAAATTGCATATTGTTACTTTTTAAATTCATATATATTATCGATTCTTGTTCGTATTTAGATTGTAAACACTTTACTAATAATGCATCATTTTAGCTAATTGCATTTTAATTCGAGTGATATCTTCATCGCTTACTTCAAAGTCGTAGTTCACTGTTCGTTCTTTAATTATACTCCAACAAGCTTCGTGAAATACATCACCGATCTTCTCGTCTAATACATACGCAATAGCGTTTATTTCTTCTTTTTCTAAATTCATATTAGTCTCCTTTATAGTTAAGTGTTTCGTAAAATGTCTGTACTATGGTTTTCTTCACTTTCTCATAGCGTGATAGCTTAGCCTTATTGTCTAAATAATAGTCAATCTTAGAGTGCATATCATCTAGATTTGAAGTACACATTTCAACATAGTCACTTACATCTTTAAGTAATCTTTTGTCACTGCATGAAAAGCAATCAGCGAATTCTCCGGTGTACGTAAGCCACGTTTTATACTCGTATTTTATATCTCTATATTCCATTTGTTATTAGTTTTTGTTTGTTACACATATATTATCGATTAACTCTCGTATTTGATTTGTAAGAGGTTATCTTTCATTTGTAAGTAAAATAGTTACTACATCTATAATGAGGACACTGTGAGTGCGTCATACACTTCATTTCGCGAGTCATAGCTTAATCCGACCCAGTTTACCCAGGGAGTTCCGTCAGCTTTCGGGAAGAGCTCATTCGTTATTTTCATTGTAAGTTCATGCTTACGGCGTGAATCATTACATTCCTTGAATGCTTGGTCCATATTGTTATTATATTTATTCATAGTGAGTATTGAAGAATCGAACTTCAGTTAACCATTATACTCGGTTTTACACTAAATCCAAAAGTGGGACGTTAGCTAGTTATATACTATTAATAGTGGGCTATTGTCACACTTTTTCTAGTTCAACTCTTTCACTTAAGTGTCTTGTATTAGAAGGCATATCGGTACTCTGAGACCAGTATCCGCGCTTGATCCAACAAGGCATGATATTTAGTTTAGGTAACATTAGTTCTAGTACATCATCGTGATTGTAGGTGACTTGTACATTCTTTTTGTTTACAAATGTGATCACTTGATTTCGGCCTAGCCAGTTCTTTCGCACGACAAAGTTCTTTCTTGTTATCGCTGGGAATATTTGTGCTTTCTCTTCGTTAGATAGATTAGCGATTGCATTGTTCAATAGTTCTTGATTACTCATAATTTTATAGTTTTAATTTATATTTGTTTTTGTTACACTTATATTATCGATAGTGAGTCGTATTTAGTTTGTAGGATGATTATTTATTTTCCAAAGGAGAGCGTTTAAATCCGGATCGATATTTTCAATTCCACACTCCAGATCAATTTCGCGATAGATTAATTCTTTGATCGCTTCTATTTCTTTTTCATTTAATTTCATTTGATATTGTTTTAATTTGTTATTCATATATATTATCGATTACTCGTCGTATTTAGTTTGTAGAGAAATAATAATTTCGATGTGCTGCATTCTCATAGTCGTCTTCGTTCGCGTATTTTATTACGTTAGCTTTTGCTTCTTCTCGAGTGTATCCACACTCCATCCAGTCTTGTATATTCATAGTTATTTTATTAAGTTGTTAGTCTATTGATTGATCTATTATTGATTGTATTGTTTTTAAAGTTGATAAATCTTGTGGATTATTTTCAAGATAAATATGAAATACTTTTTCAATGTTTTTGAAATCTTGGTGTTTAATGTTAATTGTTTTTGTCATAATTTGATTTTTTGTTTAAGGTTATTACTTTGTTACTTACATATATATTATCGATTACTCTCCGTATTTAGTTTGTAGAGCATATACTACTACTTTTGGCTATTATAAAAAATAATCTGGATACTCATGAAACGGTGCGACTTCGGATATGCTCCATTTTGGCGCGCCAGATTCTGGTGTGATATACCCATTAGCTGGAATGTTAATATGCTCTAGCTGAAGGCCTGTAAGCTTGAATGCTTGGTCATCGCCCAGGTTAGCCAGCTTGTCTGCTAGATTGATCAGCTTGGTATATTGCTCGGAGCCGAGCCCATGCCTGTTTGCTGTCAGCGCATCATTTAGTTCTGTCCACGCGTTATTGATTTCTTGATCGTACATATTTTAAAGTTATTAAGGTGTATCGCTTCGTTGCTTACATATATATTATCGATTACTATTCGTATTCGGTTTGTAAGAAATGAAAATGTCTGCATAATCAGGACCGGACCAGGACCCGTGCCAGGACCAGATCAGGACCAGCAGATCAGACCAGGATCCTGTGATTAGTTTCCAGGAACCAGCCAAAAAGGCAAACAGGCGTGCAAAACCAGGGGTAAAAGGCAAAAGGTCAGGCTGAATCAGATGTAAAGCTGGGGCCCCGGCCAAACTGAAACGCGTTTGCTGTAGGAACTGCACTGCTAAATATGGTATAGCAACACAAACTGTATGTGCATCTCAAAAATTTTTTAAAATATTTTTTTTTCGCTTAATTGCTGTTGGCAGAAAGTGGGACATTAGGTAGTTATATATAATAGTAGCAGGCTATCGTCGCACTTTTATGTATTTGTAAAATTCTTGTTAATCATGTAAGTATTATAGGTATAATAACATTACAACAAAATGGGTAAACAGAGATTAAGTCCTCGAGCAGCGAAAGCAAAATCAGAAAGAGATCTAGCAGCAGCTAATACAGACGACAGAAAAGCAAAAAGAGCTGATAGTCAGATGAAAAGACGGAAAGCTATAAAGAATAAAGGGTTAGCGTTTCTATTGGACAAAGATTACGACCATAATACAGGTAAATTTGTGTTATCTTCTTATAATAGAGGTGGAACCCAAAGTAAAAATAAAAAAGACGGTACTAAAGCCGAGAAAAATAATAAATAGAACATCGATATGGCTAATACAGCAAGTTACCCAATAATAGCGCCTAAAGGAGGAGACCTTATAGTAGGTACTCAGACATACACAGTATTGGATCCAGTTATAGACAACCCAACAAGGAACTTTACAGTATCATCGCTAGTGGCTCTAGCACAAAATGGAGGAAACGTAATTACTCAAAAGTTTAATGCTAACTGGAGTAAGGCTACAGGCGCTGTTGCACCATTTTTTAACGCTACTATGCAAAACAGTTTCACTAATACCACGTTTACTTTGTCTCGCGTCTCAGTTGGTAACTACTTTGTAACAGCTTCCAAGCCAGTATTCACAGTTGGTAAAACACAGTGCTTCGTAACTCCTGGAGGTCCTGGATCTTTTTCACCTGATTTTTTCGCTGTAATATATAATAGTACTCAATCAATTCAAGTTCAGCAAATAGACGATGCCAACCAGCTTTCAGATCAACTATGGTCTGATGGTTGTATTAACATAGAAGTATTCGCTTAAGCTATGGCTAGAATAAGTTCGTATCCGCAGGATGCAACGATTCAAGACCAGGATGCTTGGATCGGTAGTGACTCTATAACAAGAGCTACTAAACAATACACGGCGGCTTCTTTAGCTAAATACTTAAATATAAAAGGCAAGATATCAATATCTTCTCAAATGGTATTTAAGTATGTATTAAACAACGCAGGCTCAGGTGATTTTACAGGGCCAGCTAATGGCTCGGCTATGACAGCTATAACTACTATGCAGTTATCTATTGCTGATACATCTGGTCAAGACGTAGTAGCATTTATGAATTACTTAGTAAATAATAATATACTTATAAGTGAGCAAAATAACATAAGTACATTTGGTCATTATACTATAAGTAGTTACACAGTAAGTGCCGCTGGGTTTTATACACTAAACTTAACAAACATAGGTGGTAACGGAAACTTAACTGATAAATTATTTTATGATTTTGCTGTATTTACTTTGTCGACCGGAAAAAAAGATGCCTTTTTTGAATTTACGCAAGGTGTACCTTCTGCAACGTGGAATATAACTCATAATCTAGGAAAATTTCCTTCAATAACAGTAGTAGATACAGGTGACACGGTAATTACTGGTGAATATACATATATAAATAACAATCAAGTAACTTTAAACTTTAGTGCGCCTTTCCCAGGTAAAGCATACTTAAACTAATAATAAATAAACATGGCAATACAATTTTTAAATACGGTTGATTTAAACTTTAATCAATTAAACAAAGCAGCAATTCAAAACATACCAACAACAGATCCTCTTGCAGGTGTTCTAGGACAGTTGATTTTCAATGTCGCCGCTGGCGCGATAAAAGTATGTACAGTAGCTTCAGTAACTGGAGTTTCCAATGCTACGTTTTCAGAAGTAGGTGGTGGAATTGAATCTCTAACTATAGGAAACGCAATTGTAAATACAGGTAATGTAAACACTGGTTTAGCAGTAGTCGTAACTTCAGGAGCTGCAACACTTACACCCGCAATATATGGCGGAGCGTCTAAGGTTGGTATGGTTCCAACTGGTGGTTTAAATACTACGTTCCTTCGTGGTGATGGTACATTTGCTACCCCCGCTGGATCATATACTTCATGGGGTTTAGAAGCAGACACCGGTACATCAGTAGATATAGTTGATGGCGGAAGAGTAGATTTCACAGGAAGCACAGGTATAAGTACCGTAGTTGCAGCTGCTACCCCAAACACGTTGACTATAAAACTTGATGACACGGCGGTTACCGCAGCATCATATACATACGCATCGATAACAGTAGATCAACAAGGTCGTTTAACAGCTGCTTCTAGTGGTACTGCTCCTGTTACTCCAAGTAATGCTACTATAACTTTAACTGCTGGAACTGGTCTTACAACTGGTGGAGATTTTACATTAGATCAAGCTGCTAATAAAACAATAACATTTAATGTTGCCGGTGGCCGGGGTATTCTCGCTAATGCAAACGACGTAACTATTGATTATACAAACGCTGGTATTATAAATGACGCTAACAACGGATTAACTGTTACATTAGTTGATGCGGATGAGTTTATATTTGAAGACGTTGGATCTGCAAATGCAACGGCAGTAAAGAGAGGTACATTATCTCAATTAAAAACTTACATCGATGCACCAGCAGGTATTGTAACCAGTATTGATGCAGGAACTTTTGTAACCATAACGGGCACGGCTGCTGTTCCAATAGTAAACGCAGAAGGAACAACTTTACCTACAGCAAGTAAGCTTGTAGCAAGAAACGCAGCGGGATTAGCATTTGCGGCAACACCAGCTTCGGGAAGTAGTGATACAACACTTGCAACAACTGCTTTCGTGCAAAATAAATTAACTGGCTTACTAGAGTTTAAAGGAGGATTTAACGCTACCACTGGTGCATTAGATGATGGATCTGGAGATGATCTTTATACAGATGTTGTTATAGCTGTTGGTGATTACTATGTAGTTACTACTGCAGGTAATTTCTTTTCCAATGCAGCAACGCCATTAACTGTTGGAGATTCAGTTATAGCTCAAAAAGCTGTACCAGATCCAGGAACTACAGCAGCTGTTGAGGGTGATTTTGTGGTCGTACAATCTGATACAGATTTAGCAACATTGGCAACAGTAGGTATTGGTAATGTAGCTGGAACACTTAATCAAATAGGTGTTACTTACTCAGCGGGTACTGGTACAATAACAAACTTAGATAGAGGATCTAGTCAAAACATATTTAAAACAATCACTGCACCGATTGGAGGAAATGTAGTAGCGGATTCAAATTCTGATACGCTTAATTTTACCGTTAGTGGTGGAATGACTATTACTAACACGCCTGGCTCAGATACAGTAAACTTTTCATCAGTAAATAACAATACTGAATATACGGCTGGTACAGGTCTTAGTTTAAGTGCTGGTGATGAATTTTCTGCTAATGTTAATGCAACTGCTCAAACGGTTGCAGCTAATGCAGTTTCAGCTACAGCAGCTAGAACGTATGCTGTTCAAGTTGACTCATCAGATGACTTAGTTGTTAACGTGCCTTGGGCAGATACAAACACTGGAGCTTTAGGTAAACGTATAGACTTAGATTCTACAGATGCTTGGGTAACAAAAACGGTAGCAGGCGGTTTAACAACCTTTGCTGTAACAGTAACTAACGCTAATGTTTTTGGAACAGGTACTGCGGCTTTAGATGTTAAATGTGAAGTCTTAACTGCAGCTGGACAAACTGTTTATGCGGATGTTACAAGATCAGCCGCTGTCATAAGCATAGCGTTCACCGGAACGATAGCTGATAGTGCTTTTCAAACGTTACTTACTTACGTAGGATAATAATTAATAAATTTAAAACGGTGGTTGGTGTATAATCAGCTGCCGTTTTTTTAACTTTAAATTTAATTTAATAAATAATATAAAAACAAATTTAAGAGCATGGCATTAAATTTTTTAAATAACGGATACTTTGAGGGTAAGGTAGGTATTGGAATTGCTGCTCCTGATACCCAATTAGAAATTAAAAGTATTATACCATCAGCAAATAGAGCAGTACCATTAGACATCCTTACTATAACAGGTGAAGGGACTAATATTCCATACACAGGTTCAGGTGGCGGAATAGTGTTTAAAAATAGAACATATACTTATGGATTACTTAAATCAGCAAGAATACGTAGTTATATTGATTCTGACTCTAACGCAAATAGAGGCGCAGGATTAGTTTTTGAAGTTACTAATTCAAGTCAAACTTATAATTCTTCTTTATTCTTAAAGTACGACGGTAAGGTTGGTATTGGAACGACTAATCCATTACATAAACTTTCCATAGAAAGCGGTGGAGATACTGATGCTTTGTTAAAATTAAGACAAACAACTAACGGTAACGGAGCAGCTATTGAATTTAATGACAATGGCACCTCTGCAAGTACTGAAAACGGTAGAATAACATACTTTCATTCAGACCCCTCTTCTCAAGGAGGAGGTTCTACTTTTCAGCTTACAGGTGAAGATGATCAAACCTTAATACTTGCTAATAACGGTAGAGTAGTTGTTCAAAAATCTGGATCTACAACTGAAGTAGGTTATGGTTTTTTTGATGATATAAACACGGGGATGTATCGTGTAGCTGCAGATAATTTAGGGTTTGCAACCGCAGGTGTTAAGAGATTAGATATTAGTAGTTCTGGTGTTGCAAGTTTTTCAACAACCCCTATAGTACTAACAAGAACAGCTGGTGACAATACAAATAGGGCAGCATCAACTGCTTTTGTTACAGCGGCTTTAGGAAGTTTACCTGCAGGTACCGTAACTAGTGTAGATGCGTCAGGAACGGTAAACGGATTAACTTTAGCCACTACACCAGTGGGTGGAATAACAGGTGCAGGTTCAGTAAATCTTGGAGGTACTCTTGCTATAAACAATGGAGACTGGAGTGGTGCTGACTTAGCAGTTGCTAATGGAGGAACTGGTTCAAGTACAGCCTCAGGAGCTAGAACTAATCTAGGTGTTATTAATGACACTGGTAAACCAGCTATACTATCCGCAGGGGGAGTGGGAGCTGAAGTACCATCGCTTAATACTGGAATTACAGCTTTAGAAATAAGAACTTTAATCGGTGCAGGAACAGGAAGCGGTACAGGTAATGGTACAGTAACAGGTACTGGAACAAGTGGTTATATTACAAAATGGAATGCCGCAGGTACAGGTATAGAAAATACTGCTACTATATTCAACGACGCAAACGGTAACGTGGGCATCGGAACGACTAGTCCTAATGGTAAGTTGCATGTTTCTAATGGAAATAATATTGATAGTGGTAATCTAGAGTTTGTAATAGGGGGAACAAATAATGCCAATGCGAGAGCAGGTACAATAATAAAAAATACATCAACCCCTTATGAAATGAAAATAAGGGCAAGTAGAGGCGGAGCTGCTGGTCACAACCAGTCTTTAATATTAAATGACCTTGGAGGTAACGTTGGTATTGGAACGACTAGTCCAAAATCTACTTTAAATATTTCACAAGCAGTTAGCAATACACCTACAACCTTAACGATAGAAAATAAAAATACAGCAATAAATACAGGTTTTGATATTGGGCGTCTTGATTTTTATGCAAATGATGCTTCTGCTAGTGGAATAGCTGTTCAAGGGAGAATAAGTAACTATGCGGTAAATCCAGGTAATCAAGCAGGTTTAAAATTTTCCACATACGATGCATCTAACGGATTAGCTGAAGCTATGAGAATAGATAATACTGGAAATGTTGGTATTGGAACAACTTCTCCTAGTTATGTGCTTGATGTAAAGTCTTCTGCAACTAACAACCAACTCTTAGCACGGTTTAGTAGTGCAGATGGTGTTCGTGCGGTATTTAATACTGATAGTGACGATGATGGTTCGCTTTCTTTGTATGACAAAAGTGATGCCGCAAAAGTCCTTATTAGAAGCCTTGGTAACTCATACCTTAATGGCGGTAACGTTGGAATCGGAACGACTAGTCCTAGTGAAAAACTAGAAATAAAAGGTAATTTGTTTTTATCAAACAATGACTCAAAAATAGCTATTAATCAAAATCTCGCAGGTACGCCAACATATGGTTATGCGGACGGCAATAACGGACCTGGTCAGCTAATAGTAGCGGGATATGCAAGTACATCTCAGTTTCCGGGTATAATGACCTTAATGAATCGAGATGGCTCAATATCTGCAAATCAAGATTTAGGGGTTATACAGTTTGTAGCAAAAGATGATGCAACTAACGGGTATGCTACCTCTCAAATAATAGGAACATCAAACACCGCTGCAGGTACAGGAAATTCAGGTGGAGGTGTACTTAGGTTCTTGACCAGTAATGGATCAAGCTTATCTGAAAGGATGCGTATTGAAAATGATGGTGGAGTTGGTATTGGAACCCCCGACCCATTATCTAAACTTCACGTATCAGGCGGAACCTCTGCTCAAACAACTTTAACAATTGGAGCTGACGGAACTAATAATGATAAATCGTCAAAATTGTTTTTCAACGAAGGAGAAAGTGGTGTTACAAACTCTAAAGACTTTGGATTTTCTTTAGCTTATAACGGTAGTGGAACATCTTATCCAGGGCTAGCGGGTGATGAGTTTGGAATAATAAGACATAATAACAGCACTAACGGGGCTGTTATTATGAAGATGGCAAGAACAAGTAATAATACAACTTTTACAGGAACTGCTACTGCTACAAACTTTATATTGTCTTCTGATAAAAGGTTAAAAGAAAACATAAAAACATTAAAACCTAAAAAGATAGATATTAAATGGAAATCATTTAATTTAAAAACTGATAATAATTATAGAACAGGTGTTATAGCTCAAGAGCTAGAAACGGAGCATCCAGAATTTGTAAGAACAGACAAGGAGGGTTTAAAGTCAGTTGCTTACATAGATTTATTAATCGCTAAAATAGCTGAGTTAGAAGCTAGATTAGAAAAAGCAGGAATATAATGTCGAGTGTACCAGATACAACAACTTTTTCGCTAGCAGATGTAGTTGCAGCAGTGTTACCTTCATCTAACGATTTAGTTGAATGTTTTGATGACGCAGTTGACGGCGCTTTTGATAGCAGTTATGGGCCAGGAGATGAAAGCAATTTATTGCAATTTAGAAATTACGGTCAAGATGTAGCTGCTCAAAATCCGCTTAATATAGAATTAAATTTTACTCGCACAGGCGCATGTGCCGGAACTCGAGACATTCCTGTTTGGAAAAACAGAAATCCAAATTCAGTTTCAAATGGGGAAAAGTTTTGGGAAGACGATAATGGATCACCTGGAGATCCTTATCCTGGAAATGGTAACAATTTTTATGGTGCTTTTACAGGATTAAATTCATCCTCATTTAAATTAAGTAGTTTAGGTATTGTTTCTGATGTAGAAACGTGCAATACAGCTAATACTTTAACAGATGTTTTTTATGAGGATGAAGGCGGTAATACAACAACCCCTGTAGATTATTATTATGATGGTACTATTGGGGACGCTAGTAATTTAGAGGTAGCGGATATTATTTACACAGATATTACGCTTCAAACTCCTTTACAAACATCACCAGCACCAGCAACGTTTTATCAACAAATCGGTAGTGCAGCAACTACTACTAAATGTCCTTTTAGAGATAACGGAGGTAACGCTACTAAAGCTACTTTTACCATTAATAACTCCGGTATAATTGAATATAAAATACCTTGTCTTTCAATACTAGTTTAGCTTTAATAAATAAATAAATAAATATGACAACTTACGAATGGAATTGCAAAACGGTAGATGCTTACGTTGAACAAGCAGGAAACTCAGATGTAGTATATAATGTGCACTGGAGATTAACAGGCTCAGAATTTGTACCAGACTCGGAATTAAATGATCCTCCTACAGGTGAAACTTATTCTATTACTAATATAGGAGTACAAGCTTTAGATACAAGTGAAATAACAAATTTTACTCCTTGGGATGAAGTAACTGAAGTAGAAGTGGAAGCATGGACAAAAGCGGCTATGGGAGAAGAACAAGTATTACTTATAGAAACTAGTATTGCTGCTGAAATAGCTTTATTAATAGCTCCAGTGTCTATACAGCTAACGGTTGGACAACCTATTTAGGTAAAAATTGACTAAAATAAGTAATGATACTGATATACCATAAAGGTAAAAATTAAATCAAATCAAATTATTTTATGTCAGATGCAATAGTTAAAAACCTTAACTTTGGCGAAGATGCTAGAGGCAAAGTGTTTAAAGGAATACAACAACTCACAGATGCCGTAAGTTCTACATTAGGAGCTAGCGGTAAATGTGTGTTACTAGAAGATGGTTCAGGTATGCCGGTTATAACCAAAGATGGTGTAACAGTAGCTGATTCAATAATCTTGCGAGATCCAGTAGAAAATATGGGAGCTACTTTATTAAAGGAAGCTGCAAGAAAAACAGTTAGAGAAGCGGGTGATGGTACCACTACAGCTACAGTTCTAGCTCATGCAATATTAGAAGAAGCTTATAAAGTTTCTGATAAAACAAATTCGAGAGAATTAAAAGACGGGATTAATTCTGCTGTTGGAAAAGTAGTAAATTTTTTAAAGCTTATTTCTGTACCTGTTGAGGGTAACATGATAGATCAAATAGCTACAATATCTACAAACAACGATCCTGTTCTTGGAAAAATTATAGCAGATGCTTTTAGGTCAGTAGACAATACAGGTGTGGTGATGATGGAAACGTCGGCTAATGGTAAAACAGAAGTTGAAGTCGTTGATGGTGTTCAGTACGATAAAGGATTGACAAACTCTCATTTCGTTACAAACCCTCAGTCAAAAACAGCTGAACTTGAAAACCCTTTAGTGTTGCTAATAGAATCTCCAGTAGATACCATTAGGCAAATACAATCAGTGTTAGAGTATGTTATAAAAAACAATAAACCTTTGCTCGTTATAGGCGACTTAGATCAAGGTGTTTTATCTGCTCTAGCTATGAATAAAATGAAGGGTAATATAAAAGTAAATGTTATTAATGCACCGACATTTGGAATTAGTAAGAAAGAAGTCTTAGATGACTTGTCATTGCTAACAGGTGCTACAATTATAAATGAAGATCTAGGTGATGATATGGATATGATCCAGATCGAACATTTAGGGTCTTGCTTGAAGAGTGTAACTTCTCATGACGAAACAGTTATACAAGTTAAAGAGTCTTCTCAGGAAATACTAGATATTATAGAAGGTATTAAATCTGAATTAACTCAAGACAATTTACAAGCATATCAGATTATTAAGTTAGAGAAAAGATTAGCAATGTTAGCAGCCAAAATAGCTATCGTTAAAATCGGCGCTAATTCTGATATCGAATTAAAAGAAAAGACAGATAGAGTTGAAGACGCTATTTGTGCTACTAAAGCAGCAATCAAGGAAGGAATAGTTTCTGGTGGAGGAATTGCTTTATTAAACGCTTCGGATTATATTGCAGCTAGATCAGAAGGCGAGACAGTATTGCTAGAGGCTATTAGAGCGCCTTTTAAGACAATATTAGATAACGCTGGTATAAATAGCTATGATATTCCAAAAGGTAAAGGAAAAGGTCTTAATGTGGTTACAGGGAAAATGGTAAATATGATTAAATCAGGTATTATCGATCCCTTACTTGTTACTAAGAGTGCTCTTAAAAACGCAGCTTCAGTAGCTACTACTATTTTATCAACAGATTGTGTAATCAATAATTTGAGAATAGATGAAAGCAGTAGGTAGAAATATAATTATAAGAAAACTAAAAGAAGGGACTACCAAAACAACTGGTGGTCTCTTACTTGCAGAGAATCAAAGAGAAGACATTAGATACACGGAGGCTACTATAGTTTCATTAGGTGATGAGGCTGCTGCTACTGGATTAACAGAAAATGGTAAGATATTTTTTGACAGGCACGCGGGGCATAAGATTGAAGTAAACAAAGAAACTTACCATGTTATAAAATTACAAGATGTAGTTGTTGTTTTATGAGAAAGCTAGACGCACGGGATATAAAAGATTTAAACCTGCTAAAGCATTATAGGATAATAAGAAAGTGGGCATGTAGGAACAACGATCTTAACGATGCTGATCTAGAATTGTTAATCTACTTTGATTGTATGGAGTTTTTTACAAAACAAGATTTTAAGGTAGGCAGTTATTCTTATAGTTGGGATAACAAAAGATGGAATAGATTATTGAAAGAAGGATGGATAGTTGTATGGCGTAAAAGAAACAGAACTACTCAGAAGTATCATATATACAAGATAAGTTTTAAATGTAAACAACTTATAGCTAGAATGTATAGGGTTATGCTCGGTCAAGAAGATATACCAACAACTAAAAGATTTAATAAAATAATAGCTGGTAATTCATATACAGATAAAGTAATGACAGTAGCTATAGATAATGTTAACAAAGATAAAAGCAGATAATATGCAATCACAAGTAGATCAAATGACAGGTATGCCAATGGCGGATCCTCAACAGCAATTACAGCAGATGCCAGCTAATATGCAAGGCGGACGTCCTCAGAATTTTATATCTCAATCTCAACAACAAATGGGTGAACAAATGTTCGGCGGTCAATCGCTACCAACACCTATGTTTATGAGTAATAAACAAGAAGAAGCTTTTGGACCTGGAAGCAAAGTATACGAAAGTGGTAATACAGCTATATACGAAGGATTAAAATAAACAACTATGGAAGACAAGAAAAAAGCAATATTTGCTAACGAACAATTAAACGGACAAGTAGGTGAGAACGCTGTATGGGATGGACCATTAAGCAAAGTAGGTTTTCCAATGGGAAAAGGATCTAGCTCTGGTAGACTGGGCATGCAAGTGTCAAAGTATCCATGCCCTAACCCAAAAGGACCTATAACTCAGATTGCTAAAGGTCTTATGTAATGTGTGTTAGTGATATAAAATTATATTCATTGAATCTAAGTACTATGGCTATTAGTATGACAGAAATAGACGATATGATGAAACTAGTACTTTTGCTTATAACTATAGGTTATACATTGCATAAGTGGATACATTTAAAAAAGAAACCAAAATAAAATGGCTTACATACAACCAAGTAAACGAGAAAGCGAAAGTCCATTAAAAAGAACTAAACCTTATAAAGCAGGCATGAGTGCAGCTGAAAGGAAAGCTTATAATAAAAAGACAGGAGGCAAACTAAAAGCACCTCAACCAGGAGGAGGTTCTAGAAAAAAATCTTATTGTGCAAGATCTGCAGGAATAAAAAAATGTAAAGATCCAGATAAAAACGGAGATTGCCCTAACGATATCGCTAGAAGAAACTGGAAATGTTAAATAGTAAATAAATAATAAAATGGATAAATCAAGAAAAAAAATTGCACAAGACTATTCGCGTAATGCAATAGCAGATTCTAAGTCATCAAAAAAGTCTATTAAAAAAGACGGTAAATACGAAGCTAAAATGGCTGTTAAAGAAGCGTCTGGAGAAGGACCAAGTATGTATGGAAAAAGCAAAGGACCTAAAATGGGAGCTAAAAAAGGTGACCAGTCTAAGTCTAGAGCAGATTACGCTATGGATTCAGGAAAAACCGATAAAGGTTACAAAGGTAAAAGCGGATCTTCAAAAGGTGATCAGTCAGCTAGCAAAAAAGATTATATGAGTAAAGGACCAAAAATGGAATCTAATGCTCAAGAAAAAAAGAACTTAATGAAAGACAATCCTATTGATAGTAAAGCTTCAAAAGGAAGTCCAGCTATGAATCAAAACAAAGGATACGGTAAGCCAATGGCGTCACCAATGAAAATGACAGGATCATGGATGTCGAAGCATACAAAAAGTAAAATGTAAAACAGTAGAGTCTGTACAAAAACTCAAAGCCAAACACTAACACTAACACTAACTTAAACACAACAAACAAATGGCACAATTTATTAAATTTAACTGTACTGCAGCAGCAGCACAACCAGTAGTATTAATTCCAGTTGATCAAATTTCATCTGTAGTAACTGCAGCAAATGGATTAACCACAGTCATTAGACTTAAGGTTACAGGAACAGCAGCTTACACAATTACGCATCCAGTAGCACCAGTATTTGCTAGTGTAGCTGACAACACCGTAGTTGGAGCTATTTACAGAGCTATGGTAGCTAATCCAGGAGGTATTGTATCAACTGTAGGGTCACCATTTTTGACTCAACAAGCGCCGCTTCCTCAAACAGGTTCTGGAAGACAACTAATTACAGCACAAGCAACTTTTGTAACTTATACTCAAAACGCTTATCAAGCTTAATTAACCAAATATCCACAGGGCTTAAAAATCCTGTGGTATTTTTTAAAAAATCATAGCTATGGCTTTTATCATGAAAGGATGCGGTATAAACGTAGACAACACTCCAATTTATCAAATGGATTTGGAAGAAGGCGTTATGGGGCAAGCTAACAAAAATGGCTCTATATTAATAAATAAAAATTTAAATTCCAAAGAACAAGAAGAAGTGGTTAAACATGAGAACATTCATTTAGATCAAATGAAAAGAGGTGATCTTGATTACGATGATGATAATGTTTATTGGAAAGGAAAAAAAATACCAAGATCTTCTATGAGTGAAGGTGATAGAAATCTTCCTTGGGAAAAAGAAGCTTATAAAGTTAATAATAAAAAATATAAATAATGGCATTTAAAATGATGGGTGGAAAAGACCCAAAGTCAAAAACAGGTAATGGAGTACCAAGTAGTTTAATGGGAGGACCTAAAATGAAATCTTGCGGAGGACCAATGATGACTGATCCTAAAGACAAAGATAAAAAAGCTCTAACAAGAGAAGAACAAGTACAAAAACGTTATCCAGGAGCTGTTAAAAGAAAAGGAACTATCAATGATTATGATTATAAAGGAGCTACTTTAACCCCTGGTATTAAAAAAAAGAAAGTACTTAGTGATAAGAAAAAAATAATAAAAGCTATAAACAGCAAAAAATAAATGAATAAAATATTTGCATGGCTTACAGGCGGCGTTATCAAAGAGATTGGTAATGCTGTCGATAAGCTTACAACCACCGAGGAGGAAAAACTTGAGATAAAAAAACAAGTTCAAATCATACTTGAAGAAGCCAACAAAAATGCTCAGCAACAAGTAACTGATCGCTGGAATGCAGATATGAATTCCGACAGTTGGTTACCTAAAAACATTAGACCTTTGGTTTTAGTGTTTTTAACATTTGTATTTAGCTTACTTGCTTTTACAGATGGTAATATAGGAGAATTTAAAATAGCAAAAGAATACATACCAATATTTCAAACGTTATTGGTTACCGTGTACGGGGCTTATTTCGTAGGTAGAACTTGGGAAAAAGCAAAATCAATAATAAAAAAATAAATAAAAATTATGGGAATATATAAAGTAACAAATGGGTCGGTAGGTAAAGCCTTACCAATCACTGCTACCGATACGATAACAAGTCCATCTGCTTGGTTATTTGAAAATCAAACAGGAACATTAGGTAATAATTTAACTGGTTCTTTAATATACTCTGGCAGTGGAGGTAATATTTCCGTTATACTAGCAGACACAATAGGCGAGCAAGGTGTAGTTACATCATTAAATACAGATGGTACTTTTACAGGCGCTAATCCTTATTATACTGGATTCGTAGCAGGTTCTGGTTATGTGACAGAAGCAGGAATTAATACAACAGTTGTAACCACCGTGCCTAATTCACCGGCTACTGTACCAGGTGGTTTATCGGTAGATATTACAGTGGTGATGCCAACAACAAACGCAATAACTCCGGGAAATGGATATAGTGTTAATGCTTTTACAGTTGCAGAAGCCGGAGGATTATCTGGAAATGTTACGGGAATAGTAAATGGACCAGGAGCAATAGCAACTTTAGAGATAACAGATGGAGGAGTTGGTTACAAAGCAGGAGATGTTTTAACTATAGTTCAAGCTGGTGGAACTGGTGGATCTATAACTTTAGCCACTGCGCCTAATGGAGCGGTAAGTGCTGACGCTATAACAATTGCTGCTGGAAAAGCAGGATTAAGTTATTCTATTGGAGATATTATAACTATTACACAGGGAACAAATGTTTCAGCTAAGTTTTGCATAAGAGCAGTTAAAAACGACCTACCCGTTATCGCGAATGCAGTTGTATTTGAAGCGGTTCCTGCTGGAACAATATTACCAGTAGCAGTTAATTACGTCACAGCAACCGGAACTGTTGCTACAGGCTTAATAGCTTGTAAATAATATAATAACAAGTAACTATATAAATATAAATCAAATCTAATAAATTAAAATTATGAGTAAAGTAAAAAAGACTATCGAAGTACAAGCAAATGAAGTTAAAACTATTAAACCTGAGCAGTTAGAAACTATCAGGGAACAACAAGCTAAATTACAACAATCATTTACTGAAATTGGTTTTATTGAAAGCAGAAAGTATGAAGCTTTGCAATTACAAATGAAAGCATCTGAAGCTTTAGAATTAACTAAAAAAGAATTAGAAGAAGAGTATGGTCAAGTTAATATTGATCTTAAGGATGGTAGTTATAAGACTATTGAAAAAGAGGATGAGCCTGTTATGACAAAAGCGTAATGAGCTCTATTGTAAGAAAGATCAGTATAGGTTCTGACTATAAAAACGATGCCATGCATTATGCAGTTGGGCAAAACGTTTATGGTGGACATACTATTACAGCTATACTACACGATCAAGAATCAAACTCTTACAGTATATACATTAAAAAAGAAGATGAGGTAATGCCATGGAAGAAATTTAATTCTAACATGGCAATATCTGTTGAATACGATTTAGAGTATTAATGAAGAGCTTGTATGACTTTATCATCAAACCTCTTGGTGATAGATATGAGAACGAAATAAAGATTGGTGATAAAACTTTAATTTTAAATACTAAGATAGAAAGTTTTAAATCTGTTAACAACTTAGCTGTTGTAGTGGAAACGCCAAAGGCTTTTAAAACAAGTATAAAAAAAGGAGATATAGTATTAATACATCATAATGTTTTTAGAGTATTCTACGATATGAAAGGTGTTAAAAAGAATAGTAGATCATATTTTAAAGATGGTTTGTATTTCTGTGCTATTGATCAAATATATTTGTATAAGAATACAGAGGATTGGATATCATTTGGTGACAGATGTTTTGTAATGCCTCTAAAGAACGAAGACATTCTAACGAACGATAAAGAGCAAAAGCTTATTGGTATACTAAAGTATGGTAATAAGTCCTTAAAAGCACTTAATATTAACCCAGGAGATGTAGTTGGCTTTACGCCTAATAGCGAATGGGATTTTATCGTTGATGAACAGAGAGTTTTCTGTATGAAATCTAATGATATTGTAATCAAATATGAACACCAAGGAAACCAAATTGAGTATAATCCAAGCTGGGCACATCGCGATAGCTGAATTAGTTAAAGTAGCAAAAGAGCTTATTGTAGATTCAGACGATGATCTGACCGCTGATAAACTTAAAAATGCTGCTGCTACAAAAAAGCTAGCAATATTTGATGCTTTTGAAATACTTAAACGTATAGACGAAGAAGACAATATTTTGAATAACAAATCTAAAGAAGTTAAGGAAGAAAAAGCTTTCAACTTTCGAGGATTTGCTGAAGGTAGATCTAAATAATGTACGAACAAAGTTTATACAAAATTTTACCTAACCACATAAAAACCAAGGTTTTAAACAGAAACAATAAGTTTAAGAAATGGAAATACGGTTATGACGAAGATCATGACATGGTGGTTATAAGTAAAACTGGAGAAATTGGAGAAGTGTATGAGATACAAAATCTTGTAATAGCTTTACCGAAGGCTACTGACGTAGCTAAGATGGAAGGTAATAAATGGAACGCAGCCGAGTATCCTAAAGAATTAAAAAATATTAAAACTGTTTTTGATTGGAAGAATTACTCTGAACAATTTAAAGAAGAATGGTATGATTATATTGAAGAAGAATTTCAAAGACGTGAAAAAGGTTATTGGTTTTTTAACAAAGACAAGCCTACTTATATTACTGGTACTCAGTACATGTACTTGCAGTGGTCCAAGATTGATGTTGGGAAGCCAGACTTTAGAGAATCGAATAGATTATTCTATATATTCTGGGAGGCTTGTAAAGCAGATAGAAGGTGCTATGGCATGTCATATCTCAAGAACAGACGTAGCGGATTTTCGTTTATGGCATCTGGGGAGGCGGTCAACATGGCGACGATATCAAGCGACTCACGGTTTGGGATATTGTCCAAATCTGGCGCCGATGCTAAGAAGATGTTCACAGATAAGGTCGTCCCAATCAGCGTTAACTTTCCATTTTTCTTCAAACCCATACAAGACGGTATGGACAGGCCAAAAACGGAACTCGCATACAGGGTCCCGGCGTCTAAACTTACCCGTAGAGGACTCGATTCGAAGGTTCAAGCCGAGACGCTTACGGGGCTGGACACGACCATCGACTGGAAGAACACAGGTGACAACGCGTACGACGGTGAGAAACTCAAACTTCTCGTCCACGACGAATCGGGTAAATGGGAAAGGCCGAACAATATCCTCAACAACTGGAGGGTTACGAAAACGACATTAAGATTAGGTTCTAGAATTATAGGTAAGTGTATGATGGGATCAACATCAAACTCTTTAGATAAAGGTGGTGAAAATTTTAAACAATTATACAATGGATCAAACGTTGAAAAGAGAAACCGCAATGGGCAGACAAGTTCAGGACTCTATTCTTTGTTCATACCTATGGAATGGAATTACGAGGGATACATCGATTCTTATGGCTTTCCTGTATTCGATACACCCGAAAAAGAAAAAATAGTAGATTCTTTTGGTGATCCAATAAAAATAGGTGTTATAGAGTTTTGGAAGAATGAAGTAGAAGGATTAAAAGACGATCAAGACGGGTTAAATGAATTTTATAGACAATTTCCAAGAACTGAAGAACATGCGTTCAGAGACGAAGCAAAAGAGTCTTTATTTAACTTAACGAAAATATATGAACAAATAGATTACAATGCAGATCTTAAAAATTCATCGGTAGTTACTACTGGTACTTTTCAATGGGAGAATGCTAAGCTGGACTCAAAGGTTATATTTGTACCAAATAAAGATGGTAGATTTAAAATATCTTGGGTTCCACCTGTTAATTTACAGAATCGCGTAATAATAAAGAACGGGATTAAATATCCAGGTAATGAACACTGTGGTGCTTTTGGTTGTGATAGTTATGATATATCAGGTACAGTTGACCGAAGAGGTTCTAATGGAGCTTTAGCGGGTTTAACTAAATTTAGTATGGAAGATGTTCCACCAAATCAATTTTTTTTAGAATATATAGCTAGACCTCAGACTGCTGAGATATTTTTTGAAGATGTATTAATGGCTTGTGTATTTTACGGCATGCCTATACTTTGTGAAAACAATAAACCTAGGTTATTGTATCATTTCAAAAGAAGGGGTTATAGAGGCTTTTCAATGAATAGACCTGACAAGGTTTGGAATAAATTATCAGTAACAGAAAAAGAAATAGGCGGTATACCTAACTCAAGTGAGGATATAAAGCAAGCCCATGCTTCAGCTATAGAAACTTACATAAATACCTACGTTGGTAAAACAGAGCAAGGGTATGGAGACATGTACTTTCAAAGAACATTAGAAGATTGGGCTAGATTTAATATAAATAATAGAACTAGTCATGATGCATCGATAAGTTCTGGATTAGCTTTAATGGCTTGTAATAAGAATAGATATACACCTGTTTTTAATCAGGTTAAAACAGTAGTTCCATTGGGATTTAAAAAATACGATAACAAAGGATACTCTTCAAAAATAATAGAATAAATGATTTATACGACTTCAAATAATACTTTTCCAAGCCAAATAGTTTCTGACGAAGAGAAACAAAGTTACCAATACGGACGTGACGTAGGAAGAGCTATAGAAAATGAATGGTTTAGAGGAGATAGAGATGCTACTGGGGCAGGTAGATTTGCTGGTAATTGGCAATACTTTCATAATTTAAGACTGTATGCTAGAGGAGAACAATCTGTTAGAAAATATAAAGACGAGTTATCTATAAATGGTGATTTGTCTTATCTTAATTTAGACTGGAAACCAATAGCGGTATTATCTAAGTTTGTTGATATTGTTGTTAACGGCATGACTGATAAAGGTTATAAAATAAGATCTCACGCTTCAGATCCATTTGCTGTAAAACAAAGAACTGATCATGCTACAGCTATAGCGGAAGATGCTTTCGCTGCTGATTTAATGGCTGAAACTATGGCTAAAACCGGTATCGACTTAAAAAGAACCAGTATTCCTGTAGAAGAGTTGCCTAGAGATAAAGAGGAATTAGATATGCACATGCAACTTAGATATAAGCAAGCTATAGAAATAGCTGAGGAAGAGTTGATTGAAAATGTATTTGATTACAATAAATACGAGCAAACAAAAAGAAGAATAGCTTATGACCTAACTGTACTAGGTATTGGCTGCAGCAAAACAAGCTTTAACTTAGCTAATGGTATAGTAGTTGATTACGTAGATCCTGTGGATATTATATATTCTTATACAGAAGATCCTAATTTTGAAGATATATATTATGTAGGAGAAGTTAAAAGTGTACCTCTACAAGAACTAAAAAAAGAATTTCCTGATTTAACTGATGAGGAAATGGAAAAAATACAATTATATCCAGGGGATATTAATTATACAAGAACTCCAAGAGGTCAAGACAACGATAGAAATAACGTTCAAGTATTATACTTTGAATACAAAACGTATTCAGATCAAGTGTGGAAAATTAAACAAACAGATCAAGGGTTAGAAAAGTCACTTGAGAAGCCAGACACTTATAATCCACCAGAAAACGATAACTTTAATACTGTTAGCAGATCCATAGAGGTATTATATAGCGGGGCTAAAGTATTAGGCCACGAGCAAATGCTTAGATGGGAACTTGCTGAAAACATGACAAGACCTTATAGTGATCAAACTAAGGTTTCTATGAACTATAGTATATCTGCTCCTAGAATGTATCAAGGTCGAATAGAATCAATAGTTAGTAAATGTTTAAGCTTTGCTGATATGATTCAAATAACTCATTTAAAAATACAACAGGTATTACAGAAGTTAGTTCCAGACGGTGTATTTGTAGATGTTGATGGATTAGCTGAAGTAGATCTAGGTAATGGTACTAATTACAACGCTCAAGAAGCTTTAAACATGTACTTCCAGACTGGTAGTATAGTTGGTAGATCATTAACTCAAGACGGGGATCCTAACAGAGCAAAAGTACCTATTCAAGAATTACAAAGTTCTTCTGGTATTGGTAAAATACAAGCACTTATACAAACATATCAATATTATCTTCAGATGATTAGAGATGTTACTGGCCTAAACGAAGCTAGAGATGGCAGTCAACCCACAAAAGATTCATTAGTTGGATTACAGAAGCTAGCAGCAACTGCTTCTAATACGGCTACTAAGCATATACTTCAATCTTTGATGTACATTACAATAAAAACAGCTGAGAACATTAGTTTAAGAGCTGCTGATATGATAGATTTTCCTTTAACTAAAAACGCTTTAATGAATTCTATTAGTAGTTTTAATGTGGATACGTTAGAACAAATAGAAAAATTAAACTTACATGAGTTTGGGATATTTTTAGATCTTGAGCCAGAAGAAGAAGATAAGCAAGCTTTAGAAAAAAACATACAAATTGCTTTACAAACAGGTAGTATTGATTTAGAAGATGTAATAGATATAAGAGACATATCTAATATGAAGCTAGCTAATCAAATGCTAAAAATAAAACGTAAAAGAAAAGCTGAAGCTGCTCAAAAACAAAATCTTGAAAACATACAAGCACAATCACAAGCTAGCGCTCAAGCAGCTGAACAAGCAGCTATGTCAGAAGTGCAAAAACAACAAGCATTAACAGATAGTAATTTACAATTTGAACAAGGTAAATCACAATTTATAATTCAAAGATTACAAATAGAAGCTGATATTAAAAAGCAGCTAATGGCAGAAGAGTTTAACTATAGTATGCAGTTAGCTCAGATAAAAGCTAATTCAGAAGGAACTAAAGAAAAAGAAATAGAAGATAGAAAAGACGAAAGAACAAAAATACAAGCAACTCAACAATCAGAGTTGATATCACAAAGACAAAATGACTCATTACCAACAAATTTTGAATCATCAGGAAATGACACGCTTGGTGGTTTTGGGCTAGACAACTTCTAGCATTGTCAATATTAAATTATTTAATTATATTATATCATGGAAGAAGTAGCAAAACAAGAAGGTGAATTTTCTTTAAAAGGAAAAAACAAAAAACCTAAACAACTAAATAACGATGCTCCAGCTATAACGCAGGTTACTGTTAAAGAACCAGGTTCAGAAGCTAAAGAGGATATTACTAAAGTAGTAATACCTAGTGAGGATTTAAAACAAAAAGAAGATGCCATTCAAAAGCAAGAAACAGAGAGCCCTGTGTTACGCACAGAACAACCCGAAGTGGGATTGCAAGAAGTGGGACAGGGAGACAAAGACACCTCTGGAGATGTTATTACCGAGCTCACGCCTCTTAAAGAAGTAACTAAAGAAGAAGTACAACAAGTAGCAAAGCAAGCTCAGGAAGCTGTAAGAGATGAAAAAGTATTGGGTAGAAAACTACCTGAAAATGTTGAGAAGCTAGTTAACTTCATGGAAGATACCGGTGGCACTGTAGAAGATTACGTTAGATTAAATGCTGACTATTCTACTGTTGATGAAACCCAGTTGGTAAAAGAATATTATAAAAAAACAAAACCTTATCTGGACTCTCAAGACATGGACATTATCTTAGAAGATTATGAATATGATGAAGACATAGATGATGATAGAGATATACGTAAAAAGAAAATTGCGTTTAAAGAAGAAGTTAATAAAGCTAGAAACTTTCTAGAGGAGACTAAGAGTAAATACTACGATGAGATCAAGTTGAGACCAGGCGTAACTCAAGATCAACAGAAAGCTACTGACTTTTTTAGCCGATACAACGAAGAGCAAGAAGTAAATATTGCTAAACAAGAAAGATTTAAAGATGCTACTAAAAATGTTTTCAACGAAGAATTCAAAGGTTTTGATTTTAATGTAGGTGAAAAGAAATTTAGATATGGTGTTAAAAATCCTTCAAGTGTTGCCGAAGAACAATCAGACATTACTAATTTTATTGGGAAGTTCCTGAATAAAGAAGGAGAAATATCTGATCACAAAGGTTATCACAAAGCTTTATATGCTGCTAGAAACGCTGACACAATAGCTCAACACTTTTACGAACAAGGTAAAGCCGATTCAGTAAAAGATGTTATAGCTAAATCTAAAAACATTACAACAGAAGCAAGAAAAACATCAACTGGTTCAGAATTTGTAAACGGTTGGAAGGTTAAAGCGGTTAATAGTGGTACTGACTCTTCAAAACTAAGAATTAAAAATAATAAATTTAACTAAAAACAACAATTATTATGAGTTTAAGTCCACAATTTGGATCACTTGTACCTTCGCAGGGACAACAGATCTTACAGGGTAATTACCTACAATTTAACGGTGCAGGTGCCGGAGCAAATAACTTTGCACAACAGTATTTACCTGAAATTTATGAACAAGAAGTAGAGCGTTATGGAAACAGAACATTATCTGGATTCTTACGTATGGTTGGAGCTGAAATGCCAATGACATCTGATCAAGTAATTTGGTCTGAGCAGAATAGATTACATATTTCTTATGAAAATGTATTAACAGGAGGTGCTGGAACAAACACACTTGCTATTCCTGTTGCAGCTGGAATTGTTAATGTTATTTCATTAAATGATACTATTGTAATTCTTGATCCAGCAACTGGAACAGAGGCTAAAGCTGTAGTAACTGTTTCAAACACTTTAACTGGTGCTCTTACTGTAGCAGCTTATGATGGTGTAGCTATTGCAACTACTTTTGGTGCAGCTAATGCTGGATTAAAAATCTTTGTATATGGTTCTGATTATGGGAAAGGTTCTCAAATTGCAACTAATACAGCTGTTGCTGGAAATCAACTTCCTAATACAAGAGTATCTGTTACTCCTAACTTTACACAATATTCTAATTCACCAATCATCTTAAGATCTCAGTATACTATTTCTGGTTCTGATATGTCACAAATTGGATGGGTAGAAGTTGCAACTGAAGATGGAACATCTGGATACTTATGGTATTTAAAAGCTGAGTCTGAAACAAGATTACGTTTTGAAGATTACTTAGAGATGAGTATGGTAGAAGGTGAGTATAATCAAAATGCTGGTACTTTAGCTGCAAACCCTGGAACACAAGGTTTATTTTCTGCTATTCAAGCTCGTGGAAATGTAGAAGTAGGATTTACTGCTGCTGCTGGATTAGATGAGTTCGATGCTATCTTAAAGAATTTAGATACACAAGGAGCAATTGAAGAGAACATGTTATTCTTACAAAGACAAACGTCTTTAGATTTTGACGATATGTTAGCTGCAATTTCTGGTGGATTTGCTGGAGGAACTGCTTTTGGATTATTTGAGAACTCAGAAGAAATGGCTTTAAACTTAGGTTTTAGTGGTTTTAGACGTGGATCTTATGATTTCTATAAGACTGATTGGAAATACTTAAACGATGCTTCTACTCGTGGTGGAATCGTAGGAGTAAATTCTATTGAAGGAGTATTAGTACCTGCTGGAACATCTACAGTATATGATCAAATTTTAGGAACTAACATTAGAAGACCTTTCTTACACGTAAGATATAGAGCGTCTGCATCTGATGATAGAAGAATGAAATCTTGGTTAACTGGTTCTGCTGGTGGAGCTTCAACATCAACTTTAGATGCTATGGAGGTAAACTTCTTATCTGAAAGATGTTTAATTACACAAGCTGCTAACAACTTTGTATTATTCAAAGGAATCTAAAGATTCAAAATTAATGTAATAGTTACCCTCGATATAACATCGGGGGTATTTATTACCCTTATGTGACATTAGCTAGTATATACTTATAGTAAGGGGCTATTGTCATATATTTAACATTTATATTATATTATATTATGGCTACTAAAAAAGTACCAGCAAAAAAAGTAGAGGTTGCACCTCAACCAGTGGAAGCAGTACATGTAAAACCTGCTAAACCAAGTGAACCAACTTGGGAAATTAAAGATAGAATTTATTTTTTAAGAGGTAATAAAAACCCTCTTACTCTAACAATACCATGTCGTCATACTAGAAAGCATTCATTGCTTTACTTTGACAGTAAACTTGGTAAGCAAAGAGAAATAAGATACGCTACTAATCAAGCATCTCCGTTAGTAGACGAACAAAAAGGAGAATGTACATTAGGTCATATTCAGTTTGCTGATGGTGATTTAAAAGTACCAAAAGAAAAACAAAACTTACAGAAACTACTATCAATGTATCACCCTTTAAAAGGAAAGATATATGATGAATTTAGTGCAGTTGAAGAAGCTGAAGATGATTTAGATGAATTAGATTTACAGATCGATGCTTTAGTGTTTGCTAGAGAAATGGAAATAGATCAAGCTGAAGCTATAATGAGAGTAGAGATAGGGACCTCGGTTAATTCCATGAGTTCTAAGGAGCTTAGAAGAGACTTGTTGTTGTTTGCTAAGAACAATGCTAAACTATTCATAGAATTGGCTAATGACGAAAATGTGCATTTAAGAAATGTAGCTATTAAAGCAGCTGAAGCTGGGATTATAACTCTTTCTCCAGATCAAAGAACATTCTCGTGGGGATCAAATGGAAGAAAACTAATGACAGTTCCTTTCGATGAAAATCCTTATTCTGCAATGGCTGCTTATTTTAAAACCGATGAAGGTGTTGAGGTATTTAGATCAGTAGAGAAAAATTTAGATTAACATGTAATAATTAGTATATACCGGCTGCATTACGTGGTCGGTTATATTATAATAAAAAAACAAAATAATGGCTATAAACGTAGATTTAGTTTATAAAACTGTGTTGCTAATACTTAATCAGCAGCAAAGAGGATATATAACTCCAGATGAATTCAATAAAGTTGGTAATCAAGTGCAACAAGGTATATTCGAAAGATATGCAAGCGACTTAAATCAACAACTTAGAATCCCAGAGAATGATAGCGAATATGCCAATAGAGTAAAAAACTTAGAAGAAAAAATAGATATTTTTAAAAAAATAGATCCAGCAGTTTATGCAGATCCTTATTTTAATCTACCATCAATTTCATCAGTTGCAACTTTAACACAAACGTTTTCTAACCGCTTGCCAAACCTTCCAACTAATAGAGTGTTTATTATAACTGACTGGTCTGTAGCTCAATCTCAAGGTTCTTTAATTAAAATATTTTTAAACGGTATTGAACAGACTATTGCTCAGGCTACTTTTTCTACAACCACGAACATCGTAACATTTACTACTGCTCCACCAACGTTTGATGTTATATTAGTTCAATTATACCCATCAACTTTTTATAGACTTGGTACAGTTATACATAAAGACACTACTTTAGTGCAAATGGTAGAAAGAAATGAATTTTACTTAATTCAAAACTCTCCATTAACAGCTGCTACTATATCACAACCAATATTTTTATATGAAGAAGAACGCTTACAAGTGTTCCCTTCTACTATAACTTCTGAAATTAAAGTAAGTTATATTAAAAAACCAGATCAAATTAAATGGGGATACATTACTGGAGGATTAGGTCAATATATTTACAACCCACCTACATCTACAGATTTTGAATTACATCCTTCAGAACAAGTTGATGTTATAACAGGTATACTTTTATATTCAGGTGTTATAATACAAGATCCTACAATAATACAAGTAGCTTCGCAGCAAATACAAAAAGAAGAAATAAACGAAAAATCATAATAAATGGGACTTATAACAGAAACTAATGAACAGTATTATGCAGGTTCTCAAAAGTTTATAGCAGCAACTGCTTTAGGAGGACAAGTATTTACAGCTACTTTTGACACTAATTTAGTGTTTGGTAGTTTTAATCCATTAGCCGTAAACTATGCTTTAAATAATTTTAAATTATATACAGCAGCTCCAGGCGTTTTAATTTATACTGAGTACGTTGATGCTTTTACCGTTGCCGGTGATGCTATAACTATAACAGCAGCAATTCCTTTAAATACTAGCGTAGTAGTTCAATTAAAAAGACTAGACGGAGGTAATTATGGAGAAAGAGATGCTGTTGGGCAAGCTGTTGAAGATAACTATGATAGCTATTCTTATATTAAATTATCAGAAGTAATAAATAATTTTTTAGTAGCATATGTAGGTACTGGTAAACTTATACCAAGTTGCAAAAGAACAGATATAATTTTCCACGCTAAACGAGCTCTGCAAGAATTTAGTTATGACACTTTGCAAAGCATTAAATCTCAAGAATTAAATGTACCGCCTAGCCTTAGCGTTGTAATACCTCAAGATTATGTTAATTATGTTAAAGCTTCTTGGATTGATTCCATGGGTGTTAAAAGACCTATTTATCCTGCAAACAATTTAACTATAAATCCTTACTCAACACCTTTACAAGATAATAGAGGTATTCCAACTCAAGATAATTTCGGGGAAAACCTAGAGGGAACATCGATAACAGAAGCTAGATGGGCTAAGGCTGATGATAATTTAATAAGCGGTAGATTAACACCTGAATTATTTAATAATCAGTATGATGCTTATGGGTTTAATGAAATAGGCAGAGAGTATGGTCAACGTTATGGGATGGATCCTCAATACGCACAGTCTAATGGTTGGTTTACTATAAACCATAGAGAAGGATTGATGTCTTTCTCTAGCGATCTAGCAGGTGCCTTAATCGTGTTAGAATATATATCTGATGGATTAGCTTACGACTTAGATACTAAAGTACCTAAGATGGCTGAAGAGGCTATGTATGCTTATATTAGTCATGCAGTTCTTGCATCAAGAATAAATCAACCAGAATACGTAGTTAACAGATTAAAAAGAGAAAAAAGCGCTAAGCTTAGGAATGCCAAAATAAGATTATCTAACATTAAACTTGATCAGATAATTCAAGTAATGAGAGGTCAATCTAAATGGATAAAATAATAAACTAAATGGCTGAAGTTAAAAATACTTTTCTTAAAGGAAAAATGAATAAAGATCTTGACTCTCGTATAGTACCTAACGGTGAATATAGAGAAGCTAGAAATTTATCTATAAGTAGATCAGAAGGTTCTAAAGTAGGTGAATTTGAAAATGTTTTAGGCAATACTTCTATATCAAGTTTAATAGGAGCGTCTGCTACAACTGAATTTATTAGTAAATTTATAGATAAAAATAGCAATGTAGGATACCTTTTAGCAACAGATTTTAATAATACAGACCCTACAGTAAGAGCAACCAATGCAAACAATTGCTTTATTGTTAAAGTAAATTTAGATGTAGCTGTAATTACTAATCCTGTTATATTAGTTCAAGGCTTCTTTTTAAACTTTAACATAAGTTTTCCAGTAACTGGTATAAACTTAATTGAAGAATTATTATTTTTTACTGACAATTTAAATCAACCAAGAAGAATAAATGTAACAAAAACTCTTGGTCATTATACTAAAGAAGAACAAATATCTGTAGCTAAGTTTTCTCCTTATCAGCCTATATTGGCTATGGAAAGATTGCAGGCAAGGGTGCAAAAAAGTGGAGGGTACACATCGTCTAATGTTATAGATGTTAATCAAACTGAATTTGACAAAATACAAGTAGGTGATATACTTACGGATAGAAACAAAATAACTGGACAACAAATAACAGGATTAGTTACAATTATAAGTAAAGCTCCTAAAGGCAACCCTGTACAATTAAATAAAGCTATTTTAACATTATCAAGTCCTATTACAATAGATGACAATGTGGCTCTCGACATTAGTAGACCAAGCATGACAAATAAGAAGGATTTTGAAATGGCTAATCATTCTTCTGGAACTGTTACAATAGTTGACCCAGGAACGTTGGCTGCTACATATACTATAGGAAATGGTCTTGATAGTTCAAACTCCAGTCCATTTATATATAACGGTAAAAATGGTATACCTAGAATAGGTGATTTAGTTAATGGTGATGGTATTAGTTCAGACACTAGAGTAGCAACTGTTAATGTAGTTAATCAATATAGAAATCCAAACTCTACATCTAGTCCAGAATCTTTTGCAACATTTCAAGAAATTACTGTTACTTTAGACAAGACAACAACAATGTCAACTGGTGATACTATATCAATAAGTGATAATCCTAATTATGATGCAGCTTGGAATGGTGATGACAAGATTTTAGAAAACAAGTTTGTAAGATTTAGTTATAGATTCAAATTTGAAGATAATGAATATTCATTAATAGCTCCTTTTAGTCAAGCAATGTTTATACCTAAACAATATGGTGAGTTTGGAGGTGGTTCATTTTCTGACAAGGAAGACATGGACAATGCCTACACTTCTACTATATTAAACTGGTTTGAAAATAATATAAACAATATATTATTAAGAATACCAATGCCTCAAGCAGAACCTGCTTTAGTAATAAGTACTCAAAAAATATCTAAAATTGATATACTTTACAAAGAGTCTGATGCTTTAGCTGTTAAAGTGTTAGAAACAATAGATGTAGAGTCCTTAATTCCTATGCCCCCAAACCCAAATCCTTTTACATTAATTAGTTTTGATGATGCTATTAATGGTATTAATGATGTAAGCTTTTTTGATTATGATTACAGCTCTATAAAACCATATAAAACTTTACCAAATAACCAAATAACAAGAGTATCTGATAAAGTACCTATAAAAGCATTAGGTCAAGAAGTTATAGGTAACCGTGTAGTATATGGTAATTATGTGGATAGACACACAAGTCCTGCGTCTATAAACTATAGCGCTTACGCAGCTAATAAATCTACAAACTTTGATAATTATACGCAATTTCCAAATCATCAATTAAAACAAGATAGAACATATCAGGTTGGTTTTATTTTATCAGATTATTACGGAAGACAATCAGATGTTGTATTATCTTCACGTGATGGAACTAATCAATTGGGTTCAACTGTTTTTAATCCATATAACGACTTAACTACACAACAGCAAGTTCCAATACTAAATTGGTTAGGAAATGCTTTAAATGTTACTTTATACACGGCTATAACTGGATCAGATGGTGATGGTTCTCCAGGTATATATAATGAAATTACTAATCCTTTAGGATGGTTTTCTTATAAAATAGTTGTTAAACAACTACAACAAGAGTATTATAATGTTTATTTACCAGGCTTTGTAAATGGTTATCCTATAACATCTCTTACTAATTCAGAAAGAAATATTAGTTTTTTCTCAACTTTACAAGGAGATAATATAAATAAAGTACCTAGAGATTTAAACGAAGTTGGTCCTAATGATAGAGAATTTACTACAAGTGAAAACTTAATAATAAGAGTAAATAATCCTGATATAGATAATAAAACAGAAAACCCTGAAGCTTATATCAAATCTAATGCATGGAACGCTCAATACTATCCAGGTAATTTACAGCAAGAAATACTGCAAATAGGTACCGTTAGAGACTTAGAGATACAAGCAATACCTTTTAAACCAAATGCACTAGAAGGTGAATATGGACAAACAGCAATAGAGCAAAGCTATGTATATGAAAATGCTCCTTTAAATACTGGTGCAATTATAGCGGTTAATGAAACACCTGTGCCTACTGGAGCAATACCTTGGGGTAAAGCTGGTCCAGATCCTTCTTTTTACAATGCTGATTCAAATCCTTTTGTTTTTAAAGGTGATCAGTCACAAAATAAAAATAATCCAATAGGAGGCGTTGTAACAGTTAACTCCGTAAACACTATACCACCAATTAAAACAAGATTATCTATGGTACCTTTTCTATCTGTAGCTGAAACCAGGCCTGTAGAATCTTTACTAGATATATACTGGGAAACATCGTTATCTGGTAATCTTGTAACTCTTAATGGGTTAGTTAACTCTCAAAGTGATGGTATTACGGCATCAAACTTTGAAGCAGCTAATTTTCCTGAAAGTATATTAGCAGGTACTCAAACAGGTTTTGGATTTAATTTTTTAAACGGAGCAGGTCAATTTATTCCAGCTTCTCAAATAACTTTAAATTCTTTTGCAATAGCAGATGGAGAAGGTACTGATAAAGGAGCAATTTTTACATTAACTAAGAACATACAGCAAACTGCTTTTGAAATAAAAGCTACTGCTGCTAATTTCTTTTTTAATGATGATATTTTTGCAACCCCTGCAAAAGGTGTTTTTACTATAACACTTAATGTAACTTTTAACGGGGAAGCTGCACTTGATATTATTTTAGCTCCATTAACATTAACAAACGTAGCTCCAATAATAGATAATTTTGCACAGCCGACAGTAACATCAGCAATAGGTACTATAATAACTTTAACAGGTAAAAATGGTAGTGCTGATACATCAGTTAATACAACTCAGCTTAATTGGTCAATTGTTTCGGTAAGCCCTGTAGCAGATACCAGTAAGATTCAAATAAATGCAGCGACAGGCGAATTATCTAACAACGCTGTATTGACGGATGCTACTTTTTATAGCATAAATGTTAAAGCAACTGATGTTAGTGGTAATGGATTAGATAGCTCACCTGCTTCTATACAGTTTCAAATCGGATCTGCTACAGGTAATAAAGTAAATAGGGCATTATGTGATGGATGGATAGGTACAAGTCTTACAGGTTGTACTGACAGTTTAGGTGTTATTTTTGATAACAATACTACGCCTACATCTGTGCCAACAAGTCCAGTTACTGTTTTTAACACTGGTAATAGCGGTACTTCAAGAACATATCCTGCTAATAACGCAGCTAATAGTTATAACGTTTTACAAAGAAACCCTACTACAGCTGGCGATTTTGGCCAACCAACACAAAACAATACTACAGGAGCTTTAGTGCAAGGTACGTTATATATAACACCAACATTAACAAACGTAGGTGGAACAGGTAATGATGATGATACTATTACCTTTACTATTCAATATTATAATACTGCTACTTCAGCCTGGATTCAAGCTACTGACTCATCTGGTAATGAGATTAGAAATATATCCTTATTTGTACCTGCTAATAGTACAGTAAGTAGTGAAAAAATATTTGATACAGCAGGTGAGTATAGGGTTTTAACATCCACAGTAACAGGATTCATGTGTGGTTCTGGTGGAAGGGGTACTTCTTTTAAAGTTAATTTTGGAGATGCTAACAATAGGTTAAGTTGTGCTGGTGCACCACTATAAGTAATAAATTAAGAAAACAAGTAATTAATATAATATGTCAATAACACTAGAAGTAGGGTATTTTAACTCATTTTATTTGAAGAGAATAGCTGATATACCGGTGCCAGTAGGGCCAACCGCTATAGTGCCTGCCCAAATGCCTGACACAACACTTGTGCCTTATCCTTGGGTAGCGCCATCAGCTTCTACTTTAGAAGAAGATTGGTATGTTGAAGAATCAAGAATAAGAGGTGGTTATAATAATACATCTACAGATTTAGGTGTAAAAGCATATATAGTTGAAGATAACGATGCTCAGCAAAGAAGATCTAACTCTTTAATATACTCAGGTATATTTAATTCTAGAACAGGTATAAATCAATCTAATCAAT
>Ga0307996_1000043_pt1 | contig 32572 bp, 28 predicted proteins | sample Davwhametageno35_FD_203143 | JGI IMG/M metagenome (GOLD analysis project Ga0307996, IMG submission 203143) | Marine microbial communities from Davis Island wharf, Antarctic Ocean - #35 | ecosystem: Environmental > Aquatic > Marine > Unclassified | place: Antarctic Ocean: Davis Island wharf...
CAATTTTAAATCTAAATTTTCTGTTGCGGCTTCAACTACTAATTGAACATCAGCGACACCAGCTTTCATATCTGTATAGGTAGCTAAATTAGCTAAGGTGTTATTTTTATCATCCTCAGATATTTTCTCTTTAGCTACTATTCTACCTAAATTCTTAGTGATGGTTGCAACTGCTTTATCTAAAGCATCTTGAGAAATATCTATTAAATTAACTTTAAATCCACTTTGAGCGAAAGTGTGAGCAATACCATTACCCATTGTTCCTGCTCCTATTACTGCTACTTTTTCCATTATTCTTTAGTTATGTTATTATATCCTGAATCAAGTTAAAGATGACATATCGTTTAACCGTGTTTAGCTGCTAAATATCTTTCAGCTTCTAAAGCTGCCATACAACCTGTTCCTGCTGCTGTAATTGCTTGTCTGTAGGTTTTATCTGCTGCATCACCAGAAACAAAAACTCCTGCTAGATTTGTTTTTGCAGTACCTGGCTGTTCGTATTCAATATATCCTGCCTCATCAAGGTTAAGGTAATCTTTAAATATTTTAGTATTTGGATCGTGTCCAATAGCTACGAAAAATCCAGTACAAGGAATTGTTGATTCTTCTCCAGTAATGCTATTTTTTACTTTAGCTCCTGTTACTAAATCATTTTCTCCTAAAACCTCAACAGTACTAGTATTGAAAAGAATTTCGATGTTTTCTGTATTCTTAACTCTTTCTGCCATTATTTTAGATGCTCTAAACTCATCTTTTCTTACCAACATAGTAACTTTCTTACAAATATTAGACAAGTAGTGTGCTTCTTCACAAGCAGAATCTCCTGCTCCAACAATAACTGTCTCATGTCCTCTATAAAAGAATCCATCACAAACTGCACAAGCAGAAACACCTCCACCAGCTTTTAAATAATGTTGTTCAGAATCTAATCCTAAATATTTTGCTGATGCTCCTGTAGAAATAATTACAGTTTCTGCATGGATTTCTTTTTTATCTTCAATCCATACTTTATATACATCTCCAGAAAAGTCAACTTTAGTTACCCATCCATTTCTGATATCTGAATCAAAACGTTTTGCTTGAGCTTCTAATTGCATCATCATTTCTGGTCCAGTTACACCATCTGCGTATCCTGGAAAATTTTCAACTTCGTTAGTTGTTGTTAATTGTCCACCAGGCTGCATACCTTGGTATAAAACTGGAGCCATGTTAGCTCTTGCTGCATATATTGCAGCGGTATAACCTGCAGGTCCTGAACCTATAATTAAACACTTTACTTTTTCTATTTCCTCTGACATATTATATAAATTTTGAGACCCTAAAATTAAGGTTTTGAAATCGGTAAAAAAATAGATAATAGATATTTTTAGATCGTAAATTTTACATAGGATTTCAATTTAGGCTGATATCCTATATCGTTATTACAAATGGTCAATAAATAAATTAGATAGTATATGTAACTCCAGTACCCAATTGACCTCTATAATTCCATCCCAAAAGTGACATACTTCGTCATTTTTAATGGCTGGACCACTTTGGTGTCCAACAGAAATAGATGCCCAATCAGAATCTGTACCTAGTCAAACTCTAGCTCATTAACATTAGTTCCTTTAAACTGTCCTTTCTGTATTGCAACTTCAAACATCAGTAGTTATATTACTTGGATAGATGGCACTCCTCTAATAACAATTCAGCAACTCATACACTAGAGAATGCTATTACCTGAAGTAATTGGAAGTGATGAAAGTATTAACGATTTATTTGAAATGCCACTCGGAAATTGCATCACGAGCAAAGACCTTAACGAAAAATATACCCCTTTTAAATTATAAAGGTAAAATAAAGAACCTCCTTATCAAACCTTATATTCTAAAACAAAAAAAGCAGCTTTTACGTATCTTCATTTTTATCTCTATTTCAAAAATCCTTCAAGTATCTCTATCAGAACCTTAACATCTGCTTCCTTATTTCGGACTAAGGTATCATCTTCGTTACATTCAAACTCATCATAATCCATTTCAACCAAGCCAATTCCTTTTTCCTTCAATACATCTCTTTTTCGTTGAGCATATATTTTCCTTTGTTCACTACGCTTTATATTACTTACGGTAATTACTTTAGCGTCATCAGACTCTTCATCCCCTTTTTCATAAAACTCAATCGCCATATTTAAACCAAAATAAAAAGCATCTAAAGGCAATCGAGTTCTTCTTCTTCCATCTTTATGTAGATCTCCTAACAGATAATTAAATGAATGTTGATGAACAGCTTTTTCTTTTAAGATCTCATTACACAAACCTACCAAGTAGTATTCGTCACTATTCTCTTTTCTTAATGCTATTCGCTGCTTATGCGTTTTGGGTAAAGCAACATCTTTTGAGACATACTGAGCTCCTTCTCTTACAAAATACCAATACGTATCTATTCCTTTTCTTTCAGCGTGTAATAAAGGTATCTTATCCAACGCTTTTTCTTTATCTAACGCTCTTAAAAATTTTCTAAGAGGCAAGCCTTTCTTTTCATCCTTATAAAAAACACCCGCAGCTATTAAACCTGGCATTATTTCTTTTGCAGGCACCCATTCTACTGTTAAATTATTCTTAAAATAATCAGCTATCACCTGATTTATGCATACAATTCCATCCTCACTCATACTTTTTCTCTTTTAACTATTTATAAATCTACACACACTTTTCAACTCCAATATTATACTTGAAAACAAAAAAAGCAGTTACTTTAAGTAACTGCTTGATTTTTAGTGTAGCGAGAAAGGGATTTGAACCCTTGACCTCTGGGTTATGAATCCAGTGCTCTAACCAACTGAGCTACCTCGCCAAATGCGGTTGCAAATATAGTAGTTTTGTCTTTTCAAAAGACATTTCATTGGTTTTTTTTTATTTACAATCTTATCACGCATAAAACTCAATATTTTCACTATATTGCAACCAGTGTTAATACTTTGATACCATGAGTGATAAAGTGAAATATGAGTTAGAGTTTGTGATTAAATCATCGGCTAGTTTTTTATATAAATATTTAGCTACACCAAGTGGTTTGGGCGAATGGTTTTGTGATAATGTGAACTCAAGAGGTGAAGTTTTTACTTTTATTTGGGGAAATTCGCAAGAACAAGCGAAACTAATCACAAATAAACGCGATCAATATATCAAATTTAAATGGCTAGAAGATGAAGATGAAGAGTCTTATTTTGAGTTTAAAATTGAAATTGATGCAATGACTAAAGATATCTCTTTATTAATTACTGATTTTTGTGATGAAGATGAATTAGAAGAATCTAGATTACTTTGGGAAAGCCAAGTTGATCAGTTACACAGCTTAATAGGGGGTTAATTCTATTTGAGATTTTCTCCTACGGCAATTAACGATTGTACTACCCTTTCTATCATTTCATCCTCTTCGCTTTTTTTAGGATTATACCGTGATTTTAAATTTGCTCCATACAATCTCCCTACTCCTTGATAAATCCAGGCTTTAAACCCGCCTCTCATATCTTTTATAATATCGTAAGTAGATTCTCCTGTTTCTCTATCAATTAGCTTTACCAAAACTTTACCAGAGGTTTGCGACATTTTCTTAATCACATCTTCAAACTCTAATTTTAAGGCTTTTTCTCTTTTTCTCATTAACCGCCTTCGCCTTCGTTTAGATTTTACTCCATCTAATTCGGCATTGTACATTTTTAATTTATTGGCTGCAGAAACAGCATAAGGATATACTTTTTTAACATGCCACCTCAACTTCCTAAACAACCTATCTTTTTCTGAATTTTTATAAGGCTGCAAGTCTACTAAGGAAAACTCCGACATATTATAGATGTACAAAGTATCTCCATCAATAACAACCTTCTTCATTACTCCACTTTTAGTTGGAGTTGAATTAATATAAAATGAACTATCCACTTGCTTGTTTTGCTCCCGGACATAACCAAGCATAGAGTCTTCTTGTCCTTTAGCAACCAACTCTTTAATTTTCGCTAAAATCTCTATTTTTTTTTGCTTTAACTCTTTTTTAGAGCATTTTTGTGCTGAAACATCACCAATTGTAAAATAAATTAGCAGGAATAGTATTATATGAGTTTTAAATTCCATGTCACTATTATAAAACTAAAAAAACAAAATAGAAAATTAATTACAAGTTTCACAATATATCCTCTTTACTTTTTCATTTGTCAAGTTCTGAAAGCTCATATTTGGTGTGCCAAATAAATTACAAAAACGCTCTTTATTTAATTCTTTCGCTTTATTCATAAACCCGACAAGTTGATTATTAGATACTTTTTCTTTATCATAAATGGCAACGGTTAAAAATTTATAAAGAAACTCTTCATCAATATTAGCTTTCATTGCAAACGGTTTCATTATTTCTATTGCCCAATCAATTCGTAGTTGAAATATAAAATAATTAGCGATTCTAAAACTTTGATCTCTATCTAACTTAGAAGAAAATAAGGCACTTTTAACGCTTTTTAGCGCTTTCTCCCTTAGCCTAAATTGCTTATTATCATAATAGAAATCCGCCGAAATAATATTATAGTTTAAAATTAAACGGTTAATCATCCATTTTTCAATACTGGTATTACCCAATGCTCTAATTTCTTTTAACAATAATTTAAGCTCTGATTCTGTACTATAATTATTAGAAAAAATTAGAAGCCTTAATACCGTTTTGTTATAACGTAAAAAAGCATTGACAGGATCAACAATAAGCTGAGACTCAATTTCACGCAATAAAACACTGTTTAAACTATCTTTATTTTCTGTTTTTGATACAAACCATTTTAATGCAATTTGATTATTAATAAACGGCACATTAGCAATTGTATGTGGTATTTTAATATCCAATATTTTATCTGCCCCTACATTACCTTTCTCAACATTCTTTAGCATTACAGATTGATACACTTTTGCTTTTCCATAATCCTTTTCTGTTAAAGCCTTTTTAAACCATTCTGGTAAAACCCCAAAAAGGGATTCATCCATAAAAAATTTTTCAACAGTTAATGTAATTTCAGCTTTCCGCTGACTAGCTAAATAAGGGTCTAAATTATATTTCAACTCCTTAGAATTAATAAATGCTCTTAATTCTTTTTTAGAAAAGGCGGTCAACTCTGCTTCATAAGGAGAACCTTTTATCGACTCATAAAACCCTTCGTAATTTTCTTTAGTTGTAATGTTTGTTTCTACATCTTGTAATTTATACTTTTTAATTGCGTCTAAAATACTATGAGCTCTTCTCTTTTGTATTGTCTCGTTCGCTTTCACTTCTCCATCTAAAGATGAGTAAGCAACCACCTCAATACGTTTTAAACTGAATCTATTTAGACTTAAGGAGTCTAAAAAGGGTTTTAAGTCTGCACTATTATATTCCGCATTATTTATTTTAAACGGAACGGTAAAGCTTAATTGATTCATAATAAAATCTGATTTACTACTAACAGATAAGGTGTCTAACAGAAAGTTTAAGTCTAATGATTTTAAGTTGTCACCTTCTAAACTGTTGTATCTAATGGTTTGACATAAGCAGTTATCTTTTAAGATTAAGATATTGAATTCAGCATTATTCGTATCAATATAAGCGGGAATTTGTCCTAATGAAAATTCAAGTTCATTTCCTTTTTTCAATTCATTTTTTCCGAATAATTGAGTTTTTGATACTGGATTTAACAAAATACCCTTATGAAATTGAGAAGGATACATTTTATTTCCTTCACCACAGTAAAATTGATTTCGATCAACAATATCTAAGGCAATTCCATCTCCTGATTCGCTTAAAATATCTTTTAATTGTTCTAAATCATGATAATAAAAATATATTTCACCGTTCTTAAATTCAATATTATCGGACATTAAATACCGTAAATAAGAGTACTTTTTATCTATCTCTGCACACTTTGTTTTATCATATGGCTTAATCCCATAATCATCTCTCATAGGTTTTACACCCATCGGCAATACAAAAGGTTGAGAAGCTACAACATATGTAGCTACTAGTGTTTCCCTGTCTTCCTCCTCTTTTAAAATTATTGAAACACCATAGTTAACGTATTTTTCGCTACCTATTATTGCTATTCCACCTTTTGATGTGAGCCAATTTAAAGCAATAGCTTTTGCTACATTAGCGTAAGATTTTAGCTTTGTTTTTTTAAGCTCTCCTGGCAAGCTGACATAGGAGCCAACTATTAGCTTACAACATTTCTCCCCAACAAGGCCATGCATTCCATTATAAAACAACACGCGTTTAAATGGAGAATCTTTTTTTGTTGAGGCTTGTTTATGCTCAACTCTTCCTGAACTTAAAATATACTTTGTCTGATCCTCTGCGGCAAGATCAAGTACATCATCTTTTATGAATAATGGCAAGTTTTTACTATCCCTAAAAAAATCGATTTTTTGTTGAACAAGATCCTCAAGGTATTCTTGATCATACTTATAATCCACATCATCAAATTCTTGCTGAGCCAATAAGCCAAAAGAAAGTGAAAAAAATAATATTGATAAGTAAATTTTCAAATAACCTTATTTAATTTTTTAATTTGATAGTTTCCAATTATGATACCACAAAATAAATATAAACACAATAGACCGTAAACAAAACAAAGCCTCTTAATCTATTTATTTTATATCCAATAATAATTAACGGAAATACTAAAAGAGAAATACCTAATACCCAATAAATATCATTAGTAATTACTTGCATAGAAACAGGTAATTCTTTTACCATAGCAGTAATTCCAACAACTCCCAGTATATTAAAAATGTTAGACCCAATTAAATTACCAACAGATATATCTGTATGCTTTTTAAAGGCAGCTACCACAGAAGTAATTAATTCTGGGACACTAGTACCAAAAGCAACGATAGTAACTCCAACAACATGTTCACTTACTCCAAAGTTTAATGCAATAATCTCTGCTCCATCGACTAACCAGCTTGCTCCAAATGCAAGTCCAATAGCACCTCCAACAATATATAAAACATTAACAAGCATACTGTATTTTTTCACTTCTTCAGTATCCACATCAAGCTCTTCAGTCTTGTTTTCCTTTTTGGCGCTCCAAAACATGTAATAGTTAAAAGCAACTAAACCTAATGTAAGGACAACACCTTCATACCATACTATTTTTTGATCGAGAATAAAGATGTAAAACAAAATGGTAGTTCCCATCATAATGGGCCAATCAATCCTTGCTGTAGACCTTTTAACAACTATTGGTAATATAATAGTAGTAATACCCAAAACCAAGGCTATGTTCGCGATATTAGATCCTAGTACATTTCCTATCGCTAATTCTGGATGGTCGTTGAGTGCAGCTTTTAAACTCACTAATAATTCTGGTGCTGATGTTCCAAAAGAAACGATTGTCATCCCTATAACAAGTGTAGGGATATTAAATTTTAATGCAATACCTACCGCACCTCTAACTAAAGCTTCTCCAGCTATAATTAAAACAATTAGACCTCCTATTAATAAAACGTATTCCATCAAACGTTTTCTATAGGATTTTGGGGTGTTCCTTTTTCGTAAGGACTTCTTCTCTTAACTGTTTGAGAGATTGGCTCTTTTACGTCCTCTTCCTCTTTCACTTCTTTCTTTACGTCCTTTTTTGGTTCAGATTTAGTAGCATCAGGTTTTATTTCTTCTTCGCTTACTTCTTTCTTTTGTTCCTTGTCCTCTTTAATTAGATTCTTTACTTGCTTTTCAACATTAACTTGATCTTTAATATTATTAATGTCTTGAGCACCACCTCTTATTTCTCTTTGGATATCGCCTGTAGCATTCTTTATCTCACGCATTCCTTTTCCTAACCCACGAGCTAGCTCAGGTATTTTTTTAGAACCAAAAAGCATGATAACAACAAGTACTATAAAAAAGAGCTCTGCTCCTCCTGGCATTCCAAATAATAAAACGTAGTTCATTTCAATTTTTTATTAGGCGCAAATGTAAGAAATTTAAAAACTTTATACTTTGATTTTTTACACATCTTAACCATAGTAAGTAAAGTAGTTAGAAGAAACCATTATACAAGTTTTTAAGCATAAAAAAGCTCTGATATTTCTATCAGAGCTTTTATATAAAATATATTTATATTATTATTATTTGTCTGCTTTCTTGTTTACGAAATCATACATTACTGGAGATGCTATACACAAAGAAGAATATGTTCCTACAATCACACCAATTAATAATGCGAAAGAGAATCCTCTAATAACCTCTCCACCAAAGAAGAAAATCATAGACAATACAAATATTGTACTTAATGATGTATTAATTGTTCTGCTTAAAGTGCTATTTAATGCATTGTTTATTACATCTTTCATTTCTTGTTTCTTGTGCAATCCCAAGAACTCTCTAATTCTATCAAATACAACAACCGTATCATTTATAGAGTATCCAACCACAGTTAAGATAGCTGCAATAAACGCTTGATCTATTTCTAAAGAGAATGGCAATACACCATAAAATAAAGAGAATAAAGAAAGTACTAACAATACATCATGGAATAATGCAACTAATGCTCCCATACCAAATTGCCATTTCTTAAATCTAAATAAGATGTATAAGAAAATAATAATTAAAGAGAATACAATTGACATTAAAGAATCCTTCTTAATATCATCGGCAATCGTTGGACCAACTTTCTGAGAACTCATTAAGTATTCATCCATAAATTGAGTTTTTTCAACACCTGGCATCATAGCAGCTAATCCATCATAAAGCTTACCTTCCATAATATCATCTGCCTTTTCATCATTACTATCAATCATATATGAAGTAACAATTTTCACTTGATTGCCATCTCCAAAAGTTTTAACCTCTGGTGCAGATTCAAATACTCCTTCTAAATTCTTAGCAACATCTACAGTAGAAACAGCTTCATCAAATCTTACCGTATAAGATCTACCACCATCAAAATCTACTCCATATTGCAATCCTTTAGTTGCTAAAGAAACAATACCAGCTAATATAACTACACTTGATAGGATGTAAAACTTCTTTCTGTTCTTAATAAATCCAAAGTTGATGTTCTTAAATGCTCCTTCTGTTAATTTAGTAGAGAAAGACAAGTCTTTGTTTCTGTTTAATTGCCATTCGAAAATTAAACGTGTAATAAAGATTGCAGTAAACAATGAAGTAAAAATACCAATCACTAATGTTTTAGCAAAACCTTCAACTGGTCCAGTTCCAAAGAACCAAAGTACAGCACCTGTTAATAATGTTGTAACGTTGGCATCAATAATTGATGAGTAAGCAAATTTATAACCATCAGCAACCGCTAATCTCACACCTTTACCTGCTGTAATTTCCTCTCTAATTCTTTCGAAGATAAGTACGTTCGCATCAACCGACATACCAATTGTTAAAATAATACCAGCAATACCAGGCAATGTTAATGCAACTAACGCTGGCATAGAAGCCAATATTCCAAAAATGAAGAACATATTTGAAATTAATGCAATAACTGAAGCTATACCAGCTTTAGAGTAATAAAACACCATGTAAGCCAATACTATTAATAATGCAACAGCAAATGACATCATTCCTTTGTCAATAGACTCTTGTCCTAATGTTGGACCTACAACCGCTTCTTCTACAATTCTTGCAGGAGCAGGAAGTTTACCAGCTTTTAAAATGTTAGCTAATAATTTAGCTTCTTCAATATTCATATTCCCACCAGAAATACTTGTTTGTCCTGTTGGAATTTCTCCCATAATATTGGGAAAACTATATACATAGTTATCTAAAGCAATAGCAACTGATTCACCGATATGACTTCCAGTTAAAATTTTCCATTTGTTAGCTCCTTCACCGTTCATAGTAATAGAAACTTCTGGAGTACCACTCATTTGATCAAACTGCTGAGAAGCATCTACAATTACATCACCTTCTAAAGCAGCATCACCATCTCTGTTATCAATTTTAATTGCTAACAACTGCAAATACCTACCTTCTTCATCGTAAGGTTTAGCGGCCCATAAAAACTTTAATCTTGGAGGAAAGAAAGATTGAACTTCTTTCATTGCTAAATATTTATTTACTGTAGCAGTATCTTTTATTGCAACATAACCAACTACTGGTCCTTGTCCATACTCGTATTGTTGATTTTCTGGGTTTTGGAAAATTGCTGGACGCATTACTGAAAATAATGGGTGATCTTTAGCGTACTGTTCAGCATCTTGTTGTGCATTTAATGCTAAAGCATTAGAATCAGTGCCATTACTATCAAGACCATTTTCTAAATCAGCAAAGATGTCCGCAGTTGCTTCATCAGTTGAATTTTCTTCAACAACAGCAACAGCTTCTTCAGTTTTTACTTCTTCAGTAATTAAATTAGTATCAGCAACAACTTCTATTTTTCCTTGTAATACCTTGCCTAGCTTAGTGTCAGCTTGTTCTATCATTGGATAAACTTCTCTATTTTCCCAAGTTAACCAAAACTCTAATTTTGCTGTACCTTGTAATAACTGTCTTACTCTTTCTTTATCTTTTACACCTGGCAATTCAACTAAAATTCTATCAGAACCTGTTAAACGTTGAATACTTGGTTGCGCAGATCCAAATAGACCAACTCTTGTTTTAATAACATTAAAAGAACGATCAATTGCTCCATCAGCTTCTTCTTTTACAAATTCTAATACTTCTTCATTTGTAGCATTAGGAGATAATTTATCTTTATTATCTAAGGTATAAAAGATTGCAGACAAATTTGCCGTTGGGTTTACTTCTTGATAAGCTTGACCAAAAAGAGTAACAAACTCTTCATTAGAGTTTTGTTGCAACTTTTTTGCTTCAGCTAATGCTGTATTAAAAGCTACATCTCTATTATTAGAAGATAAAGCTTTAACTACCTCAGCAACTTGTATTTCAAGTGTAACATTCATTCCACCTTTTAAATCCAAACCAAGATTTAACATTTTTGCTCTCAACTCTCCATAAGTATAATCTATCACAGGATAAACTTCCTCTGAAGCCATTGAATCTAAGTAGGCAAATTCTAAATCTGAATTTCCATTTGCATATTCCTTTGCGTCACTCTCTACTCCATTAGCAACCCACGTTAGTGATAGAGCATATAAACAGCCCATTGCGAAAAGTATTGTAAACGTTGTTAAAAGTCCTTTGTTTTGCATTTGTATAATAAATTAGTCTACCTATTTTTTTTATAAGCTTGCAAATATACCGTTTACAATACTAATTTACACTAGAAATTATAATTACTTTTTATTCAATTTAAAGTCCATTATATATGTTAGTTTTATATGCAACTTTTTCTTGCCTAAGAACGTTTATTGCTTATGAGTTTTAAATTAAAAATAATATTACTATTAATCCTTACAAGCTTCTTTTTCACTGAAGTTTATAGTCAAATTGGCTATAACCGATCAACGCATCTAAAAGTATTAAAAGCGAATGGCGATACTTTAAAAAATGCTTGGGCAGGTGGTTTTAACTCTGTTCAATTTTCTGAAATAGATTTAAATTTAGATGGGATTAAAGATTTATTTGTTTTCGATAGAACCGGAAATCGTGTCTCAACCTTTATTAACGAGGGCATTTCAGGAGAAACCAGCTATACTTATGATCCCTTTTACATTCAATTTTTCCCTAAAAATCTCTCTAGTTGGATTTTGACAAGAGATTACAATTGTGATGGAAAAATGGACTTAATGGCTTACCATTCTGGAGGGATAAAAGCTTATAAAAATATTTCTACTACCCATTTAGAATTTGTTTTAGATACCATTGCCATAAAATCAAATTACAATCCGGATGGAGCTCCAAGTTTTATTAACCTTTATATAAGTGCTACTGACATTCCTGCTATTGACGATATTGATGGTGATGGTGATTTAGATATTTTAACCTTTAGTATTTTAGGTTCTTATATAGAGTACCATAAAAATTTATCCATGGAAACCACTGGTAATTGCAATAGCTTTACCTATGAATTGAGTAATCAATGTTGGGGGTTTTTTAAAGAAAACAATAGCAACAATAGCGTAACATTATATGATACTTGTCAATGGAACATTAATAATCCTCAAAAACTTAGTGGTGGTAATAAACATTCCGGCTCGACCCTATTTACCTTAGATGTAGATGGTAACAATAGTAAAGATTTAGTATTAGGTGATGTTTCTTTCAACAACTTTACCATGCTTACGAATTCAGATATAAGCGCTAACTTAGACCACTCCTTCGTAACTGCACAAGATTCTCTTTTTCCTAAAAATAATAGCACCACTATTGCAACTAACATTGAGATATTTCCTGCAGGCTTCTATTTAGATGTAAACAATGATAGCATTAAAGATTTAATTGCCTCACCCAACTGCAGTAGCGGTTGTAAAAACAACAATAATGTTTGGTACTACAACAATACGGGAGCAGACAACAACCCTAACTTTAATTTTGAGACTGATGCTTTTATACAAAGTAGTATGATAGAAGTTGGAGAAGGTGCTCATCCTGTCTTTTTCGATTACAATTCGGATGGCCTGATGGATATTATTATCGGGAATTATGGTGAGCACGACTCTTCTTTAAGTCAATTATACAAAGCAGGTTTATGGCTTTATAAAAACATTGGCTCGGCTACAAACCCATACTACCAATTAATAACAAAAGATTATGCCAACATTTCTACCATTAACTTAGATATTATAGCAAGTAGACCAACATTAGGACTACACCCTACATTTAAGGATTTAGATGGTGATAATGATTTAGATATGATATTAGGAGATTACAATGGTAACATACACTACTTTACTAATACTGCAGGATCTGGAAATACAGCTGTTTTCACGTTAACGAATCCAGACTACCTTCACATTGATGTTGGAAATAATGCGACTCCTTTATTGTATGATTTGGATAACGATGGTTTAAATGATCTTATCATTGGTAAAAGAACAGGAACATTTTCATACTATAAAAACATAGGATCTACTTCAATTCCTGATTTCAGTTTAATTACTGACTCTTTAGGAAAAATAAAAACTAAGCGTGTATTTGATTTTTATGGAAATAGTAGCCCTTTTATTATTGATAGCGCTGGAACAACACAACTATTTTCTGGATCAGCAAATGGATCGATTTATAAATTTGGAAATATTGACGGAAACTTAACTGGAACTTTTTCTACTGATAGCTTAGTTGAACAGATTTGGACAGGTATTAATTCTATTGTTTCTATTGCAGATATCAACAATGATAATTTACTTGACATGCTTATTGGCAATCAATCTGGTGGATTAACTTATTATGATGGCAGTGAAACTGTTGATATAAAAGAGATCAAAACCATAAACGAAATAAACCTTTACCCTAACCCAACCAACGGAGTTATAAGAATTGATTTTGGAAATAACACCCTTAATAACGCAACTCTACAAGTAATCGACTTATTAGGAAAAATAATGCAGACTAAACATGCTAGCTCTCGAAAAACCACAATCAACCTTAGTAATTATAGTAAAGGAATTTACCTAGTAAAGTTTTCTAACAAAACAGGAAGTAAAGTTTATAAGGTAATTAAAGAATAAAAGGCTTACTATTTTTATCTATCCAAACTACTTAAATTGTACAAACACATTGTACATCTTTCCTTTTATTAATCTTATAACTAATATTTAAGAATATTTTTTTTAGCTGTAACTAAAATTGATTTTTCTGATGAGACCACTAAAACAAGCCTACAATAATAAGTTTGAGTTAAACAACTCAGCACCTACTTCTCATGAGGTTAAACTCATTAATTTATGCAATAATATTTATTCATTAATAATTTATTCGTATTATTGTGCTTTCGGTATCCCGATAACGTTATTTTCATAACAGATTATTAAACAAACAACAAATCATTAAAATCGAATACTTGCTTATAGTATCGAATAAATTAACATCAAATATAAAATTACATCCTTGTAATTACATATTAAAGAAAATCATAACAACATTACATGTACGACATTATTGAATTAAACAAGAAGTTAGTAACTGAACTTCGAAGTATCGCAAAAGAATTAGACGTAAAAAAAGCTGATAAACTAAAAAAAGAAGATTTAGTTTATAAAATTTTAGATCAACAAGCGATTAACCCACCAAAAACAGAAAGTAAACCCGCGCCTAAAAAAAGAGTTCCAGCAGGATCTTCTAGTGGTGCAACTTCTAAACCTAAAAGAAAAAGAATGGAGAAACCAGGCTTATTTAGCGATGATCCTGCTCCATTAATTACTGAAGCGCCAATGGATGCTCCGATAGAAAACACACCTATTGAGGGAAACCCTCAACCAAAAACAAAACCAAGACCTAAATCTCAACTAAAACCAGAGCCTAAAGATCAAGCAAAAGCAGCGATTAACGATGAAATTAAAACTGAGGATGAAATTAAAGTTCCTATAGAACAAAAAGCTGATCGAAAGCCTCAACACAAGCAAAATCCTCCCTCTCAGAAAAGAGAAGAGAACAAGCCGAACCCTAGACAGCAGAATAAACCAAATCCTAATCAAGAAAATAAGTCTCAAAATAACCCAAATCATAAGAAACCGGTTCACAATCATAAAAGCAAAGCTGATGATCATGGATTTGATTTTGATGGAATTATTGTAAGTGAAGGAGTTTTAGAGACAATGCCTGATGGTTACGGTTTCTTAAGATCTTCAGATTATAATTATTTAAATTCTCCCGATGACATTTATGTCTCTCAATCTCAAATAAAATTATTTGGATTAAAAACTGGAGATACTGTTAGAGGAAGTGTTAGACCTCCTAAAGTTGGAGAGAAATATTTTCCGCTAATTAAAGTTGTTTCTATTAACAATAGAACTCCTGACGTTGTAAGAGATAGAGTTCCTTTTAAATACTTAACACCTGTTTTTCCTAACGAAAAATTAAACTTAGTAAGTAGCATAAAACCTACTGTATCCAACAGAGTTATTGACTTGTTTACTCCAATTGGGAAAGGACAAAGGGGAATGATAGTAGCACAACCTAAAACAGGTAAGACTACTTTATTAAAAGATGTAGCAAACGCTATTGCAGAAAACCATCCTGAAGTTTATTTATTGATTTTATTAATTGATGAAAGACCTGAAGAGGTAACAGATATGGCCAGAAACGTAAATGCAGAAGTTGTTGCTTCTACATTTGATGAGCCTGCTGAAAAACATGTTAAACTAGCTAACCTTGTTTTAGAAAAAGGAAAGAGAATGGTTGAATGTGGACACGATGTAGTGATCTTATTAGATTCTATTACTCGTTTAGCAAGAGCTTACAATACAACTGCTCCATCTTCAGGAAAAGTACTTTCTGGTGGTGTTGATGCAAATGCATTACAGAAACCAAAAAGATTCTTTGGTGCTGCAAGAAAAATTGAAGATGGTGGTTCTTTGACTATTATTGCAACAGCTCTTACAGATACTGGATCTAAAATGGATGAAGTTATCTTTGAAGAATTTAAAGGAACTGGTAACATGGAATTACAGTTGGATAGAAAAATATCTAACAAACGTATTTTTCCTGCTATTGATATTGTTTCTTCTAGTACACGAAGAGATGATTTATTACTTGGTAAAGAAGTTACGCAATTGATGCACATTTTAAGACATCATATTGCTGATATGAACCCAGTTGAAGCTATGGAATTCATTAAAGCAAGAATTAGCCAGACTAGAAGTAATGAAGAGTTCTTAATTTCTATGAAAGCAGGAAACTAAAATATAATTATGAATTAAGAGTGTTAAATTATGAATATTCGACACTCCTAATTCTTCATTCTACATATCAAAACATGTTTAAAAACTCTTTTCAAGTATCTGTAACATTCGCATTAATTGCATTAATTCTAAAATTGGTATTAATGTACTTAGCCCTACAACATGATGAAACTCCTTACATTACATATTCTTATATGTTAATAATTTTATGTGCTATATTCTTCGGGATAAGAAGCAATAAGTTGATTTACGAAGGAGCAACATCTTTTGGACAAGATTTTAAAACTGGAGCTAGAACAGCTTCTTTTTTCGCGCTATTAGTTGCTGCAATTACTTTTGTTTATTATTCTAAAATTGACCCTGAATTTTTCCCTATAAAAATTGCCAAATCGATGGATGAATACGCAAAAAACATTCCTGATTTAATTAAAGAAAAAGGACTGGAAGATGCCAAAGAGTTTTTTAAAAATAAAATTATTGCACTCGGTGCAATTTACTCACCAATATCTCAAACAACATATACTTTGTTTGGTTTAGTTTTTTTAGGATTATTTCATTCTGCAGTATTTGCCTTATTGATGAAAAAGTTTCCTGGATTTAAGAAATAAATAAAACCTTACTTTTTAGAATAATCAATTACCTCTTCATTAAAATATTGTGCAAGATTATTTGCTACAGACTCAGATTTTCTTAAAGATTTCTTTTTACAGGCTTCAACTCTAATATTTGATTTCGACCCAATTAAATGGACAAAATAGAATTCTACACTTATTGAAGAATTATTGACTAAAGAAATACCAACACTCAATCACTTATTCATACCATGCTTCGTAATTCCTAATTATTTAATCTCTGACAATTTTTTCCACCCATCACCCATTGGAATACCAAGAACTCTAAATAGCTTTTTATACCTAGCATTTTTGTTGTCAATTTTAATATCCCAACTGTTAAACATTACTTTATTTAATTAAGCGTACTCCGAATTTATTTAAATCTTTACCATCAAAATTTCCTGAACTCATGAGCAGTAAAACTTTATTACTCCAGTCTTTGGTTTGCAACATTTTAAACAACTCATCAGAATCATTATAAATAGTAACGTTTTCTGAACCAAAAGCAGCCTTAACTTCTTCTGGAGTAATTGCTGTTAATTTTTTATGTTCTATGGTATGATTACTATAATAAACATAAGCTTCATCAGCAGCACTCATGCTATCTTTATATTCTTGTAAAAAAGCCTTATTTAAACTACTAAACGTATGTAATTCCATACAAGCGATTAGTTTTCTTTCTGGGTATTGTTTTTTTACTGCCTGAGTAGTCGCTTTTAATTTAGATGGCGAATGCGCAAAATCTTTATAAATTGCTGTGTTATCATTTTTAGTAATTAACTCTAAACGTTTTGAAGCTCCTTTAAAATCTTGAATAGCTTCATAAAACTGATTATCATTAATTTTTAACTCATTACAAATTAAACGAGCTCCATTCAAATTTTGCAAGTTATGATCTCCAAATATTTCTAATGGAATTTCATTTCCTTCAACCAATATAGACGTTACACCATTATTAATAACATTCTCAGGTGTTTGGTATCCTATTCTATCAATCTCTGGGTTAGATGTTGTAAAAGCAAGCATATTTACTTCAGGATCAGCTTTGCAATAAATAAGCTTGCCATCTTTTTCTATCATCTTAATAAACTCTGAAAACTGCGCTACATAATTCTCAAAAGTTGGAAACACATTAATATGATCCCAAGCTATTCCGCTAATCAATGCAATGTTTGGATGATACAAATGAAATTTTGGTCTTCTATCTATTGGAGAAGATAAATACTCATCTCCTTCTAAAATAATAAGCTTAGCATCAGTCAATTTAACCATTGTGTCAAAACCCTCTAATTGAGCTCCAACCATATAATCAAAATCCTTATTGCAATTTCCTAAAACATGTAAAACCATAGAAGTAATTGAAGTTTTACCGTGGCTACCTCCTATTACTACTCTTTTCTTATCTTTTGATTGCTCATAAATATACTCTGGATAAGAATACACTTTAACACCTAATTCTTGAGCCTTTAGCAACTCAGGATTATCAATACTTGCATGCATTCCTAAAATTACAGCATCTAAATCTGTAGTAATTCTCGATTCATCCCATCCAAATTTATCTGGCAATAAACCATGCTTCGAAATTCTACCTTTACTTGGTTCAAATATTTCGTCATCAGACCCTGTAACATTAAATCCTTTTTTATGTAAAGCGATTGCTAAATTGTGCATTGCACTTCCTCCTATTGCTATAAAATGTACTCTCATTCAGTAAAATTAGTCAATATAAAATATTATGAAATTTAATAAAAATACAATTTTCAACAAGACAATGTTATAACACACACCAAATTTAAAAACGCTACTGAAGCAGAGATAAAACCACCCCTCTCAAAAGTGGAATCCAAACTATAAAAATTCCGATAACATTAAACTAATGTAAAAACGTGTAATTTGGTAGCAATTAAAAAACTTGAATATGAAAATACATCCTTTGAACACTGGTAACTTTAAATTAGATGGAGGTGCTATGTTTGGCGTTGTACCAAAATCGTTGTGGCAAAGAACCAACCCTGCAGATAGCAACAACATGTGTAGTTGGGCTTTAAGAAGCATGTTAATTGAAGATGGTGATCGCTTAATGCTTATTGATAACGGAATGGGCGACAAGCAACCAGATAAATTTTTTGGATATTATTACCTTTTTGGAGAAGATAGCTTAGAAGGAAATCTCAACAAATTAGGGTTTACAGCTGATGATATTACAGATGTATTTTTAACACATTTACATTTCGATCATTGTGGTGGTGGTGTAAAATGGAACAAAGATCGAACGAAATACGAACCTACATTTAAAAATGCGAAATACTGGAGCAATAGTCAACATTGGGATTGGGCAACTATTCCTAATGAAAGAGAAAAAGCTTCTTTCTTAAAAGAAAATATTATTCCGATGCAGGAATTTGGACAGTTAAACTTTACCGATAAAACAGGGTTTGATTATTTTGATATTTTAACGGTTAATGGGCATACAGATGCGCAGATGATTCCGCATGTTAATTACCAAGGAAAAAAAATTATTTTTATGGCTGATCTACTGCCTTCGGTTGGACACATTCCTTTGCCTTATGTTATGGGGTACGATACTCGTCCACTCTTAACAATGGATGAAAAAGGGAATTTTTTAAATGAGGCTGCCGATAATGATTATATCCTATTTTTTGAACATGACCATATAAATGAATGTTGTACGGTACAACACACCGAAAAAGGGGTTCGTGTAAAAGATACGTTCCGTTTTGATGAGATGTTTTCCTAATTAAAAATTTATGATGTTTAAAGATACAATAGCACTCGTTTTATTTAGTTTGGTTTCACCTTGTTACCAAGCTCAATCGGCTTCCATTGTTTTTAAAGGAATGTATGAGTTTCAAGTAACTATCGATTTAATTAAGCAACACGACTCTTTCGTTAATAATATTAGAGTTAACAACCTTAAAGGAAATCATCCTTACAATATAAAAATTAATTTTAAGGATGATAGTGCTTTTGCTCAAACCAATATTTATTTAATAGATGATGGCTTAACCCACATTTATAACCTTACTAAAGATAATATTGATCTAAAAAAAGTAGTGCCAGCAGCCTCTTATCCAAAAGATGAGCAACAGTTATTAGTCAGCTATATTATTAATACTAATTTATCGGAAGATAGCATTGTAGCAGATACCACAATTACAGATACCACTTATAAAATTCCTTTTGAAAGCTACTACAAATTAGCAGATTATGAAGGAAGACTTGGTTGTCCTTTTCCGATAAAAGAGGAAGAACAAGGAATGTTAAGAGGTAGTACTCTTTCTGAAAACTTAGAAGAAAGTAAATTGGAGAACATTAAAATTGTAATTGAAGATATGGACTCTCTTTGTATTTTGGTGGATCAAATAAAAGAGCTTATTGTTCTTTTTGAGTTTGAAGAAACACGTTTAGATTTTGCAAAATATATGTTCCAATATACTTTTGATATTGACAATTACGAGAAGCTCTATCCTACTTTCAACTTTGAAAACAGTAAAGCTCAATTAAGAGCGTTATTATAAGTCAGATAAGTGAAACTAAAAAAAATATACTATGAAAAAAGGAATGACAAAAGTAAGTGTGTTCTATCCAAATGGAGAAGGTAAAACGTTTGATATGGATTATTATATAAATAAACATATGCCATTAATCGCAGCGCTTTTGGGAGATGTATTAAAGACTACAACAATAGAAAAAGGATTGGGTGGAGCTGCACCAGGATCAACTGCTCCTTTTGCTGCAATGGGAAATATGTATTTTGATTCGGTTAAGGGTTTTGGAAAAGCATTTAGTCCAAACGCTAAAAAAATAATGGGAGATTTACCAAACTTCACTAACATAGAACCTGTTGTTCAAATTAGTGAAGTGCTTGCATAAGAATTAAATATAAGTGTGTTCCAGAAAATCACCTATCACTTCTACTTAGATACAAAAGTTACTATAATCATATAGAAAAAATTTAAAGAAAAGACAACCCTCGAGCAATCTAAACAGTCTATCTTAATATGATTTATGAACACTTCTTCAAATTCTTCTCGAAATTTTGTTTTATAAGTTATTCTGATCAAAGCTATTTAGCAGAATATATCGATTTATCTAGCTTTGATAGTAACTTATATTTTTCTTTTGAGAATAAAAACTTGAATAAATTAGAGGAGTATAACCCTAATATAATAATCGATCATCAATACTTCCATAAAGAAGATTATACGGCCATTATAGAAACACTTAAATCTAATTTTAAGAAAGAAAATATTTATATATTATTACCAAAATAGAATAAGAAAAAAGATGTTATTCAATCTGAAAACAACTAAACCACTATTATTCTAGCTTTAGTGTATATATTCTAAATCACATCAATATGATTACTTAAGAAGAATCTAGCTAATTAAATTCTAGGACGCTTAGGCTTTTCTGTCTTGATAATTTCTTCAATACGTAAAGCTAATTCAAAGTCTTTCATTGTTAACCCTCCTACATCATGAGAAATTAACTTAATATTTAATTTATTGTACGAATTGTACCAATCTGGGTGATGCCCTATTGCTTCAGCAACATCAGCTATATCACACATAACATTAAAAGCTGCAGTAAAATTTTCAAAAGAAAAATCTTTCACAATTCTATTGTCATTTAATGACCATCCTTTTAAAGTTGTTAAATTATAATCTACCTCGTTGTCAGTTAACCTTTTCATCTTTTCCTTTTTTTATAGCTTCATAAATAACTTGCTGTATGTTTGTTCTAATATCCATTTCCAACAGTTTCTTGTTTTCTGCATCCGGATAAATTCTATTCGATAAAAACACATAGACAATCTCTTCTGAAGGGTCTACCCATGCCATTGTACCTGTAAATCCTGTATGCCCAAAACTATCTTGCGAGACACCACCTGCAGTTGGTCCACCATGTCCTTCTAAAAATGGTTTATCAAAACCTGCAGCTCTTCTATTCTGTTTCTCCTCATCGCAATATTGACATTTGGTATATTCATTTAACGTGCTATCTTGTATATATCGAACACCTCCATAGGTACCCCCATTCAAATACATTTGCATTAACTTAGCCAAATCATTGGCATTAGAAAATATTCCTGCATGTCCACTTACACCTCCTAACATTGCTGCTCCCGGATCATGCACATCTCCTTTAATCAATTGTTTTCTATACAGCTTGTCATCTTCAGTCGGTGTAATTCTATCCAAATCAAAACGCGCTCTCGGAATATAACCTGTCGTAGTCATTCCCATTGTTGCATAGATATTAGCGACATAGTCTTTCATCGTTTTTCCAGTTTGTGCCTCTATAATTTTCAACATAAAATAATACCCCAAATCGCTATACCTATATTTCTTTTCATTGATAGGTCCTTTAAGGATTCGTTTATAAATAATATCGGAATAAAACTTACTGATGTAGATATCTTTTGCCACTCTGTTCGGATAATAAATAGACGAATCTTTAGAATACACAACATTATCTAGCTCATTATCTATCATTGTCTTAATGTAAAACGGAATCCATGCTTGCAAACCTGATTGATGTGCTAATATCTCTCTTAATCCTAAATCCCCATATTGAGATGAATCAGGAATTATCTCACTTAAATAGTCCCTTAAATGAGCATCCAAACTAAATTTTCCTTCATCTTGCAAACGCATTAAAGAAAGTAAAGAAGCACTAATCTTAGTGATTGATGCAATATCATAAATGTCAGAATTAATCACTTTTCGCTTATTCGCATACGTATGACTTCCAAAAGATTTGTTATAAATCACTTTTCCTTTCTTCGCAATTAAAATTTGACAACCAGGATAAGCACCTTCAGCAATTCCTGCCTTAGCAATAGAATCTATTGGCGCTAGATCATTCAATTGAATATCTACCTCTTCGGGTACTGTATATTTTAATCGGTTTAATGGTTTTACAACTATCCCTTTTCCTTCTTTAATTGTTTCTGAAACACTTACCGGAAGTTTACCGTTTGCTCCAATTGCTCCAAAAATGAGCTGAGCAGCTCCCCAATTTGCGTATCTGCTATCTTGGTAAGCCATAATTAAACCCGTTGTTTTATCAACAGTATCAAAACCAATTAAACTGTATGGATTTGCAAAAACGGTTAAAATCACTTTGCTTTTTAAGGATAGCTTAGCAATCATACTTTTAGTAGCTGCACTAATCTTATAACTTTTCCAAGGGTTTTTATTTGATTTATGTATCCCTACAATAATTGTATTGTATTGCCTAAGTGTATCAATTAAACGAGCACTATTCTTATCATCCAGTATTTTTGCATTAAAATGATGCACTAGTTGATACTTCGATAATTCATGCTGAAAATCATTTAACACACCATCTCCAATAACTAACGAAGCTGTTTTAAGCGTATCCAAACGTTTTAATGGTAATATATTTCCCTCATTTCTCAAAACCGTTAAAGATGCTTCTGAGAGTTTTCTATTTAACAATTTATAATCTCTAGTATTTAAGTCTTCAATTAAATTTACTTTATTAACCGGCTTATAATTGTTCAACCCTTCCCACTCTTTCGCTTTCAAGATCTTTAAACATCGAGCATCAACTTCTTCTCGTGTAATCTCTCCTCTAGCAATGGCTTTGTTAATTTCAATAATACCTTTAGCTACATTACCAGAAAACAGCAACACATCATTCCCTGCTATTAACGCTTTTAGATCTACAACACCTGGTTCAAAAAGTGAACTCACTCCTTTCATGTTCAAAGCATCTGTAAAAATCAACCCTTTAAACCCTAATGAGTCTTGCAATAAACTTGTTACTACATTTTTTGACAAAGTGGTTGCCATATTATCTTCTCCAGCATAAGCAGGTATATCCAAGTGTGCAACCATCATACTTGCCAATCCACTATTAATTAATTTGTAAAATGGATACAATTCAACAGAATCCATTCTGGCTTTACTGTGGTTAATTATTGGCAATGCTTTGTGTGAATCTTTATCAGTATCCCCATGACCAGGAAAATGTTTCGCATTTGCCATTACATTAACCGATTGCATCCCTTTCATGTAAGCAATACCTTTATTGGCAACATTCTCTTTATTCTCACCAAAAGAACGTGCGTTAATAATTGGGTTTTTAGGATTAACGTTGATATCAATAACAGGCGCAAAGTTTACGTGAATTCCTAGACGCCTACATTGCTCTCCAATATCAACACCCATTTCATAAATTAACTGATCATCTTGGATAGCTCCTAAAGTCATTTGCCACGGATATTTCACAACACTATCCAAACGCATAGCCAATCCCCATTCCCCATCAATAGATACCATTAACGGAACTTTTGATTTTTGCTGATAATGATTAATTAACTCCGCTTGTCTTAACGGCCCACCTTGCATAAATATTAACCCACCAATTTTATTATTAACAACTAAGTTCTCAATTCGCTTAACATGGTCGGCTCCTTTATTAGAATATGCTGCCACCATAAAAAGTTGCGATATCCGCTCATTTGGTGTTAATGTTTTAAAAACTGAATCTGCCCAAGCAGTAGAGATTTCCAAAAATGGAGGCGTATTATCCATCAGCTCAAACTGATTAATATTGATTTTTTTATTAAATGCAGTCGTTATAACTAACATTGAAACCAGCAATACTCCTATTATGATTTTTATTTTCATCAGTTCAAATTTAATGTTAATAACAGTTAGCCAATTCAATAGCTATAGGTCTTATTAACAATCGCTTTTTTATATCGTAAATTGTTAAAAACTCGTAGTTAAATTATTCCTGTAATGCCAGTTTTATTTTTGAATAGCCCTAATTTTGATTTCTTATTAAAATCACTAAAACACAAGAAAAATGCCAACAATTGTTGAATTAGAAAACACAGCTACGCAGGTACGAAGAGATATTGTAAGAATGGTAAACGGAGTAATGTCTGGACACCCAGGAGGCTCTTTAGGTTGTGCCGACTATTTAGTGGCGTTATACTTCGAAGTTATGAATCACAACGCTGCTGATTTTAACATGGATGGAACGAATGAAGATTTGTTCTTTTTATCAAACGGACATATTTCTCCAGTATTTTATAGTGTTTTAGCACGTTCAGGATATTTTGATGTTGCTGAATTGGCAACTTTCAGAAAATTAAACACTAGATTACAAGGGCATCCTACTACTCATGAAGGTTTAGAAGGGATTAGAATTGCAAGTGGATCTTTAGGGCAAGGTTTATCTGTTGCGATCGGTGCAGCTGAAACAAAAAAATTAAATAACGATAAAGGGACCATTTTTACAATACATGGTGATGGCGAAATACAAGAGGGACAAATTTGGGAAGCAGCAATGTATGCGGCTCACAACAAAATTGACAACCTTATTTCTGCAATAGATTATAACCACAAACAAATTGATGGAGACATCAGTGATGTACTTGATTTAGGAGACATCAGCGCAAAGTGGCAAGCTTTTGGATGGGACGTGATGGAAATGAACGGAAATAACATGCAAGAAGTTATTACTGGATTGAACGAAGCAAAATCAAGAATAGGCAAAGGGAAGCCTGTTATGATTATCATGAAAACAGAAATGGGACAAGGTGTTGATTTTATGATGGGAACGCATAAATGGCATGGAAATGCACCAAATGATGAACAACTTGCTAATGCACTAAGTCAACTAGAAGAGACTTTAGGAGATTACTAGACTATTTTTAGAAACTGAATTATATTACACTTTAAACTGAAAAATTTAACAAACCATATCAAACTAATTTTAGTTGCATTGATTTTAATCAGTGCAACTAATTCTTTTTCTCAAATTAAGCAAAAAACGAGAATCCTATTTCTATTGGATGCTTCTCAGAGTATGCTCGGACAATGGGATGATCAGCAAAAGATGAGAATTGCCTCTCGCTTACTAAGTAATGTTATGGACAGCCTTAAACCTGTCGACAATTTAGAGGTTGCTTTAAGGGTTTACGGACATCAATTTTCGGTAGCTGCTGGAGATAGAAGCTGTGAAGATACGAAACTTGAGGTTCCTTTTGGACCAAATGGTTATGATAAAATAAAAACAACTCTTAGCGAGCTTTATCCGAAAGGAACAACGCCTATTGCTTACTCACTAGAACAGACAAAAAACGATTTTCCACCTTGTACCAATTGCAGAAACATTATCATTTTAATAACAGATGGTATTGAAGAATGTGACGGAGACCCTTGTGCAGTAGCAAGAGCACTTCAGAAAAATGGCGTAACATTAAAACCTTTTGTCATTGGAATGGGGTTAAATATTGAGATTATTGACGCTTTTAAATGTATTGGTACTTTTTACGAAACAAAAGACGAAGCATCATTTGAAAACATTTTAAGTGTGGTTATTTCTCAAGCGATGAACAATACAACTGTTCAGGTAAATTTGATAGACGCCAATGGTTTTCCTACAGAAACAGATGTAAACATGACTTTTTACGACAATCATTCTAAGGCCATTCAATACAACTTTATCCATACAATGAACTACAGAGGCAATCCTGATACAATCCCTTTAGACCCTGTTTTAAAATACGATTTAACGTTACACACATTACCCCAAGTAAGCAAAATAGACATTGTTATCCAACCAGGGAAACACAACATTATTGCACTAGATGCACCGCAAGGATTTTTAGATTTAAAGATGAATGGAATGAATGAATACAGCGATTTAAAATGTATTGTTCGTCAGAAAGGGAAAATGAGAACCCTTTACATTCAAAATTTTGACGAAACAACTAAATACATTACTGGCAATTATGATTTAGAGATTTTAACACTCCCTAGAATTTACGTAAACGATGTAAACATTAAACAAAGCCACACCACCAAAGTATTTATTCCTGAACCAGGAATTGCAACAATTTACCTTCCAAGCAGAGGTATTACAAGTATATTTTTAGAAAACGACAACAAATTAGAATGGATTTATAATGTTTCGCCAAATACAGACAGAGAAACTATAATACTTCAACCCGGAAGCTATAGAGCTGTTTATAGAGGAATAAATGTTAAGCAAGTTATCTATACAAAAGAAAAAAGATTTAAGGTAAACTCTGGAGCATCAACACAAGTTAAGTTTTAATTTAACGAACTTATCGACTTCGAAAAATAAAAGAAATGGAAAAATACCCTTACACAGAAAAGAAAGATACTCGTTCAGGTTTTGGAGATGGTTTAACCGAACTTGGTAGAGAAAATGAAAACGTAGTAGCACTTTGTGCCGATCTTACTGGATCATTAAAAATGAATGATTTTGAAAATGAAAATCCTGATCGTTTTTTCCAAATTGGTATTGCTGAAGCAAATATGATTGGTATTGCTGCCGGAATGACTATTGGTGGTAAAATTCCTTTTACAGGAACATTTGCTAACTTTTCTACAAGTAGAGTTTACGATCAAATTAGACAGTCTGTAGCTTACTCTGGTAAGAACGTTAAAATTTGTGCTTCGCATGCTGGTCTTACTTTAGGTGAAGACGGAGCAACACACCAAGTTTTAGAAGATATTGGTATGATGAAAATGTTACCAGGAATGACTGTTATCAATCCTTGTGACTACAACCAAACCAAAGCTGCTACAAAAGCAATTGCAGATTATGATGGTCCTGTTTACTTACGTTTTGGAAGACCAAAAGTACCTGTATTTATGAATAAGAAATTTGTTATTGGTGAAGCGATTATGCTAAATAAAGGGACTGATGTAAGTATCTTTGCTACGGGTCATTTAGTATGGGAAGCAATAAAAGCTTGCAAAACTTTAGAAGCAAAAGGAATTAGTGCTGAAATAATAAATATTCACACAATTAAACCTTTGGATTCGAAAGCAGTCTTAGATTCAGCAAACAAAACAAAATGCGTTGTAACTGCTGAAGAACATATGAGAAACGGTGGTTTAGGTGATAGCATTGCTCAGCTAATTAGTCACAACAACCCAATGCCAATTGAATATGTTGCTGTAAACGATAGTTTTGGAGAAAGTGGAACTCCTGATCAATTAATGGAAAAATATGGCTTAAATGCTGAAGCAATTGTTATTGCTGCTGAAAAAGCAATAGCACGTAAAGCGTAATCAATCCAATAAAAGAAATTATAAAGTCCACTAGCGATATGTTAGTGGACTTTTTTATGCAATAAATGGAACATTATTCTGATGATAAATTATTAGACCTGTTTAGAGACGAAAAGTCTCGTAAATTCGCCTATAATCTTATTGTTAGAAAGCATCAAAAGAGACTGTACTGGCATATTAGAAGAATGGTTATTGTGCATGAGGATGCTGATGATGTTTTACAAAACACACTCATCAAAGCTTGGAAAGGATTGCTCAACTTTAAAGAGAAAGCGAAACTGTACACTTGGCTTTACCGAATAGCGAGCAATGAAGCCATCACCTTTTTAAACAAAAAAAAGAAACGTTTTTTTATCCCACTAAACGATGTAGAACATGAATTAACCAACCATTTAGAGAGTGATGAGAGTTTTAGTGGTGATCAAATTCAATTAAAACTACAGAAGGCCATTTTAACGTTACCCGAAAAACAACGACTTGTATTTAATATGAAATATTTCGATGATATGAGATACGCTGAAATATCAGAAATTTTAGAAACCTCTGTTGGCGGATTAAAAGCATCTTATCATCACGCAGTAAAAAAAATAGAAAAATACATTACTTCTAAATAAACCTTTTGATAAAAAAATAGTCATAGATATAACATGTTACAAAACGACAAAAATAAAATATTAGAAAATGAAGCTCTCCAGATTGACAGTCGGGACGGGCTATTTATTTCTAAAATGATGAAAGAAAATCATTTTTCTGTTCCAGAAAATTATTTTGAAGTATTACCAGAAGTAATAAGTAATAAAAAACTGGAAAACAATAGGTTACAATTTTACTTTGACAAAATGTCATGGCGACTTTTAATGCCTTTTACAGCGGTAGCTATAATTTTTATAGCGCTTACCAATTTGAATACTGTTAAAGAAGATGACACTCTTACTTACGATCAATTAAGCGAATACATTATTACAGAGGAAAGCATATACTTTGACGAATACTTGGTGTACGAAGCTTACGCAGAAACTATTGAAACAGACAAATATTCAGATACAGAAACAGACGAATACATCAACTACTTAATAGAAAACGATATCGATATCAATTCAATTATAGAAGAATTTTAGGGGGATACTTAATCATTTAAAAACACAATTATGAAACATACAAAACACGTATCAATACTTATAGCAGTTGCACTTTTAAGTACAATAGCATTTGGACAAAAACACCAACAACAAGGAAAAAGACCAACCAAAGAAAAAATTAAAGCACTAAAAATAGCACACATCACGAATAAACTTGACCTATCCTCAGAAGAAGCCCAGAAATTTTGGCCTATATACAACAAGTTTGAAGCGAAAATGGAAGGATTTCATAAAGAACGAAGAATGGAAAGTGAAAAACACAAAATAGAAGGTAAATTAAGCGATAAAGAGCTGGAAGTGTTAGTTGACAACCATTTAGTAATGGAACAAAAGGAATTAGATGTTAAAAAAACCTACCACACCAAGTTTAAAGCTATTTTACCAATACAAAAGATAGCAAAACTCTACAGAGCAGAAAGCAGCTTTAAAAGAAATTTATTAAAGAAGATGCGGGTAAAAAAAGGCGGTCCAAATGAATTAAATATTCCACCTCCACCACCAAGAAATTAAACTAAAACCTGACTGATAAAAAAGTCAGTTTTTTTTATAACCAAACAATTGCTTTTACCTTATCGTTTATGACTAAATTAGCATTTTAAATATATAAACTGAATAAGTACAACTTTTGCTTATACTGCTATTGGTAGTAATTCATTCAATTAAAATGAAAAAACTATTCTTCAATCTATTGCTGTTAACTTTCTCTATAAGTTATGGCCAGATTCTTTACGGAGGGGTATCTGCAAACTTAAATCTTTGGCTTAAAGCAGATAATAATAGAGGGGTTTCAACAGAAGAAAGGGCAATAACTACATGGGTTGATCAGTATACGAGCAGGAACGATGGAACCAACGTTGGAGCTCCAACTTTTGAGAATGATAATGTGAATCAAATAAATTATAACCCCACTTTACTGTTCAGCGAAACTGATATAGGGTTTAATCTCCCTAATTCGACGCTGCCCTTTGGCGACCAATCATATAGCTAGGTTTATAAGCAATAACCCCTCCTATCGTCTTCTGCGCATAAACCAACCGTTATAAATCATTAAATAAAAACTAATAGCATGAATTCCATTTTAGATCGAAACCTATTTTTTGTAAAGGAACATGTTGGAATATTCAAGGCTGCCAACAATTATGACATATACGACCCTGAAAATCAAGAAATAATAATGAAGTGTCGTGAAGAAAAACTTGGTTTTTTCACCAAGATGTTAAGATTTACAGATTATAAAAATATGACCCCGTTTAATGTGGAAATTAAAACTCCTTCTGGACATAAAGTATTAACTGTGAAACGAGGCATATCCATTATTCTTTCAACAGTGGAAGTTTTTGATGAAAACGATGCTCTAGTTGGAAAGTTTAAACAGAAACTATTTTCTATAGGTGGTAAATTTAATGTGCTAGATCCTAATGAAAATCTACTATGTAAACTTCAAGGAAAGTGGACAAGTTGGGATTTCAAATTCGTAAAAGAAAACAAAGAGTTTGGTCATGTAAGTAAAAAATGGGCTGGATTAGGCAAAGAAATGTTCACCACTGCTGACAATTATATGCTCGAAATCAATGAATCGGTTCCGAAAGATGATCCTTTGAGAATATTAATTCTTGGAGCGGTAATCTGTATCGATATGGTTTTAAAGGAGTAACTATTTATAACAACACCTAAACTGCATCAAAAAGCAGTTTACCCAACTGATGGAGCTATTAAAAATAGGCTGGTACGTGTAGCTTGCATAACAATAGGAAATCTGACATCAAACTACAATAGAAAAAGTGAATAATGAAAAATGAAAAGGCTTGCTGGACTACTTGTCAAGAATGTGAGGGAAGTGGAAAAAAAAGTCGGAGAATCCGTAAAAAACTACACTCTCGAAAACAGAAAGCATCTAATCAGTTTGGAAAAAAAAAGAATGAAGAAATTACTCCCGAGCCCCCTAAGTTCTGTATAGAACTCTGCTCAACTTGTAGAGGATCTGGTTTGCTTCAGACTACTATCCAACCTAGAATAGATAAAGAAAATTATCCACACGTTGCTATTATTGGAGGCGGTATAGGAGGAGTTGCTCTTGCTGTAGCTTGTTTACATCGCGGCATTCCATTTACTATCTACGAACGAGATAACAGTTTTGGTGCTCGATCTCAGGGCTACGGACTCACTTTACAACAAGCGAGTAAAGCAATTGAAGGATTTGGCATTTTTTCCTTAGAAAAAGGGATAATTTCAACAAGACATGTAATTCATACTCCTTCAGGAGAAATAATAAGTGAATGGGGCTCCAGAAACAGAACCCAATCAGTTGCAGAAAACCCTTCAAAGCGAAGAAACATTCATATTGCACGGCAATCTTTACGCTTTGCTTTGCTTGAGCAACTTGGTGGTCATGATAAGATAAAATGGAATCATCAACTAGTCGATTTTAAGGAATCTGAAGGCAAAGGTGTTGACCTCAGCTTTCAAGTAAATGGAAAAATGCATAGCGCCAAAGCTGACCTTCTGGTTGGTGCAGATGGTATTCGGAGTACAACTCGGAAATTATTAATTGGCGAAGAAACTACACCTTTACGCTATTTAGGCTGTATAGTAATCTTGGGAATTTGTCTTTTAGCTGATTTAGAAGGTCTTGAAAGTCCTTTATTGGATAATGAAACAGTATTCCAGACTGCCAGTGGTAATGTACGAATCTACATGATGCCTTACTCGTTAGATTCGGTAATGTGGCAACTTAGCTTCCCAATGTCAGAAAATAAAGCTAAAGCCCTAAGTGACAAGGGAGTTAAGGCACTAAAAGAGGAAGCGTGCCGTAAAACTCTGTGGCACAGTCCAATTCCTCAGATTATAGCAGCAACCTCAGAAACAAAAATATCTGGTTACCCTGTGTATGACAGAGAATTACTCAGCAAAGAATTGTTAGAGAAAGGAATCCAACTGACGCTGATCGGAGATGCCGCTCACCCGATGAGTCCATTCAAAGGTCAGGGTGCAAATCAAGCTCTGCTAGATGCACTAGCACTAGCTCGAGTAATTACAAAAGGTTGCGGACCCTTATCTCAATGGAGAGAAACTGGGGTAAGAAAAAGTGTCTTAACTGATTTTGAAACAGAAATGTTAAAACGCAGCGCTTCAAAAGTAAAGGATTCAGCAGAGGCTGCAAAGCTACTTCATCTAGAAATTGACCTCAGCAATGACGGCAAACCGAGAGGAAGAATTCAAAAAAGAAAAACTACTTGATAATTTATTAAACAAATTAGCACTCCATCATTTTTTATCACCCCATAGAAAAGCTAAAAACAGCTTCTCAACATTCCTAGAGCAGTCATAGCCGATCGCTCAATATTTACATCGCGTAATTTACCAAACTGGTATTTTTTAGAAATAACTCCTTCGGGGGTAGCAATTGCAATCCAAACAGTACCCACTGGTTTCTCATTAGAACCACCAGTTGGACCAGCAATACCAGAAGTAGCAATGGCATAATGAGTATCCATTTTTTGCTGTATACCAATAGCCATTTGCTCCACCACTTGTTGACTAACCGCTCCGTATTGCTCAATATCTTTTAAGCTCACACCTAGCTCAGCAATTTTAACCTCATTTGAATAAGCGATTACAGATCCTTTGTAATAATCAGAACTTCCAGAAACACGAGTTATTAAATGCGATATATAACCTCCCGTGCAGCTTTCAGCAGTAGCTAATGTTTTATTTCCAAACCTCAAAAGCCCTCCAATCAATTCTCCTAAATCTTCGCTGTCTTCAGAATATAGATTTTCTGGAATAAGCTGCTTTAATAATTCTACCTGTCCATCAACAATACGTTGCATTGCAACTCTATCTTTTCCAACAGTACTCAGCCGCAATTTCACCCTTCCGGGAGAAGGTAAATAAGCCAATTTAATGATATTTGGCAGCCTATCTTCCCAATCAGCAATTAGCTCTGCTAAGATAGATTCTGGAAT
>Ga0307996_1000045_pt1 | contig 32287 bp, 34 predicted proteins | sample Davwhametageno35_FD_203143 | JGI IMG/M metagenome (GOLD analysis project Ga0307996, IMG submission 203143) | Marine microbial communities from Davis Island wharf, Antarctic Ocean - #35 | ecosystem: Environmental > Aquatic > Marine > Unclassified | place: Antarctic Ocean: Davis Island wharf...
TCCCCTAAATATAGTTTTTCAAATCCAGCATTATTTCTTTCCTCTAAAGCAGGAGACAATGAGTTGTTAAAATTAGTGGCAGAGATTAAATTGTTTGGATGTTAATGCTTGTTTATTAGGTAAGCTAATACAATTACTATATTACCAAGGAAAACTTATAATCTTTGTGACCAAACTTTTAATATTAAGGAATATAAAATGAAATAAAAACGTGTGCCAACTCCATATATAATTTATTGCTAGTACTAGCCTTCTATGAAAATCCTCGCAGATTTTCTATTCGGTTTTTACCGTTTAATTAAAATGAACAAAATGAAAACTATAAAATTAATTGGAATACTTGCCTTAATCACAAGCTTAACAGCGTGTAATCAAACGAAAGAAAATAATATTCAAACGGAAATTTTGGGCGATTGGAAATCATTATCTGAAAACAATTATTCAATAAACTACCCTGACAATTGGGAACTCAACAAGGCTGGTCAAATGGGAACAAGTTTTATTTTGTTTAGTCCACTTTCTTCCAAACAAGACAACTTTAAAGAAAATGTTAATCTCTTAGTTCAAGATTTAAAAGGACATGATTTAGACCTCGATAAATATGTTGAGATTTCAGAAGGTCAAATTAAAACTTTAGTTATGGATGGGGAATTGATAGAAAGTAAAAGAATAACAACTGGAAATTTGAATTATCATAAAGCGATTTACACTGGAAGACAAGGAACCTTTAATTTGAAATTTGAACAATATTTTTGGGTAGTTGAAAACAAAGCTATTATTCTGACATTGACTTGCGAAGAAGACCAGTTTGACAATTATCAAATAATAGGAGAAAAGATACTGAATAGTTTCAATTTAAATTAAAACTAAGCATAACACGATATATAGCAAATAGGTCGTTTGGTGGGTTTTCGAAAGTTCAGTGCTATTTACCAACACCGCCAAATTTTTAATAATGGCACTACTTATTTGGGGTGTATGGTCAGACAGACTAATTAACCAAAAAGAAACTCAAGAACAACTGATGGACGGAATGATTAATAAAAGAAAAAGTCAGAGAATAGTTCAAAAAATAATATTGGGTCAGAATAAGCCGAATAAGAACTAAAAACTTGAAGTAGGTAAAACTTAAATTATAATAAAATGAAAAAAACTATCTTCCTAAGTCTACTTTTAGTAACACTTTTTAGTTTCTTCGCAGTGTCGCAATCAATTACTGTAAAAAATGGAAATTATAATATCCAATTGCGAATTGACGGTAATATTGTGAAAAATAATAATTATAATATTATTGGCAGAATTGACGGTAACATAATTAAAGATGGTAATTATAATATTATTGGCCGAGTTGACGGTAACATAATTAAAGATGGTAATTATAATATTATTGGCCGAATTAACGGTAATATAATTAAAGATGGAAATTATAATATTGTTGGCCGAATTGACGGTAACGTAATTAAAGATGGAAATTATAATATTGTTGGCCGAATTAACGGTTCACCAAGAAGTAAACAATTGATTTCAATTCTGTATTTTATTGTATTGTGATATTTTATACCATTTACATTAGAGAAAATAAATTAATAAAAAACTCCACACAATAGCGTTGGGCGGCATTAAATTAGGTAATCAGTATTAATTTTCATTGATTTTAAACAATCCACCTTCACGGACGACATGAAACATTAATCTTGAATCATCATTTATTTGTATAGTCTTACTGACCTCATCGTAGGTAACTTTAATTGTATCCAAATTTTCATTGATTTTAAACAATTCTTTTGACCAAGCTTCCCAGTGTTTATCAATTCCTTTTTGATCCTTTTTCGATTTGTATTCTGTTGACATGACATTTGATACCCACTCTTCTTTATCACCATCCTTTGCTACTTTGATTATGTAAGAATAAAATTCTTTTGGGTCACTGGCATCAAATTCGTTGGATGCACACCTAGAAAAAATAAATAGGAAAGAAAGAATTACAAGAAATTTCATGATTATGGTTTTTAAGTTTAGAATCTTTATTTAGCCCTAACACATTATTTAAACTTAATAACAAATATACATTAATACGACTGCCCAAAAAAAGCTAAGCAAAATAATCCTTGCCTACCAAAACAGACTGTTATTATTTAGCTTAGCTAAACAGTTACCAATAGTTAAATAAAACAAAAAAAATAGGCGCAGAACTAAGAAGTTCCGGCTGTGTGATAAAGACGAGAGTTTTTGAACAGTTTAAGCTAAATTTATTTATTATTTCACTACAAAACTGAACGCATTTGGCAAAACCTCTACCTTAAAACTATTGGTTTCTATTAACTCCCCATCTACTTGAATAAAAAGATTATACTTTTCTTCTAAAACCACTTCCATTTTATTGGTTTTAAAAGTCTCTACTTTTTTGTGATTGTTTATTTTACCGTTATACATTTTCATGATATGAAGTAAAAATGAAAATGGCGATAAATCCTGAACAATTGTGATATCCAACAACCCATCTGTAGAATTGGGCTCGTGAGTCAAACGCATTCCTCCTCCACAAAATTTACAAATTCCCATTGCCAATAAAAAGGTTTTTGATTTTATTTCTTTGTCTTCTGTTGTTATTATTAAATCATGAGATTTATATTGAAACAAACCAATAATTGCAGATAAAAAATAAGAGAGTCCACCCCATTTTTTGAATCTAGGTAAATTTTTCGCCACAAAGCCATCAAATCCTAATCCCGCCAAATTATTGAAGTAGTTTACTTTATTTTCTGTTGTGATTTTTCCAATGTCTTGAGCAATTGTTTTTTCTTGGTTGATTATCTCAATTGCACTGTCAATGTTTTTTGGAATAGAATACTGTTTTACCCAATCATTTCCAGTTCCTACTGGAATTACAGCTACTTTTATTTCGTCCAAATACTCATTTCCAAAATGCATAATTCCATTTACTAAATGGTGTAAAGTTCCATCTCCTCCTACACTAATGAACTTTCTATAATCTGAACTTATTGCTTCTTTCACAAGAATTTCTTCGTGACTAGCATACTCAGTAAATTGTATTTGGTAAGGAGATTTTAATTTTTCTAAGGACTTTAAAATCTTATTCTTTTTTGCTTTTACAAATCCATTTCCAGAGGCGGGATTTATAATTATAAACCAAGTATTTGAAAAATTAGAGTTCAACATTAAAGCTTAAAAATTCTAGCAATTGTAAATCCAAATCTAAACTCTCCGTCAGCCACAGAAGACGAAGTAGAAGGAATGTATTGTGCTTCTCCAAAGCCTCTTGAATTTGTGAAATTTAATTGAAAAATATGTCCACCCGTATCAAATTCTACTCCTAAAGCAATAGGATTAGTCAATCCTAAATTATCTTGAACTCCTTCTTCAAAAAATACATAATGATACTCTCCTATTACTCCTATCAGTTTTGAAATTTGAAACCTTGCACCAGCACCAATTGCTAATGTAGAATTTTGATCATTAAAACCCACATAATTTCTATGAACAAAAGTTGGTACTACTTGCATAGAAAATCTTTCAGAAAATTTGCGGGCTAACATCAATTGATACGAACCAGAAGTTCTTGACACAAAATCTGGAAATGCAGTGGGTGAAGTTTTATCTGTAGAAGCTTTCATGGAAGTTACATTGTATTTTACCAACCCAACTAAACTCAGTGGAGTCTTGCTACTTTGAGCCAATATTTTGTACTTTAAAAATCCTTCATAAAGTTGCCTGTACGGACCTGCGCCTTTCATTCTTGTAATTCCAAAGTTAAGGTTATTTGTAATTCCGTATTCTAAACCTATGCTAATGTCTGCAGAATTATCTATCCCAAACAAAGTACCTGGTCCTCCAATTGCTCCAGCAATATCTCCAAACCTATGTCCAATTCTGAAATCCATAGTTCTCTTCTCAAGCATTTCTGTTGAATGAGAATTGATGACTCTAGATGAATTAAATGTATTGTAAGTGTATTCTATTTCATCTTGCGAAAAAACAGTTGTAGTGTAAAATATAAGAGCTAAGAGTAGTAGTTTTTTCATAGTAATATTTTAAAAGCTTGGAGTTCCAACAAATTGCCTCAGCTTTATACCTTCGGATTTTTGCCTGATAAATTCCATCAAATCTTCCAATTGCCTGTTACTCATTCTTTCTTTAGTGTAATTAGGCATGTAAGGCTTATATCCATTTTTTGAATAAGTCCCTTTTCTTGTTATATCATATACTGAAAACACTTTGTGGGTGTTCGACCAATAATCAAGATGCTTAAATGTTAATTTCTCATTACTTAATTTATAATTAGTAACACCTCCTTCTTTATGACAAGTCAAACAACTCAATTCATATATTTTTTTTCCGTTAAAAGGATTAGGATATATACTTTTTCTTCTTTTATCCAATGCCATTGGCTCCATAAAAGTAGCTGGTGAATAATCCAAGTATTTAGATTTAATAATTTTCATTGCGCCTTTTTTATCCTCATCTAAGGCATTTGAAGAAAGGGATTTTGAGAGGTATGTTTTTTCTAATTCGGTAAGATTTAAATCTTTCAGAGTGTAACCTATGCTATTGAAATAGTGCATTACTGCATCCATTTCTTTCTCATCTAATACTCTTCCCTGCGAGCAAACGGTTGCACAAAGTTGAATTGCATTTTCTAACGTATCTCTTGAAGAAACGACCAAATCACCATATTTCTTATAATAATCTCCATTATACCACTGTTTTTTATTTACTTGACCAAATAAAGTGGTTCCTGGCAAAAAATTCAATCCTTTTTCTGCCACATAGGTTAATCTATCCTCAGGATTACTTTGAGTTAAATCGGGATCTTCTCTCCCTATGTTGTGACAATTCGTACAGACAAAATGTTTGGATTGGCGTTTAGAATTTGGACTCATAAATCCAGTTGTAACCAAATTGTAACCAGAGTTCATTTTGTTGGAATCTAATTTGTTACTGGCAATAAAATGCAAAGACATTTTGTCTCCCAATTTATAGAGAATGTCACTAACTTTTTCGGCAGACTCTATTTTTTTTATATTATTTACAAAGGAAGTTAAAGCAAAACATCCTGTCACAAAAAAAAAACTGATTAGAACTATTTTAGTTTTTAATTTCATAAAAAATCATTAGTTATCCAAACTCCCTTCGTTAATCCAAGTAGTAATTGTATCAATTTTTCCTTGACTTAATTTGGTTCCAATCTTTGGCATGTTACTAAATCCAGCAGAATGATTTATTGCGCCTAACAAAGTTGCAGTGGGCACAGCAGTTATATTAGCATGATTATCAAAATACTTACCATCCGATCCACCACCATGGCAATAGGTGCCATTACAAGAGGTGTTAAAAAGTGGCAACACATCTGAAGCTAAACTAACAGTTATAGTAGGGACAGGTGTTGTAGTAACTACCGGATCTGTTTCAGTCTCTTTATTACAAGAGGAAAGAAGAATTCCACTTATTAATATTATTAAAGTATATTTCATAATTAATCGTTTAATTTACCTCCATCAATCCAAGCTTGGATTATTGCAATCTTTGTATCCGTTAATTTTGTTCCACTCTTTGGCATGTTACTAAATCCTGATTCATGTTTAATTGATCCCATTATAATAGAGTTTGGAACTGCTGAAGCTCCAGCATGTGTTTCAAAAACTTTACCATCTGACATATTTCCTGATCCATGACATGAACCTCCTGTACCACAACTTTGTTGAAAAATTGGTTGCACATCTACTGCAAACTTAACAGATAAAGATACTGGTGTTACAACTGGTTCTTCAGATTTTTCTTTCTTACATGAGAATAATACTATTGCTGAGATAGATATCATTATTATTATAATCTTTTTCATTTGTTTGAATTTAATAAACTTATCGTTTTATTTTTTATTCTTAGTTCTAATAAATTTACTGTTAATTGCTTTTTTTAAGCTATTAAATATACAAATTATTTGGCTAATAAATTCAGATTGGTCAAATCTATCTTATAGATATCACTTCCTCCTTTACTATCCTTATAAGAAGCAGAGATATAACCTGTTTTCCCATCTCTTGTTACAGAAATTGTTTTTTCCTCTTTCACTGTATTAATGGGGTAACCCATATTTTGAGCTTTAGACCACTTTCCGTTTACTTTTTTTGAAACAAAAATATCGTAAGACCCCATGCTGTCATGTCCTTCAGATGTGAAGAATAACAACTTTCCGTTTGGGTGAATAAAAACACATTTTTCATCACTTGACGTATTAATAGAATCACCCAAATTAATAGCTTTTCCCCATTCTTTTCCCTCCTTCCTACTCATGTAAATATCTGCCATACCTTTACTGCCTTTTCTATCGCTTACAAAGTAAATCGTATTACCATCATCAGTTACACTTGCCGAACTCTCAAAATAAGAAGAGTTTACGTTTCTTCCTTCGTCAACAGATTTTGCCGATCCAAATTTATTGTCTTTTCCTTTTCTGGCAATATAAATATCTCCTGATTTTGTTTCTCCTAATTCATTTTTATATAAATACAAAGATTTTCCATCTGGTGAAATACTTAAAACTGCATCATGTGTTTCTGTATTTACACTGCCATCTACCGGTTTAGAATCACTCCATTCTTCAGTCGTATCATTCCATATAGAAATATAAATATCTTCAAAATATAATTGATCAGACATTTCATCCACATCTCCTCCTTCAGAATCTATTCTTCTTGAAGTAAACACCAGTACTTTCCCATCTCCAGATATTGAAGCAGAATATTCTGGATTGTAGGTGTTAATTTCATTCCCCATATTTTCAATAGTTACATCAACAGGGGTTTTCATCCTATTTTTAGCAAAATCGCATTGTGTTATTCTGTTTGCTGTCTCGTAATCTTCGTTTGTAGCTTTGGATGATTTAGATTGAAATATCAAATAATATTTCTTGGCTTCATCTAGCTTTCCTAGTCTATGGTGCGATTCTCCGAGAACAAAAAACACTTCATCATTTACATTAGAGTCTAATTTTAAAGCTTGCTCTCCGTACTTTTTTCCTAGTTCAGGTTTTCCCAGATTCAAGTGACACTGAGAAGCTCTAAAGTTTGCAGTAGCGTTGGAATTATCTATCGATAACACCTCTCTTACTAGAAATAAAGCATTTCTGTAATCTCCCCCATAAATCATTGTTTTCCCTTGATTCAATTTTTTCTTGATTCTCATTTTCTGACCCATATTTAGCTTCTTCCCTTGAGAAAAATAAACATCTGTAAAAGAAAATATTACAAATAATAATAGGCTGATTTTTAAAATGTAATTTCTTATCATAAAAGGTTTACGGTTATAATGTGACATTAGTTTCAGGAGTTTGTGTTTTTTGCGCGAATTTAGAATTATTAAGATTTACCAACTTATGCATAGCAATAGTTGCGGCAACAATTGCAAGCAAGGGTGCAAAAAGCACCCCGAAATTATCTAAAATTATATCTAACCATTTATTATTGGTAGAGATTAAAGAAGGAATCTTATAAAATAAAGAATAAACAGATCCTATTGCAATAGCTAATCCAGCATGTTTTTTCATAAATCTCCAACTTTCTCTTATCGAAAGCCTTAGTCTTTCGTTGATATAATCTATGTAGGCGAAACCATAAAAATAGAAGCCGATAATTAAAGTTACTAAACCAACAATAAAATTATTCACTCCTAAAATTGGTGCGATAATTTCTCCCCAAATAATGTAAGCAAGAATAGTTTCTGCGATCAACATTCTTATCGCAATTCCAATTCCTCTTTTTACATCAATTATTAATTGTTTAAGGTTAAATTTATATTTGTTTCCTGTCAGTATCTCTTCAGTTTTCTCTGATAAGATAGCTAATAATGGAGATAAAAATATCATTACTAAATATTTAGTCGCATCCAGAAACAAAAACTCCAACAACCAAAAAAATTGAGCTTTTATAACTAGCCAAAACCAACCAATAATCCCCCAAGAATAATCCCCCAAATCTTTGGCTTCATTTGCTGCATCACTTAATGCTTCAAAATTATGCCCTGTGTAAAAAATGATTCCAAATAGTATAAGTGGAATAATGAAATACTTCCAAAGACTGTGTTTGAATATAAATCGAACAGCTTCGATATAACTCTTGAGTCCTAATGATAAATGGTTCGTGAATTTCATTCTTGTTAAATAGTAAAGCTAAAAATAAGTAAAAACTAAAAAGAATTGACTAAATAAATCAACTTATCTGAAGTTTTAACAAATTAATACTAAAATGTAATGGTCATTTTATAGTAAATTGACTAATTTTGTAAAAAAAGTAATAACACATTATGGATTTATCCTTGCTTACAGCCATTACTCCAATTGACGGGAGATACAGAAATAAAGTATCAGAACTAGCTGATTATTTTTCGGAATATGCTCTTATAAAATATAGAGTACTGGTAGAAATTGAATATTTCATTTCTCTTAGCCAAATCCCAATGCCTTTATTAGAAGACATTAATAAAGAAGAAGTATTTGTTGAATTAAGAAAAATTTACACAGATTTCTCTTTGGAAGATGCTGCTAAAGTAAAAGAAATAGAAGCTGTAACCAATCATGATGTGAAAGCTGTTGAATATTTTATCAAAGAAAAAATTCAAGATTTAGATTTGGGGAAAGCTACTGAGTTTATCCATTTTGGATTAACTTCTCAAGATATAAATAATACTGCTATCCCTATGTTGCTTAAAAACTCTGTGGAAGAAGTTTATATCCCAATGTTAGGTAAAATGATTGAGCATTTAAAACAGCTTTCTAGCACATGGGGAGAAATACCAATGTTGGCTAAAACTCATGGACAAGCAGCATCACCCACAATTCTTGGTAAAGAAATATATGTTTTTGTAGAAAGACTACAAGCTCAATTAAAACAATTGAAAAGTATAGAATATTCTGCAAAATTTGGAGGAGCAACTGGAAATTTTAACGCCCATCACATTGCTTATCCAGAAATAAACTGGATGGGATTTGCTGATACTTTTGTAGAAAAAACCTTGGGATTAAAAAGATCACAATACACTACACAAGTAGAACATTACGATAACCTTGCTGCCCTATTTGATTGTTTAAAGAGAATAAATACCATATTAATTGACTTTAGTAGAGATATCTGGCAATACATTGCCATGAACTATTTCAAGCAAAAAATTGTTGCCAATGAAGTTGGATCTTCTGCAATGCCTCACAAAGTAAACCCTATTGATTTTGAAAATGCTGAAGGAAACTTTGGAATTGCAAATGCAATTTTTGAGCATTTATCTATTAAATTACCAATCTCAAGATTACAAAGGGATTTAACCGATTCTACCGTTTTAAGAAATGTAGGAGTTCCTATTGCTCACACTATTATTTCATTTAAATCATTGATGAAAGGAATGAGTAAATTAATGCTAAACTCAGCAGTAATTAAAGCAGACTTGGAAGATAATTGGGCTGTTGTAGCTGAAGCAATTCAGACTGTACTAAGAAGAGAGTCTTATCCAAAACCTTATGAAAAGTTAAAAGAATTGACTCGTAAAAACGAGAAAATGACTGAAACAACAATTCATGAGTTTATAAACACATTGGATGTGTCAGATGATGTGAAGGAAGAGTTATTATTAATTTCTCCCCATAATTATACTGGAATAGACATGATGATTGTATAAAGAAAAAAAATCTTACTTTTAGAACCTAAATTAATTTAAACACGAAATAGCCTCGAACTATTATGATGATAAAAGCCGTAAAATCAAAAATTCATAGAGTATCAATTACTCAAGCAGAATTGAATTACATTGGAAGTATTACAATTGATGAAGCATTGCTAGAAGCATCAAATATTATTGAAGGAGAAAGAGTGCAAATTGTGAACTTACAAAATGCTGCAAGACTTGAAACTTACGTAATAAAAGGGGAAAGAAACTCGGGTGTTATTTGTCTTAATGGTCCTTCTGCAAGAATGGTAGCAGTAGGTGATCAAATAATTATTATTGGTTATGGTTACATGGACTTTGAAGAAGCTAAAACATACAAACCATCTATGGTATTTCCTGGAGAAGGAAATAAATTGGTTTAGTTTTTATAAATTAAATAAAAACCCAACTCTTAAATATACTCTAGAGTCATCTCCAAAGCTTCCGTAGTAAGGGCTATTCCTATCCCCAATAACGTCATACAATAACATCACTTGTAAACCGTTATTTAAATACCCTCCACCTATTAATCCGATTGGAACCCATCTTCGGTCACCAGTTTTTCTTGTATTCAGTAGTTCAACATTGAGTGTTTCAAACTCTGCGTGAGCTACAAATTGATCTAAAAACACATACCTTGTAAAAATGCTTCCTCCATAAATACTGGTAGAAACTGCCGATCCCAATCGAGGGTTTACTCTATAGTAATTATATTTTGCTCCAACCCCAATAGAATACTCTTTGGAAATTCTATAACCTAAAATTGGTGCAATTTCAACACTAGTTATTGAGCCTAATTGAGCCCAAACATTTCCTCCAGTATACAATCTATCTTTAAAATCTAATTCGCTTAAATCGTCCTCGTCCTCAGAATTATAATCTGGATCGTATTGCGAATACGAGATACTTACAGGAATAATAAAGAGTAATAGCAGTAGTGATTTGAAACTCATATTTAAGGTATTTATTTAAATTAACAACAATTTAATCCATTCATTGCTTACATCACAAAAATACAAAAATCCTTATGATAATCTGGTTTGTCCTTTTTCCAGTCGTTTATTGTGCTTGTTTTTATTTTTTGATTAGATAATGTGATATTCGAAGCAATGCAAAGCTCCATGTTATTGTCGCAATGAATTAGAACATCTTCTATCAAGTGATTATTTCTAAAAGGAGTTTCCATAAAAATTTGAGTAATACCACTACGAGACAATCTTTCCAGGTTTTTTAAAGTTTTAACTCTTTCCCCTCTTTCCTTAGGTAAATAGCCATTAAATGTAAAGTTTTGTCCGTTTTTACCGGAGGCAATTAATGCCAACAAAATAGAGGAAGGTCCTACAAAAGGAACTACTTCTATCTTCATTTTATGAGCCAAAGTAGCCACTTCGGCACCTGGGTCTGCAATCCCTGGACAACCTGCCTCAGACATTACTCCAATTACCAAGTCTCGGCTATTACTTACAAATTCACTCAGCTCTTTTTGAGAGGTTCGTTTGTCAATCACAAAAAATTCTTTGTCATCAATTGGGTAAGTTGGATTTATTTTTCTCAAATACCTTCTAGTGGTTTTTACGTTTTCTACTATAAAAACCTGTACTTCATCCATTATTTTTTGAACTCCCACAGGAATTGTCATTTCCATGTTGTACTCGCCCATTGTGATAGGCAACATATATAATTTTCCTTTACTCATTTTTATAATTGATAATTGACAACTAATAATTGATAATTACAGATTTGCAAAACGTAATTATTAAAAACAGTGTCTTATTTAAACTTATTTAATACCTCTTCACATGCCAAATCTAACATCTGATAAACATTTTCAAACCCTTCTTCTCCTCCGTAATATGGGTCTGGAACTGATGAATTGGAATCAGGTTCAATCTCATTCAGAATAAGTTTTACCTTTTGCTCCTCCGTTTCGTATTTTGCTAAGTTAAGGATGTTGTTGTAATTTTCTGTGTCCATAGCATAAATCACATTAAATTCCTTAAAATCATTTGCCTTGAATTGCCTTGCTCTTTGGCTAGTCAAATCTATTCCGTACTTAGTTGCAACTTCTATTGAGCGTTCATCTGGTAAATTCCCTACATGATAAGCCGCAGTTCCAGCCGAATCAATTTCCCAGTTCAGTCCGTTTTCTTTCACCTTGTGAGTCAAAATACCTTCTGCCAAAGGCGAGCGACAAATATTTCCCAAGCAAACCATTAGTATTTTCATCTTTTTCTAGTTATTAGTTTTTGCCATTAGGCAATAATTATGATTCTCGCATTAGTATTCAACTATTCTCAAACGGACTAAGTCGAAGTTTTTTTTTAAAAGAATAATTCACATTCCTTATTTCAATAAATAAAGATGCTAAAATACATTTCAACTTCGCTCGGTGTGACAATTTACAAAACAAAAAAACCTTTCCAATAAAATCGGAAAGGTTTTAATACTTATTACTAAGAACTGTTTTACTTAAGACTAATTTTTAGCCAAATAATCTGCAACTCCGTCAAAAGAAGCTGTCATTCCTTCTTTTCCTTCAGTCCAGTTTGCTGGGCAAACCTCTCCATTTTCTTCTGTAAATTGCAATGCATCTACCATTCTGATTGCTTCATCTACGTTTCTACCTAATGGCAAATCGTTTACCAATTGGTGACGAACAACTCCTGCTTTATCAATCAAGAACAATCCTCTGTAAGCGATCATTGGACCTGTAGCAATTAATGCTCCGTTTTCGTCATAATCGTATTCTCCTACTAATACTCCATAAGCATCAGAAATTGTTTTGTTTGTATCGGCAACTATTGGGTATTTAATTCCTTTAATTCCTCCGTGATTTTTTTCTACTTGTGCCCATCCCCAATGAGACTCTTCTGTATCTGTTGAACAAGCAACAACTTTTACTCCTCTTTTTTCAAATTCAGCCATTTTATCCTGAAATGCGTGCAGTTCAGACGGGCAAACAAATGTGAAATCTTTTGGGTAAAAGAAAAATATTACTTCGTTCTTTCCAATGAATTGGTCTAAAGAATAATCTTGAGTAATATCGTTTCCGTTAATTAAAGCTGGAGCAACAAATGATGGTGCTTTTTTTCCTACTAATACTGACATATTTTTATCTGTTTTTTGAATGTTATTTATAATGATTCAAAATTACAAAATTTATCCCTAATAAGTCAATATTTTTGATTGATAATTATCATAATTAATTCAAAAATTTAGTACCAATTTTACATTGTCCCCATTCTAGTTTTTTGTCCTTTAGTTCCATCACATTTACGAGAGGATTTGGAAGAAGCACAACTAATTCCCGTAATAAATAGCGCTAATAATCCTATGGCTATTATTGTTGATTTTTTAGTTTTCATAATTCAAGTATTTTCATTTACTAGTAGTATTACGCCAATTTTGTGAAAAAAGTATCCTTTTTTTATTAATTTGGATAAAAAATTAAACAATTATGGATTTCAACAAAATAGTAGAGAAAGCAAAAAAATCCTCATTTGGGATGTGGAAACTAAACTTTGGCTTGCAAAGGTTCATTCCATTCAACCGTCCTCACGGCATAAAAGTGATTGAGATATTGGACGACTCTGTTACTACAAAAATCCCTAAATGGAAAATTAATCACAACCACATAAAAGGAATTCACGCCTGTGGATTGGCAACTTGTGCTGAATTTTGTACAGGATTAGTGTTACTCTATAAATTAGGAATGAAGGATTACCGAATAATTATGGAATCACTAGAAATAAAATTCCATTACCAAGCCAAGAGTGATGTAACTGCCAGTTATGAATTTACAGATGTAGAATTAGCAGAAATAAAATCTAAACTGAAAGACGAAAGTATTGCTTATAAAAAATGTGAAGTAAAACTACACGACAAAGAAGGAAACCATATTGCTACTTGCACCACAAATTGGCAAATTAAAGATTGGAAAAAGGTAAAGACTAAGGTTTAGGTTTAATGAAATATAATTAAAAACTAACACGTGTCATGCTGAACTTGATTCACTATCTAGCGAAGAATATTTCACTTTTATTCTCAGGCAATATCTTTTTGAATTGAGATTCTGAAATAAATTCAGAATGACTGTTTATTAGAGTTAATGAATCCTACTCCACAAAAATCTTCAATCTCTTAAAATTAACATTCCCTCTCTCGTCCACCACTTCTATTTCCAAATCATGAGTTCCTTGAGTCAACCCCTCTATTTCAGAAAGTGAAACAACAAGTCGGTTTCTTTTCCTCTTATAACTTGTCAAAATCCATTTACGATCAATTGATGCAGAATATGATTTTATTCCTGAAAGATTATCTCCAATCTTAAAATTGATTGTGCTGTTTGATTTAAATGCATTCACATTTTGATTGTCTTCTAATATCAAAACTGGCATTGTTGTATCTATTGAAATAGCAAATTTTCCAAATTCACGAACTCTAGTCGTTACGAACCCTTCTTCAAAATCACCTCCTTTGTCGCTCATTCTTCCTTTGTCATCTAGTTTTACAATTAAGAGTTTTTGCAACAATACCGAATCCAACTCTTGACTTAAAGCTATCGATAATTTGTAATACTGATGAACTCCAACATAATTCATAGCCAAATAATGCACAGCAGATAAATAATTGGAATCGGAACTCGCTCTATAATTAAAACATAAATCATCATACAGAGTATTTTCTGCCATTAATAAGTTAAATCCTTTTGACTTAAAATAATTAGACTCAGAAAATTTAAATACTTTATCACACGATTCTATGGCACTCAATTTAGTTGGTTTTTTAGTGTCATCTCCTTTTACCTTAAAAGTCAAACTAGATGAATTACCTGCATAATCTTCTGCCTCATATCTAATTGTATAAACCGAATCAACTTCTGCATATAAATATCCATTATCCACATAATTGTAGATATCAAGTAAATTATTCCCTTTCATAAATGACTTATGGAAAGTTTGGTTGTTTCTTTTGTGTCTCAAATAATCTACATGATGATTAACATAACGATTGGTAGAAAAATCTAATTTATCTAGCTTATGAGAAAACAGTTCTTTTCCATTTACTGTTAAATTCAAAGTGTACAATCCACAAATATTCCTTGCATTTAATCTATCGGTTGAGTGCAAGGCAAAACCTATATTCCCGTGGGCAGTGATTTTTTTATTCAGGTAATAAGTTCCGTTTTTGTTTTTCTTTACATGAATTACCTTATCGCTATAAACTCCATTTACCAGAGAACTATCATTTAAAGGAAAAATCTTTAAATTATTAATCATTGGTTTTTTAGTGTCCGTCACTTTATAGCCAAATAGAAAAGGATTCATTGGATTTTCTGACTCAGTTTCTCTAATTTCAAAATGCAAATGTGGAGCAGAAGAACTTCCTGAATTTCCACTTAAAGCAATGACTTGACCTTTTTTTACTCTTAATTCTCCAGAATCTAAATAAACATTAAAAGTCTCTTTTTGAATTTTATACTGGTAACTCTTTGCGTATTCAGTTATTGGACTTTTAAATTTTGACAAATGAGCATAAGCACTTGTGTAACCGTTTGGATGATTGATATAAATCACTCTTCCGTATCCATAGTGAGAAAATGCAATGCGTGAAACATACCCTTCATCAATGGAGTAAATGTTTTTTCCTTCCACTCCCATAGTTTTAAAATCGATACCAGTATGAAAATGATTGGAACGAACTTCACCAAAATTTCCTGCTATAATTAATGGAATATCTAGGGGAGATCTGAAATTTGTGTTAGTTGGCGAAACTTGAGCCAAATAAAAATTCATGCTAATCATTTGACAAACAATAATAAAAATAACAAACCAACCTTTCATATTTCTCATAGAGCAAAAATAGAGAATTGACAGTATTTATTGAGAAAACAAAAAAAAGTTATTCACTTTTGATTTGGGACAAAAAGGAAATAAAATTAGTGTGATTGAATTAAGATTTGTATTTTCGTAGAAATCTATCGCATAAAAGAAGAAATGAGTATCGAACTGGAAAAAATAAATTTAATTTCGGATAAAGTCAATGTTTTGATTGGAATAAAAAATCATCAAGACAATGAAATAGAAAGGCTTAATGAAGAGTTGAAGACTTTAAAAGAAGAACGATTTACACTTGCAGATCAAAACTCGAACCTTGAAAAAGAGATAGAATTATTAAAAACAACTGATAGAACTTCACCTGATAAAAGTGACAACTTAGATGAAGTAAAAATCAGTGGAATGATTAAAGAGATTGAGGAATGCCTTGCATTACTCAAGAGTTAAATATATAGTTTTTTGAATGAGTCAAAAGAACATTAAAATAAAAATTGGTGACCGAGTTTATCCACTTACTATTAGCGATAGTGAGGAAAATGGTGTGAATACTTCTGTAAAAAATATAGAAGAAAACATCCTTAAACTTAAGAAGCAATATAATATAAATGATTCTCAAGATTTACTTGCCATGACTTGCTTAGAGTTTGCAACAAAGGCTCAAAACACACCAACTAAAACAGTTTCTACAGAAATCAATTACACCTCAAAATTGGACGGTATTATTGAATTACTTAACGAAGCTACCTCTTAAATTACACCACTTATTCTGTTCATTTGTTTTATTTGTTTAACTAAAAAAATATTAAAAAATGGAACCATTAAGTATACTAATTGGAGCAATCATAGGGCTCATAATTGGTGGAGTTGCAGTGTTTATGTTCTCGAAAGGACTTCTTAAAAAAGAAAAAGATGGAATGCTTTCAGAAGTAAAACTGAAACAAGAAACTATCAAGCAAGAAAAAATCTTACAAGCAAAAGAAAAATTTCTTTCGCTAAAAGAAAAGCATGAAACTTCTGTGAACGACAGAAATAGAAAAATGCAATCTGCCGAAGACAGAATTAAAAGTAAAGAGAAACAAATTTCTCAAAAATTGGAGGAAAGCTCTAAGAAAGAAAAAGACTTAGATAGAGTAAAAAAAGACCTTGAAAGCCAATTAGAAATAGTTTCTGACAAAAAAGAAGAGCTTTCTAAAAAGCAAGAAAAGCAAGTTGCTGAACTAGAAAAACTATCGGGTTATAGCAAGGATGAAGCGAAAGCACAACTGATAGAAACATTGAAAGATGAAGCTAAAACAGATGCAATGGCTTACATCAAAAACATTGCTGACGAAGCAAAACTATCGGCAAATCAAGAAGCTAAGAAAATTGTAATTCAATCGATACAAAGAGTTGCTACGGAAAAAGCTGTAGAAAATTCTGTTTCTATTTTCAACATCCCTAGTGATGAAGTTAAAGGAAGAATTATTGGAAGAGAAGGAAGAAACATTAGAGCACTTGAAGCTGCAACAGGAGTAGAAATAATTGTAGACGATACACCAGAAGCAATTATCTTATCTTGTTTTGATCCTATTAGAAGAGAAATCGCAAGACTTGCACTTCACCAATTGGTATCAGATGGAAGAATTCACCCAGCTAGAATTGAAGAAGTCGTTAAGAAAACAAAGAAATCATTGGATGATGAAATTATTGATACAGGTAAAAAGACTTGCATTGATTTAGGAATTCATGGACTTCACCCAGAACTATTGAAACTGGTAGGAAGAATGAAATACCGTTCTTCATATGGACAAAACTTATTGCAACACTCCAGAGAAGTTGCTAATTTATGTGCGACCATGGCAAGTGAATTAGGATTAAATCCTAAAACTGCCAAGAGAGCTGGATTACTTCACGATATTGGAAAAGTACCGGAAGATGAGCCAGAATTGCCACACGCAATCCTTGGTGCTAAATGGGCTGAGAAATATGGTGAAAAACCAGATGTAGTGAATGCAATTGGAGCTCACCATGATGAAATGGAAATGACTACTTTGTATTCTCCAATCGTACAAGTTTGTGATGCAATATCTGGTGCAAGACCAGGAGCAAGACGTGAAGTGGTAGAATCTTATATTCAAAGAATAAAAGACCTAGAAAGAACAGCTCTTGATTTTGATGGAGTAGAAACAGCCTTTGCTATTCAAGCAGGAAGAGAAGTTCGTGTAATGGTAGAAAGTTCTAAAGTATCTGACAAACGTGCAGACGAATTAGCCTTCGAAATTTCACAAAAAATACAAACTGACATGACTTATCCAGGACAAGTAAAAGTGACTGTGATTCGCGAGAAAAGAGCAGTTGGTATTGCTAAATAACAATTAAACTTAAAATTAAAAAAGCCTCAATAATCTTAGATTATTGAGGCTTTTTTAATGGGAATTACAATCAGTTTAATCTAATGAACATGCAGAGCATTTATTTTTTATCAGTAATGGAAACAAAACATATCATTTTGTAATTATTTACCAATACTCTCTTTCAACAAATCATTCAATTCATCAATTATCAAACACTTCTAGTTAAACTCTTCCAATGTTTTAAAATCTCGAAGCAATTCAAGAAATAAAGTTACCTTGTTATCAGGTAATTAAACTGCGATTTTCATAACGAATTACTTTTAATTAAATATAAGAATAAAACTTTAATGCTGTGAAATTACAGCCTAATAATTTCTACCTCAACAAATTAACATGCCCAATCTTTTCGACTATTTTACGACTCTTAAATTTCATCTTCACTCGCCAAGTGTAAACACCTTGTAGACATAATTCATTCTCATATTTTCCATCCCAAGTGTTGCTCGGATCTGTTGTTTCAAAAACTACTTCACCCCATCTATCGAATACTTGCAACTCAAATTCATCTAATTGTTTCAATCCTACAAATCCCCATTCTGGATTCTTTCCTTCTGGATATGGAGTAAAACTATTTGCTACAAAATATAGCTCATCTTTTATTTCAATTGTTTTTATAATGGTGTCGTTACACCCAAAAGGATTCATTGCTATTAAAGTAATTTCGTATAAACCTTCTTCTAAATATTCATGAGTTGGACTAGCTAAAACAGACGAATCTCCATCTCCAAAATACCACTTGAATGAAGAAGTATTAATTGAAAAATTTGAAAATATAACCAACTCTCTTGTATTGGTAAAAGCTGGAGTAAAATCAAAATCTGCTATAGCAAATGGATAAACATCAATAAAGCCAATAATAACTGTGTCATCTTTACACCCCAAACTTGATGTAACTTCAAGTTCAACAGAATAAGAACCTGGAATGGCATAAGTCTTAACTGGGTTTTGAATAGTAGAAAAACTACCGTCTCCAAATTTCCATCCCCATTGTACTATCATACCAAAATTGACTGTAGATAAATCTGTAAAATTGATAGTCACAGGAACACAACCACTTGTATCAATTGTAAAGAATGATGCTCCAGTAACTTGATCTGTAACAACCACTGTATCGTATTCAAAACAACCATTGGAAGATAAAATAACTGAATAAGTCCCTTGAGTAGTGGCATATATAGTTTGAGTTGTTTTTCCATTACTCCACAAATAAGTAGCGCCAGTATTTCCAGCATCTAGTAAAACACTATCTCCTTCACATTTTATAGTGTCATTACTTAATTCTTTTGTGAAGAATACAGATGCTAAAGTGATATACCTAGTACTATCATCTGGAATATGTAGATTTGAAATTCCAGAAACTGTAATCACATTACCTGATATTGAAAAACCTAATCCACTAGTTGAATTGTAGACAGTTGCATTTGTAAAATCACCATCATCATCTACTAATAAAGCAAGACATGACGTGTCAAAATCATTACCTGTTGCGCAAGGGCTTATTGTAAAATCAGAATTGAAATTTTGAGAAAAATTTGATTTAGTCACCTTCCATTCTCTTTCTAGTCTTGAATTTAATAAGGGTGTTGGTGGCACCTCCAAAACTGTTGTAAATCTAGAACACATCAACCCACCATTACTACCCATCATAACATAAGAGGTGTCAAAATTAAAAACTCCTGTATTAGCTATGTTTGTGGGTTGTAAAGTATTTAAATAAACTCTTGTTACATCATCAAAACTATGAGATTGTCTTTGCAATAAAGCTTGGCTATCATCTCTCCCAATTCCTATTACGTCATTGTGATAATTAGGATTAACAGAAGCGTCCCAAATGATTGTTCCATCAGTTGCAGTATAATCTCCTTGTATTCCCCCTCCAGTATTATCAAGTGTGACTCCATATTTTACTCCTAAATAAGCATGAACTTTACTCATTTCTGAAGCAGTTAAATCTCTGTTGTAAAAAATAAATTCATTCAAAAAACCATTAAATGGTGAATTAGTATTTCCTGGCATAATTCCAAAGTATAAGCCAGTTGAACCTGAAGATTGAGAAGCTCCACCTCCAGTAAAAACCTTTGAATTTTCATTGGTTGTTAAAGTTCCTACTCCACTTCTATTCCCTTTGTAGGAAATAATTGTAGGAATGTTATTTTCAGTCCAATCTCTTGATGCATTTGTACTCGTCCCTAATCCTTTTCCAGTTGCAAAACGACCTACTGCCCCTAAATTTCTAAACTGAATAGCGTCACTACCCGCTTCATTATAGAGCATCATGTGATTATTGTTTCTAACAAAGGTTGGGAAATAATAAACAGCAAAAAAAGTTCCTTGACTTGTATTAGTTGAATTGTTTAGTAAATTAAGTGACCCCGTATTTTGCAAAGCTTTAATTGTAGTATTTGAATTAGCGGCAAATTCAATAGTAGAATTGTAATTAGAGCTATTTCCTGCAGGCACATTCGTTACAAAAGGGTATGGCGCAGTATTATCAGTAACAGAAATACTACCTACTCCAACAGGAAATGTTGTAGTCCAATTTGTTAAATTCCCCAATACTAATGCATCTGGCTTAAACCAGGCTGTGAGATTTACTGTTCCTACATTTCCAGGGTTCTGAGAAAAAGAATTGACAGATAGGATCAAGATTGCAACAAGATTTTTCATTTCTTCTTTTCTGTAATTTGTTTAATACTATAAACTTAAACAATATTACCGAATTTTTAACAATCGCTTTAAACTAAATTACTTTGGAGTTCTCCAATATAAGTACAAAGAAAAGACTAAAAGGATAAGATTTGGTGCCCAAACAGCAATAAAAGGATTTAATCCGGCATTGGTTGCTGCAACCGTAGAAAACCTATTAAATACAAAATAAAGTGCTACAGAACCAATCCCAAGTAATATCGTTAATCCAACTTTACTTCTTGCAGGAGAAATACTAATACAAACGCCCAATAAAGCCAGTATAAAAAGAGATAAGGGGTTAGAAGTTCTTGAATAAATTTCTATTTCTACAAAAGGAACTATTGCTGAACCTTTCATTTTTTCTTTGTCTCTGTAAGCAATCAATTCGCCATAATACATAGTTGAAACCACTTCGTTTCTTTGTCCCAAATCCTTGAGCCCAAAACTAAGCGTAGTGTCTTTTGTTCTATGTCTCAATATACTATCACCCATAGGTGAATGAAACCTTTCAGTAACGTTCTTAAGACTAAAATGATTTGTATTACTATCGCCATAAGCATAATTGGCATACAAAGTATAATGTAACTTATTCAGGCCAGATTCATCTTTCACGTATTTATCCATCCATAATTCCGATACAGATTTCATTTCTTTAAAATTATAGGATTTATAAGAAACGATAGTCCCTGGGACGACTTCAAAATGAACTCCAGAAAGAATAGATGCGTAATTGGTGTGTACGTTTTCAAACGCCATCCTTTTTTGGTTTGCCTTGGGCAACAACACAAAATTAATGTAAAATGAAAACATAACTATTAGTCCAACTCCAACAAAAAAGGGTCTCAACATTCTATTGAAACTAATTCCTGTGCTGAGAATAGCCGTTATTTCACTTCTTTGATTTAGCTTAAGCGTAACCATCACAATAGTAATGAGTACAAACAAAGGAAAAAACATGTTCCCTATATACACTACAAATCCACTGTAATACTGAGTCAACAATTCTAAAATAGAAAGTTTAGTCTTCAGAAAATCATCTATCTTTTCAGAAATATCAAACACTACGACAATACAAAGTACACAGATAATTGAGAAGAAGAATGTCCTCAGTATTTTCTTAATTATGTATTTATCTATTGTTTTAAACATAAGTTATTTAAAGTCTAGTTGCCATTTTTCTCACCATTTCAGTTTTCCATGGATGGAAATCTCCTGCAATAATGTGTTTTCTAGCTTCCTTTACTAACCAAACATAGAAAGATAAATTGTGTATACTCGCAATTTGTGCTCCCAATATTTCTTTAGAAATTACCAAATGCCTTAAGTAAGCCTTGTTATAAAAGGAATCTACGTAAGAAGTTCCGTTTGGATCAATAGGTGAAAAATCTTCTGCCCACTTCTTATTTTTGATATTAATAAAACCTTCGCTTGTAAATAACATCCCGTTGCGGGCATTACGAGTTGGCATTACACAGTCAAACATATCAATACCAAGTGCAATAGTTTCTAATATATTGATTGGAGTTCCTACTCCCATCAAATACCTTGGTTTGTCTTTTGGTAAAATATTCGTAACAATATCTGTGTGCTTATACATATCTTCTGCTGGCTCCCCAACTGATAATCCACCAATTGCATTCCCTTCACGATCCATGCTTGCAATAAACTCTGCTGATTTTACTCTCAAATCATCATAGACACTTCCTTGTACAATAGGAAATAATGTTTGGTTGTAACCATATTTTGCTTCTGTTTCGTCAAATCTTGTGCAACATCTTTTTAGCCATCTGTGGGTCATTTCCATAGAGCGCTTTGCATATCCATATTCGCAAGGATAAGGAGTACATTCATCAAAGGCCATTATAATATCTGCTCCAATTGTTCTTTGAACGTCCATTGCATATTCTGGCGAGAAAAAATGACTAGATCCATCAATGTGAGATTTAAAAGTCACCCCTTTTTCCGTAATTTTTCTTCTTCCAGAGAGAGAATAAACTTGATATCCACCTGAATCCGTTAAAATTGGTTTGTCCCAATTCATAAACTTGTGTAAACCTCCAGCTTTTTCTAGCACTTCCATTTTGGGACGTAAATACAAATGGTATGTATTTCCAAGAATAATTTGTGCTTTTACGTCCTCATCCAATTCTCTTTGATGAACACCTTTTACAGTTCCGGCAGTCCCTACAGGCATAAAAATTGGCGTTTCAATTTCTCCATGATCTGTTTTTATAACTCCAGCTCTTGCTCGTGTATCTTGGTCTACTTTTAATAGTTTAAAATCCATGTAGGATAAAGTTTTTATTGATGAAATATATGTAAACAAAACTAATACTTTTCATCTAATTATGGAATAGAACAAGTCATAGTTTATTTGCTTGCTTCTTAAGTAAGAAAAAAAATAGAATAATAAATCTATCTATTTTTTTAGTCTCCCATGTAAACAACAGCCTTAAAGTCTCATTAAATTCTATCTGTCAATAGTTTGAAAAAATACTGACAGCTTCGATTAAATAATAACAATTAACCGTTTGTAAGTACTTTGCTGAAAGTAGTATAGAACTTATATTTTTGAGTAATTTTAAAATGCAATCTAACTATATAAATGACTAAAATAGGAGAAAATTTTTCGGAAAAAGCCAAAGGAGATTATGAATTAATCCAAAGGGCTATTCATAAAAAAGACGATAGCGCTTACACGGAATTAATGTCACGCTACAAAGATTCTATTTATTTCATGCTCTTGAAAATGGTAAGAAATAAAGATGATGCAGAAGATTTAACACTCGAAGCCTTTGGAAAAGCTTTTATGAATCTGGAACAATACTCTCCAAAATTTGCATTTAGTACTTGGTTGTTTAGAATTGCATCTAACAATTGTATTGACCACCTAAGAAAGAAAAAAATGGAGACTACATCCATTGACATTGATTACTCGAGTGACGACAATAATGCGCCTTATATTTTCTTACCTTCTACAGGAAGGAACCCGGAAGAAGAAGCAATTAGAAACCAAAAATTCAAATTGATGAGGGAATTAGTTTCTGAGCTAAAGCCCCAGTACAAATTGCTTATTGAAATGAGGTATTTCAAAGGATTGTCTTATGATGAGATTTCTACTGAATTAGATTTATCACTTGGTACAGTTAAAGCTCAATTGTATAGAGCTAGAAAAACCCTAGAAGAAATTATTAAACCTAAAATGGATTACATTTAATGGACTTTGAACAAATACTACATTATTTTCCTAACCTAAACCCAATTCAGGTTAAGCAATTACAAGAACTAAAACCACTTTACGAAGAGTGGAATGCTCAAATTAATGTAATTAGTCGAAAGGACATGGATAATTTTTACGAGAGACACGTACTTCATTCTTTAGCCATTGCAAAGGTTTTAAATTTTAAGCCAAACACAAGAATTCTTGATGTGGGAACTGGAGGAGGTTTTCCTGGAATTCCTTTAGCCATTATTTTTCCAAAGTGCCACTTTCATTTAGTAGATTCTATCGGAAAAAAAATAAAAGTTGTGAATGGTGTAGCTAAATCTTTGGGATTAAAAAACGTAAAAGGAAGCCACATAAATGCCAAGCAAATAAATGATAAATATGATTTTGTTGTGAGCAGAGCTGTGACAAGATTAGATCCTTTTATTGATTGGATTAAAGTAAATTTCAATAAAAAAGGTTTTAATGAATTACCAAACGGAATTCTCTACCTAAAAGGTGGAGATTTAACAGAAGAATTGAATGAAATAAGAAAAAAATATACTTCTTATCCAATATCTTCGTATTTTGCAGAAGATTTTTTCGAAACAAAAAAAGTAATTCAAGTTGTAATTTAAAAACAACACTCCTATGCATGATTTTGACGCCAATAACGAAGAGTTTAAATCATTAATTAAAAACATTGAGCTTAAACTTAAAAACAAAGATTCCTTCTACTTGGATGTTGAGGAAATAAGCAATGTTGCCAATTATTATTTGGAAAAGGGAATCATAAATAAGGCCTTAGTTATTCTTAAAATTGGACTTAATCTACACCCTGTATCTGGAGACGTGAGGCTTCATTTAGCACAAGTATACTTGGCACAAGGCGAATATAAAACTGCCCTTAAATACGCCAACAAAACTCTTGAAATTGAACCCAACAATCTAGAAATATTAATAATAAAGGCTGAGATTTTTAGCTACCAGGGAAATCACAAAAAGTCAATCGGATTTTACCAAGAGTACTTGGATAGAAATGAAGGAGAAAATCTCGATTTAATTTATAATGACATGGCTTGGGAATACGAATCGTTAAGGGATTATGATAATGCACTGAAGTATCTAATTCTTGCTTTAGAATTGAACCCAGAAGAGGACACATTACTGTTCGAAATTGCTTATTTCTATGAGGAAATGGGTAAACAAGACGAATGCATTGCATTTTATAATAAATTCTTGGATGAAAACCCATATTCTTTCAATGCTTGGTACAACCTAGGAATTGTATACAATGAAAAGAAAGAGTATAAAAAAGCAGTTTTTTCTTTTGAATACGCCACTTTAATTAAAGACGATTTCGCTTCTGCCTATTTCAATAAAGCGAATGCTCATTATAATTTAAAAGAATACGGGCAAGCGCTTGAGTGTTATTATAAAACATTTGAATACGAAGACAACCAAGCAATTACTTTCTGCTACATTGGTGAATGTTACGAAAAATTAGAAAATTATAAAGAAGCTGAAAAAAGTTTCGAAATAGCTCTTTCCATTAGCGAAAATATCCAGGAAGCTTTGGTAGGAATGGCAATAATAAAAGATAAACTGGGACTTACAATTGAATCTTTGCCGTTTATTGAAAAAGCCAATAGATTATACCCAAAGAATGCAGATAGCTGGTACATTGCTGGAGAAGTTTTCAATAGACTAGAAAGGTATGAAGACGCCTATTTTTCTTATAATAAAGCGGATGAATTTAACACTGAAAAAAACATTCAGATCATTTTAGATTTTTCGAATTTTATTGCAGAAAATCTTTCTTTGGAAGAAGCTATAGATTACATTAAAAAATCGGATCAAATAAAAGCTCAATACCGATTAATTGCCTATTTACAAATGTTGGGACAAACAAAAAAAGCAATTAATCTGCTGGAGAAATGTTTGGATGAAAAATACGAAGGTCACAAAGACTTGCTTGATTATTATCCAGAAATTGTCGAATTACCTGAATACATTTCTATTATTGAGAATTTCAATTCTTAATTCTTTCTTTTTATAATAGTCAGCAAACTCAAAAAAGTTAGTACTGCATTCAATATTATTAATGCTCCTCCAAACTGAAATCCATTGAATAAATCTACCGAGTATTTATCAATATAGTAAGACAAGATGGGAGGAATAATACAAGCAATAATTACAAGCTTATCATAAATCTTGAATTTGGTTAAAATCCCAAAGAAAAACAACCCTATTAAAGGACCGTAGGTATATCCAGCTAACCTGATTAATGTCCAAATTGCACTTTCATCCAAAGTGGAATTCAAAATAATAACGGTAATAAACAAAACTACCGACATGATTATATGAATTTTCATACGAGTAGATTTTGACACTTTATTTTCTTCTGTCTCCACAAAATCGACACATACAGAAGTTGTAAGCGAAGTAAGAGCAGAATCAGCAGAAGAATAAGCTGCAGCAATTAATCCTAATAAGAACAATACTCCTATCCCAATACCCATGTTACTTTTTAATGCAATTTGAGGAAATAATAAATCTGTTTTTTCAGGAATCGCGATTCCTTGTTGCTCGGCATACATATAAAGTAATGCTCCCAAGCCTAAAAATATAAGATTAATAAAAACCAATACAATACTAAAAAAGACCATATTCGTTTGTGCAGATTTTAAGTTTTTACAACTCAAGTTTTTCTGCATCATGTCTTGATCAAGTCCCGTCATGCCTATTGCAATAAAAATTCCACCAAAGAACATTTTGACAAAATGAGTTCCACTATTCCAGTCCTCAAAAAAGAAAATTTGCGAATACTTACTGTTTATAATCGTTTCTATTACTCCTCCCGTTTCTAATAAGTTGAGCTCTTTGGATAAAAACCAAAATGTAAAACCAAGAGAAAGCAACATGAAAAGCGTTTGTAAAGTATCTGTCCAAATAATAGTTTTTATTCCTCCTTTGAAAGTATACACCCAAATAAGAGCAATAGAAATTAACACGGTAATTTCAAATGGAATATTTAACTCATCAAAAACAAAGGCTTGAAGCACATTAGCCACTAACAATAAGCGAATTGACGCTCCGATTATTCTTGAAAGCAAAAAATAAAGTGCGCCAATCTTATGAGAATAAAATCCAAATCTATTTTTTAAGTAAGTATAAATGGAAGTCACGTTCATTTTGTAATACAAAGGCATGAGAACATAAGCTATAACGAAGTAACCCACCAAATAACCCAAAACCATTTGCATGTAACCAAATTGCTTGGCAGAATTTCCCACCCAACCTGGAATGGAAATAAATGTAATTCCTGAAAGCGAAGCTCCAATCATTCCGAAGGCTACCAAAAACCATGGAGACTTTTTATTGGCTAAGAAAAATGTTTCATTATTTGCACCACGACTTGTTACATATGAAATCCCAATTAAAAGAAGGAAATAGGCTATAAGTAAAGAAAAAAGAAAAAATGGCGACATGAAACGTGTGTTATTTTTTGGATTTATTTTTTAAATATAGAGATTATTGGGTTACTTTTAGGAGTAATACAACCGAAATTAAAATTTTAAAATTTATTGGAATGAATAGACTCAATCTACTTCAGTTTTTAGCCTCTTTTTTACTGCTTTCAATCCTAGTTTCTTGTGGAGAAAAATCCGAAATGCCCGTTTGGGAAATAACCAAATCCAAAGCTCCAAAATCTTATTTGGTTGGAACCATAAAACACCTAAAAACAAAAGGAAACGAAACGATTATTACTAAAAGAGTCAGTGAGTTGTTTGATAGCTCTTCAACCTACATTACCGAAATAGATATTATCGGCTCTGATTTACTATTGTCTAAAAATGAAATAGAAATTGGAATGAATAGAACACTGAAAGAGATCCTTTCAGAAGAAAACTTTACTACTTTATCCAAATTAAAAAACCAATGGAGCAAAACCACCAACAATACTTTTCAGTCGCCAGACAGTGCAAGAATAAAGCTCCTATTTTACTTGCAAGATATTCTTTATCAAAATGATGGAGAAAATATTTATTTTGAATACTTGTGGTTAAAACAAGCCATGGCAACTCAAAAAAGTATTACTGGACTTGAATCTTTCCAAAAGCATTACCAAGATTTATCGCAAGTTACCCTTGCCGAACAAATAGAATTCATGGAATCAATTGGGGACATTAAAGAGTTTAAAAAGGAGTTTAGTTCGATAGTAACAAATTCATATTTTGAGGGTGAATACAAAAACATATATGATGCTCATTTGGAGAAATTCACTTACAACAAAAGTAATCACGGGACTTTATGGAAACAAAAACATGAAAATTGGGCTAATACAATTGATTCTTTTTTGAGCAAAGAAAAATGCTTTATTTCTATTGATGTTCAGCATCTTTTTGGAAAAGAGAACTTTTTTGATTACTTATTTCTGAAAGGATATAAAATTGAAAAAATTCAATAACTACCTTTACTTTTACCAATCAAATTTACATTATGAAATTAATAGCAAGTCTTCTTTTTGTGATCTTATCCATTACAGGAATTTCACAAGACACAATAAAACAAGTAGATACTGCTGAAAAAGTAATTCTAATAAACCCTCTTCCTGTTTCTATTTATAATGAGTTGAAAACAAATGGGTCTGGAATTGAAGTGACTATGTACCATACTTCTAAGACTTTTTCATTGCCGAATCTAGGGGGGACTAACTATTTTTTAACCTTTCTCCAGGGAAAATCCACAGTAAATTTCAATAAACAAAACACAGCATACGTTATGATTCTTGTGAAAGAAGATTTCTATATGGATGCAGAAATATCAATAACAAACGAGAGTAGTTATATCATTTTCAAAAAAGATGGAGTGAAATATTATAATTTACTTAACCAAGCAGGAATAACTTTCTTTAGGAAATTTATGTAGTAATTAAATTCATTCTGTTATTTTTTTATTTTCTATTCATTTTTCCATTCAAAACAAAAATATCCTTTGCAAAAAAATGGAATAGGTACAAAAAACAACATCAAAGAAAGCATCATTGCAACTCCTGGTTGTTTACCTCTAATCACATTGTCAGAATTACAATTAGTGCAATCGATTTTTAATTTTTCCACCATTAAAATCTCACATTATCAATTAATCTCACTCCATCAATATGACCAGCAAACGAAACAAATACCTCTTTGCTATCTTCCCAATTCTCAAAATTCAATAACGAATTTGAATCTCTTATTTCTAAGTATTCCACCTCAATAATTCCACTAATCATTGCTTTAGCTTTTTTCTGAATTTCAATTACCGTAAAATAGGAATGGTATTTTAAGATGTAATTCATTGCATAACTTATTACCGAAGCTGCTTCTCTTCCTTCTTTAGTTAACAACTCGTTTCGTGAACTTCTTGCCAATCCATTCTCCTCTCTAATAATTGCACAGCCCACAATCTCTGTGTCCAGCTTTATTAACTCTACCAGCTTACATACAATCTTATATTGTTGAAAATCCTTTAATCCAAAATAAGCTTTATCAGAGTTTACGATAGTCAAAAATTTAGCTACAACATTTGCCATTCCCTGAAAATGGCCAGGTCTAAATTCTCCTTCCAGTTCATTTTCTAACCCTTCAAAATCAAATTCAATCATTTCCATTTTAGCTCCATACACGTCTTCTGGAGATTCTGGGAAGAATAAAATATCACAATAATCCTCAATCAATTTTTTATCTGCCTCAAGTGTTCTTGGGTATTTATCTAAGTCACTGGATACATTAAATTGGGTTGGGTTTACAAAAATACTACACACCACAATATCACATTCTTCACTTGCTTTTTTTATCAATGAAAGATGCCCATTATGCAAAGCACCCATGGTAGGTACAAAACCTATAGTTTTTCCTTTATTCTTTTTCTCTTCAATAAGAGAAGTTAATTCTTTTTTAAAATTGGTTACTTTCATTGATAAAACTAATAATTTGTTGAGCTAAACTAACTGAAAATATTGATATTTATGGTAATTTTTCGTACTTTTGTCAAGATTAACTTTAATCAATCAAAAATCATAGTTTAAATATATGAGTAGTAAAAAAAGAATTTTATATATCTCACAAGAGGTTACACCTTTTTTGAAAGCTTCTGAGATATCTTCAAATGTAAAAACATTAGCGCAAAAAACGCAAGAAAGTGGGAAAGAGATTAGAGTTTTTATGCCAAGATATGGCCTAGTAAACGAAAGAAGAAATCAACTACATGAAGTAATTCGTTTATCAGGAATGAACATGATTATCAATGATGTAGATCATCCATTAATTATAAAAGTTGCTTCTATTCCTTCTGCAAAAATGCAAGTTTATTTTATCGATAACCAAGAGTTTTTTAAAAGAAAGGCTATTGTAAAAGATGAAAAAGGAAAATATTTTGACGATAACACACAAAGATCTGTCTTCTTTATTAGAGGAACTTTAGAGACTGTAAAGAAACTAGGATGGATTCCTGATGTAATTCACTGCCACGGTTGGTTGACTGCATTACTTCCAATGTACTTGAAAACATACTTTAAAGATGATCCCCATTATGCTAATACGAAAGTCATAAGCTCAATTTATGAAGATTCATTCACAGGAGAATTAGATAAAAACACGTTAGATATTTTGAAATTTGACGGAGTAGAAGATTCTTATTTCAATCATTTCAAAAATGATTTATCTTACGCTAGTTTAACAAAAACTGCGATTGATCATTCGGATGGTGTTGTCTTGTTTTCTGATAATATCGACAAGGAAATTATTGATTATGCTAATGATTCTAAGGCTGATACGTTAAAGTTTGTTAAAGAAGACGAACACTTCGATAATTGCTCTACGTTTTATGATCAAATCATGGGAAAAGAAGCTAAATTAGCTGAATAAATTTAAAATGAATACCTAAGAATGAATACAACTTCATCAACTCATATAATAAGGAAAGCCATATGGCTTTCCTTATTTGCTTTAATACTTAATTGTAAAAAAGACGAAAACTTTATTGGAACAGAAATTCAAAACGAAGACATTAATGTTTCCAAAATAGATAATTTCACTATCCAAACCTATACTACTTTAGCTGATTCTTTAAGAGCAGATGAAATCTCAATTTCTACTCTTGGAAGTATGAACGACATGGTTATGGGGAAAACAAATTCAAGTTTTTTTACACAATTAAGACTCCCTGTTGACAATGTTAACTTTTCTGGAGCTGGACCACTAACTAATATTGTTCTTGACTCGGTAGTTTTATCATTGGAATACAAAGATCATTACGGAAATCTGGATGCACAAACTTTTGAAGTATTCCAAGTAGGACAAGACATAGAAATTGACTCTGCTTACTATAATGGAAAGAGTTTTACTAATTTAGGAACAGACTTAGTTAAAACTGGAACACAAACACAAATACCCGACCCTAGCTCAACAGTTTACGCTAATGGAGATACACTTCCTGCACAACTAAGAATTAAATTAGATAACAGTTTTGGACAATCTATCCTTAACGAAAGTGGAAATTCTACCTTATCGGATAACGAAAGTTTTGCGCAATTTATGAAGGGAATAGAGGTGAAAGCGAATAATCCTGGACAAGCTACAGGAGAAGGTGCTATTTTACTTTTTGACCTTTTATCAGTCAATTCTAAAGTAACTTTATACTATAGAGATACTGCAACAAAAGACACAACATCATTTGATTTATTGATAAACACTTATGCTTCAAGAGTAAATCTAAACAAACATGATTACACTGGAACACAAGTAGATGCTCAGATTTCTGACTCCACTTTGGGCCAAAACGAAGTGTATATTCAAGGACTACAGGGAGTAAAAACTGAAGTGAACTTTGATGACATCCTTAGATTAAGAGATTCTGGGATAATTATAAACAAAGCAGTATTAACTATGCCAGTAGACTTTACAACTGGAAGTTCTTTTGAGCCAAATCCTCAGTTACTTGTTATAAGAAATGAAGAGGGGAATAAGTTTTTAATTCCAGACCAAACTATGTTTGCTGGAACAGCTGGATTAGCAAATGTTGGAGGAGAATGGAACGAAGACGATAGCCAATACGAATTTGTAATTACAAGATACATAAACAATATTTTGAACGGAAAATTTCCAAATAATAACTTAACTCTCGAAACTGTTTCCTCTATGGTTACACCAAACAGAGCCGTATTTTTTGGTCACAATTCTGTGATGAATAAACCAAAATTAACCATTACTTATACTAAGTATTAAAGTCATAAACTATGTGTGGAATTGTAGGTTATGTAGGTGAAAAACAAGCCTACGACATCCTTATCAAAGGATTAAAAAGATTAGAATACAGAGGCTATGATAGCTCTGGAATTGCTATATCTGGACAAGAGAAAGATTTAAAATTTTATAAGAGAAAGGGCAAAGTTGCGAATCTCGAAGAATTTA
>Ga0307996_1000047_pt1 | contig 31972 bp, 24 predicted proteins | sample Davwhametageno35_FD_203143 | JGI IMG/M metagenome (GOLD analysis project Ga0307996, IMG submission 203143) | Marine microbial communities from Davis Island wharf, Antarctic Ocean - #35 | ecosystem: Environmental > Aquatic > Marine > Unclassified | place: Antarctic Ocean: Davis Island wharf...
TACTAATTTATTACTTTTATAATAGGTCTCTTTAGAAAACAGATAAGTCAAACATTCAATTCCTAGAGAGAAACATTTAAATAGCTGAGATTGGCTCGGGTATATATATAATTCACTATTGTTTGATCGTTCTGATTATTAATAAAATAGGTAGATTGTAGTTGGACTGATAATTTAAAAATCATTATTCTGTAAGTGTATAATGTATTATATCTTATGTTATTCTTTTATGTCTCGGTTATATTTAAATCCAATTTTATTTTTCCCAAAAGGAGTATAGAGAAATTTACACTATAATAATAAGTCTTTTCTTTAAGTCTAACTGGCACTATTATAATCCTTATTTTTGATTGCATAAAATTCAACTATGAAAATACTAATTACAGGAGGTGCTGGGTATATTGGCTCTCATACTATTATTGAGATTTTACAGCATACCGATTGGGAGGTTGTTTCAATTGATAATTACTCAACATCTTCGGAAGAAACGTATGCTCGAATTGAAGCAATAACAGGAAAGAAAGTATTGTTTCATAATGTTGATCTGAAAAACTACGAAGAACTACATAAGGTGGTTAGCTTATATAACGATATTAAAGGGGTCATACATTTTGCAGCGCACAAATGGGTTGGCGATTCAGTTGAGAATCCTGTAAAATATTATGAAAATAATGTGGGTGGCCTGGCAAATATTTTAAAAGTACAAACGGAATGTCAAATTCCTAATTTTATTTTTTCATCCTCATGTTCGGTTCACGGAAACATTATCGAGTTACCTGTTACAGAAAACTCTAAATTAAATGTAGCAGAATCGCCTTATGCTTACACCAAACAAATTGGGGAAAGAATAATTGCAGATTATATAAATTCGCAAAAGGGAAAGAAAGCAATTAGCTTAAGGTATTTTAATCCTGTTGGAGCACATCCGAGTGGGTTAAATGGAGAAATACAGCCTCAACCAAATAATTTAGTACCCTTTATTACGCAAGCAGCTATTGGTAAGATTAAAAGTTTAACTGTTTATGGTAACAGTTACGCTACCAAAGATGGAACTTGCGTTAGAGATTATATACATGTAAGTGATATCGCAAATGCGCATGTGTTGGCATTAGAATATCTTTTAAATGAGGATGTAGCCTTAAATAATGATATTATTAACTTAGGTACAGGTGTTGGGGTAACCGTTTTAGAAGCCATTCATGCATTTGAAAAAGTGAGTGGCGTAAAATTAAAGTACACTATTGGCCCAAAAAGAGACGGAGATGTTGCGGCAATTTATGCAAATAATGAAAAAGCACGTAAATTATTAGGGTGGACACCTAAATATAATTTAGAGGATATGATGCTATCTGCTTGGAAATGGGAGCAGTACATTTTTTAATATTTTTTTGAAAAAAAATGCGTGTTTTAATATATAAGTAGTGTATATTTGCAGCCGCTTAGCCGCGATTAATAAAAGAAAAAAACTTCAAATTGAAATTAGGGCAATTAGCTCAGTTGGTTCAGAGCACCTCGTTTACACCGAGGGGGTCAGGGGTTCGAATCCCTTATTGCCCACAAAGCTTCTTCATTTATGAAGAAGCTTTTTTGATTTATAGCATTATGTGTTCGTTGTATATTCTTTATTATGAAAAGCGAGATAAATATTACGTTGGTTATTAAGATCTAAACCACTTCTTATCAGCATAAAAAGTCCCAAATGGAATAAATGAAGCAATAAATGCACCGAAGGTAATTCCGAGACTCCATTTAAGTTTTATGTGTACGATTAATAAGTTAATGGTGTAAAGAATAAAGAGAACTCCGTGTGCCATTCCTACAATTTTAACAGCATCGGGTTTGTCCAAATAATACTTAAGAGGCATGGCAATTCCTAGTAAAACTAAAAAAGAAATTCCTTCTAAAAGGGCAAGAAGTCTTAGCGTATCCAGTGAGTTTTTCATAAGTTTTATGCTTAAGGTTGTTGTACTGATTAGTTTCTTAATAATTATCTCAGGCATAGCCTGTTTATGGGTATAAATGTAATTATTTTTTACGTGCAATCATTAAACCATCTCTTATTGGAAAGAGTACGTTTTGTACACGCGGATCATTGTGTATTTTTTCAGAATAAGCAATGAGTGTTTGAGTATCGTTGTCTTGATTTTTTTTACCATCAGCAACTTTTCCGCTCCACAAAACATTGTCAGCAATAATGTAGCCTCCTTTATTTACTTGGTCAAAAACTAAATCGTAATAATTAGCATAGTTTGTTTTGTCAGCATCAATAAATACTAAGTCAAAAGTATCTGGCAATGTTGGTATTATATCCATAGCGTTACCAACATGATTGATAATAGTATCTTGTAGACCGGCTTTTACAATGTACTTTTTCACCAGAGACTCTAACTCTTCATTAATGTCAATGGTGTGTATTTTTCCTCCCTTTTTAATTCCTTCAGCCATGCAAATAGCAGAGTAGCCAGTATAAGATCCAATTTCTAAGATAGTCTTAGGGTTTATCATGTGAGTTAACATGCTGAGTACGCGTCCTTGTAAGTGTCCTGATAACATTCTTGGAATCAATACTTTTTCCCAAGTTTCATGATTCAGTTCGTTTAGAATATCTGGTTCTTTTTCTGTGTTTTTAGTCACAAAATTGTCTACTTCTTCAGGTAAAAAATCCATAGTAATTTTAGTCTTTCGGGGTAAATAGTAAGCTGCTTAATTGTTCTTTGTTAAACACCTCATTGGCAACAGCTTGTATAGCTTCTGGTGTAATTGCATTTATCGTGCTAAATGTTTCCTCAAGACTCTCAACTTTATTGTATAAAAGCATGCTTTTTCCCATACCTAACATCGTGTTGCAATTGTTTTCTTCAGAAAGGGTTATTTGTCCAATAATTTGCTTTTTTGCTTTTAATAATTGTGTTGGACTCATTTTTTTATCTCGTAAATTTTTGAGTTCACGATGCACTAGTTTTATACTTTTATCAATGTGTTTAATGTCTGTGCCTAAGTAAATGTAAAATAGTCCGATATCAGAAAAAGTAGTGTAAGAAGATTCTATGTTATATGTAATACCATACTTTTCTCTAATTCCAAAATTTAACCTGCTGTTCATCGCAGGTCCCCCTAAAATGTTATTTAGCAATATAAAGTTGGTCTTATTTTTATCGTATGCACCATAAGCGGTATTGCCAATAATGCAGTGTGTTTGATAAATGTCTTTTTTTATCTCTTTTTGGATTGGTGTGTATTTAGTGAAAGGAGCTCGTTTGTTACTAATTGTTTTTTCAGGAATGTTGCTAAGGTGTTTTTTACATAGTCTCTCCAGTTTTTTGAACGGGAAATCGCCTACGATACTAAATACTATTTGGTCAGTTCGGTAGTTGGTTTTTATAAAGTCTAGAATTTTTTCTCTGTCAATCTTTTTAACGCTATCTATAGTACCAAGAATGTTCATTCCAAGTGGATGGTCTTTGAATATGAGTTCTTCAAAGTCATCATAAATTTGATCATAAGGACTATCTAAATAAGAGTTTATTTCATCAATAATAACATCTTTTTCTTTGTAGAGTTCATTTTCTGGATAGGTAGAATTGAAGAGGATGTCAGTGAGCAGTTCTAATGCTCTTTCTATATATTCTTTTGTAAATGAAGCGTAAATGCTTGTTTCTTCTTTTGTTGTGAAAGCATTTATTTCGCCACCAACATTGTCAATTCGGTTAAGAATATGGTATGCTTTACGGTTTTTGGTGCCTTTAAAAATAGCATGTTCTATAAAGTGGGTTATACCAGTTTGGTCCAAAGTTTCATCTCTAGATCCTGTTTTTATTGTAAAGCCACAATGAGCTACCTCGCTTTTCGCGGGTTTATGAATTATTCTAATCCCGTTTTTTAATTCTAGAAAATTGTACTTAGTCCCTTGCATATCAACAATTATTGGGCAAATATAGGTTACTATATTTAATAACTGCATGATTTATTTGAACTACTTTGGCGGTGTTTAGCGCGTACGAAACTGGTTTTAAGATGGTTATTAAGAATAGTGTGATTTTATTAGTATTGATAACTTTAGTTGTTAGTTTCGTATTTTATCAGAGAGAATTATCAGGTAAGGATGAGGAGAGAACACTTGAAAAATATGAGTTTTATTATTCTGATGAGGATAGTAAAAACTATTTTAAGGTGCCAAAAATTTTCGATAAACCGTCTAAAACTAAGATGAGTATTCGTCCTGAAATTTTATTAGTAATAGTTTTATTTTTAGATGATTTTTTTTAATTAGTATAAATTTTGATAAATTTGTCAAAAGAAGTAGGTCTAATTGAGGTGTTTAATTGACGTTTCGATTACTTAGGATAATATTAAATTTTAAAAAAGAAGTATGAAAAATAGATTGATAATTGCATTTTCTTTAATAGCAACTGTAGGCTTTTCGCAAACGAACCTAGTTCCAAATCCTTTTTTTGAAAAGATTGAGAAAAAAGTAAAATTAAAAGGAGAGCTTAAAGGTGCTACACCATGGGTTTCGCCAACATTGGCGAAAGCAGATTTGTATATTCCAAAAACCAAAAATTTTAATATTTCTATACCAGAAAATGATTACGGTAAAGAAAAGCCGATGGTAGGTACTGGTTATGCTGGATTTGTTGGGTATAGTTATAAAGGTAAAGAGCCAAGAACCTATTTACAGGTTAAATTGACTGAGAAGATGAAGGCGGGAGAGGAGTATTGCGTGAAATATCATGTTAGTTTGGCTGATTTGTCAAAGTATGCGACCAATCATTTAGGTGCTGCGCTTACAGAAGGAGCAATGATGGCCAATAATTCGGATGTTTTAAAATTTGAAAATTTCATAGAAAGTAAACATTTAGCGATTTATGATAAGCAATACTATTGGACTTCAATCTGTGGAATTTATAAGGCTAAAGGTGGTGAGGAGTATTTAACGATAGGAAACTTTACTGCAGATGAAAAGTTAAAAACCTTGAAAGTAAAAAGACCAAGAGGGTTTAATAAGCCTCAAAAGTATACCGCTTACTATTATATAGATAATGTATCGGTATATCCTCCTGAGTTTGGTGAAAAATGCAATTGCGATGTTGTAGAAGGGCTCGAAAATGCTGAGGTTGTAAAGTCTGGGTTCGGAAGTGCTGACAAAGAAAAAGCGACAATTATTAAGATTGTAAATACAGATGGGTCTGCTGCAAGTATTGGTGGCTCTTCAAATGCTGGTGCTGAAGGTAAGGTTGATGGGATGAAAATCATGTTTGAGTCTGGCGCATCTTCAGTTGTTAAATCAGCTAAGAATTTAGATAAAGTTGCTGCTTATTTAAAAGAAAATATTGACGAAAAAGTAATTGTCTCCGGGTTTATTGATGCTTCTGAGGCAAGTGTTGAAAAATTAGCAGGAAAAAGAGCTACTGCCGTTTATAAGTATTTGGTCTCAAGAGGAATTAAAAAGGAACGCGTTGTTAGAAAAATAAAAGGAGCAGCATTTCCTTTAGATGCTAAAGATAAATCGAAAAATAGGAGAGTAGAAATTAAAATTATTTCGATTTAAAAAATTATTATATTCAATAACGATCCCGTAAGATTTAGTTCTTGCGGGTTTTTTTATTTAAATTTTAAAAATCCTCTAAAATATTAGGGTGTTGATAAATAAAAGTAGTTTATTTTTGATTTACCCCCTATTTTAAAATACATTTGCACTGAATTTTATATTTATTTTATCAAAAGCTATAAAAAATGTCGTCATTTAGATTTAAAGCCTTAGGAGATGTGTTGGATAGAAAGCCAAAACACGTTGAGTTTCCTTCGGATAGAGCCTCAAATTATTATGCAACTAATGTTTTTACAGAAGAAACAATGCGAGAGTATCTTCCAAGAGAAGCTTACAAAAGCGTTATGAGTTCTATTAACAAAGGGACTCGTTTAGATAGAGGGATGGCAAATCAGGTTGCTTCTTCTATGAAAGATTGGGCGTTAACTAAAGGTGCTTCACATTATACACATTGGTTTCAGCCATTAACTGGAGCTACTGCAGAAAAACACGATTCATTTTTTAGCCCTATTAGTGGAGGGAGAGCGATAGAAAAGTTTGATGGAGAAAATTTAGTTCAACAAGAGCCTGATGCTTCTAGTTTTCCTAATGGAGGAATAAGAAACACATTTGAGGCAAGAGGTTATACTGCTTGGGATCCAACTTCACCAGCTTTCGTAATGGGAAAAACATTGTGTATTCCAACGGTGTTTATTGCATATACAGGAGAAGCTTTAGATTTTAAAATACCGTTATTAAAAGCATTGCATGCTGTTGATGAGGCTTCTGTAGCTGTTTGTCAGTATTTTGATAAAAATGTAAATAAAATAAGCGCTAGTTTAGGATGGGAGCAAGAATACTTCTTAATTGATAAAGCGTTATATAATGCTCGTCCAGATATTATGATGACGGGAAGAGCCTTGGTTGGTCATAATCCTGCAAAAGGTCAGCAATTAGATGATCATTATTTTGGTTCTATTCCTGGAAGAGCAGAAGCGTTCATGAAAGAATATGAAATTGAAGCGTTAAAGCTAGGAATACCTGTAACTACAAGACATAATGAAGTTGCACCAAATCAATTTGAATGTGCGCCAATGTTTGAAGAAACAAATTTGGCAAATGATCACAATCTATTGTTGATGGATTTGATGGAGAAAATAGCACGTAAACATGATTTTAGAGTGTTGTTTCACGAAAAACCTTTTGGAAGCTTAAATGGTTCAGGAAAACATAATAACTGGTCATTATCTACAAATACAGGAGTTAATTTATTAGCTCCAGGTAAGAATCCAAAATCAAACCTTCAGTTTTTAACATTTTTAATAAACACGGTTAAAGCAATTCATGATAATGCAGATATTTTAAGAGCGAGTATTGCTTCTGCAGGAAATGATCATAGATTAGGAGCCAACGAAGCTCCACCTGCTATTATTTCTGTGTTTCTAGGTTCTCAACTAACAGAAATGTTAGATAAATTAGAGAAAAATGTGAAAGCAGGAAAAATGACACCAGAAGATAAAACGGAATTAAAGTTAAGTATTGGTAAAATCCCTCAAATTATGTTGGATAATACGGATAGAAACAGAACTTCCCCATTTGCTTTTACTGGAAATAAATTTGAATTTAGAGCAGTAGGTTCTACTGCAAATTGTGCGCACTCAATGACTGCTTTAAATGTTATTGTTGCGAAACAATTAAAAGAATTTAAAGTTTCTGTTGATGCGCGTATTAATAAAGGATTGAAGAAAGATGAAGCTATTTTACAAGAGCTTCAAAAACTAATTAAAGAATCAAAAGCTATCCGTTTTGAAGGGAATGGTTATGGTGAAGAATGGGTGGAAGAAGCAGCAAAAAGAGGGTTGTCTAATTTGAAGGATACACCGAGTGCTTTAAAGGTGATGGTTAAAAAAGAGACCAAGAAGTTGTATAAGGTTATGGGAGTTTTATCTGAAGTTGAGTTAGATGCTCGCTATGAGATAGAGTTAGAAAACTACATTCTTAAATTACAAATTGAATCAAGAACTCTAGGAGATATTGCTCAAAATCATATTATCCCAACAGCAATAAAATATCAAAATGTATTGATTGAAAATGTTAAGGGTATGACTGATGTTTTTGGAGAGGAAGCAAAGGTGATGGCTGCTACACAAATTAAAGTGTTAAGAGAACTTTCGATACATACGAATAGCATTAGAGAAAAATCTGAAAAGATGCTTAAAGAGCGTAAAGTAGCCAATAAGATTGTTGGCTCAGAAGGGAAGGCTCGTGCTTACTGTGATAAAGTGAGGCCATACTTTGAGGAGGTTAAATACCATTCTGATAAGTTAGAAATATTAATTGATGATGAGTTATGGCCATTGCCAAAACTAAGAGAATTATTGTTTACAAGATAGTTAAAGCATTGAATGTACTTGAAAAAATCCCTCTAAAATTCCTTTTTAGAGGGATTTTTGTTTTAATTTAGATTGAATAAGTTAAAAGATTTTTTTACTTTAGCAGCTATTCAAAAAAAGAATTTAAATTATTACTATGGATATAATAAGAATTATTACAGTTTTTTCGTTAGTAGCAGTTTTTGGTTTAACCGTAAATGCTCAAAAAAATTATAAGAAAGAAGCGGATGTTTCTTTTAGTGGAGGTAAGTACTATAAGGCGATTGAGATGTATAAGAAAGCATATACCAAAGCGTCTAAAAACGAAGTTAAAGCAGAAATTCTATTTCAAATTGCAGAATGTTACCGTGGTAAAAATGATGGTAAACAAGCTGTAGTTTGGTATAATAAGTCTATAAAAGCTAGACATGATAACCCTATCGCTATTTTCCATATTGCAAATATTTACAAAACTGAAGGTAAATATGAAGAGGCAATTGTAAATTTTAATAAATATAAAGTTGCAAACCCTAGTGATAAAAGAGCTGAGGAAGGCTTGGAGTCATGTACGTTAGCAAAGAAATGGAAGGATGAGCCAACAAGGTTTGTAGTAAACCCTATGCCTTTAATAAACTCTGAAGACTATGATTTTTCACCTGTATTTTCAGATAAGAAAAATATGGAAATCTATTTCACCTCTACTCGGAAAGGTTCGGCTGGAGAAGATCTTTCAGATGTAACAGGAATGAATTTCTCTGATATATATAGAACAAAGGTTGATAAAAAAGGAAAATGGAGTGAGCCGGTTGTTTTGGAAGGTGGCGTTAATTCCTCGGCAAGTGAGGGTGCATCTTGTTTAAATAAGAAAAAGAACTCCATGTATTTTACCATTTGTGGTGTAGAAAATAAAGGCGTTATGGGGTGTGGATTGTTTTGGTCAAAGAAACAAGGTACAAAATGGGCTGAGCCTCAAATTATCCCGATAACAGAAGATACATTTACTGTTGGTCATCCTGCTATTTCTTTGGATGATAAAGTATTAGTTTTTGCTTCTAATATGCCAGGAGGTCAAGGAGGGAAAGATTTGTGGTATATTACGTACAACAAAAAAATGAAAGAATGGTCTAAGCCAATAAACTTAGGTGCTGAAGTTAATACTGCCGGGGATGAATTGTTTCCGTATATTAGAGATAATGGAGAATTATATTTTGCTTCAACAGGCCATAAAGGTATGGGAGGTTTAGATATCTTTAAAGTAGCAACTACTGGAACAAACCAATGGGGAGGAGTAGAAAATCTTCAAAGTCCAATGAATTCTGGAGCAAATGATTTTGGAATTATTTTTGATGGAGCAAAAGAAAGAGGTTTCTTTACTACAGATAGAGAAGGTGGTAAGGGTGGAGATGATATATGGTCGTTTAAATTACCAGCTTTAATCTTTCAATTAGATGGAAGTGTAAAGAATGTTGAAACTGGAAAATCAATCGCTGGAGCAAAAATTAAATTGCTTGGAACGGACGGGAGTTCAGCGTCTACTTCAACAGATGAGAATGGAAATTTCTTTTTTGCAGAAAATGGAACTAATAGATATATTAATAAAGAAACATCTTATTCTATAGTAGTTGAAAAGGAAAAGTATTTAAATGCTAAAGGAAAAGAAACAACTGTTGGTTTAGTTAAACCTAGAAAATTCTTTCATGAATATACATTGCAACCTTTCCAAGATGTAGTTATTAAATTACCATTAATTGAGTACAAAACGGCTTCATCGGATTTACAGCCTCAGTATAAAGATTCTTTAAATTTCTTATATGATATTATGACAGATAATCCAACGTTAATTATTCAATTAAGATCACATACAGATCATAGAGGTTCTACTCCTGCAAATCAAAAATTGTCTCAAAAGAGAGCTCAATCTTGTGTAGATTATTTAGTAAAAGAAAAAGGGATTAATTCAGCTAGAATTAAAGCAATCGGAATGGGCGAAAACGAACCAATTAAAAGTGTCGGAGGGATTTCATTGACAAAGCAGTATATCGACAACTTAAAGTCTAAAGAAGAAAAGGATGCAGCATTACAAAGAAATAGACGAACAGACTTTAAGGTTATAGGCGATGACTTTGTTCCTCCGGCTGCAGCACTAGAAGGATCGAAATAGCTTATTGATACAATATTTTAAAACATCCTGATAATTTTCAGGATGTTTTTTTTTTATCTATATGTTATGAAATTTTAGAGTGTTAAATTTGTGAAAAATTGAGAAGAATGGATAAATCTGAAAGATATCTGCAGAGAGGTGTTTCTGCCGATAAAGAAGATGTGCACAATGCTATAAAAAATATTGATAAAGGTCTTTTTCCAAAAGCTTTTTGTAAAATAATTCCAGATTATTTAACTGAAGATGAGTCTTATTGTGTGATTATGCATGCTGATGGAGCAGGAACTAAATCATCTTTAGCATATGCTTATTGGAAAGAAACTGGAGACATTTCAGTTTGGAAAGGAATTGCACAAGATGCTTTAATCATGAATATTGATGATTTATTGTGTGTTGGTGCGTTAGATAACATATTGTTATCATCTACAATAGGTAGAAATAAAAACTTAATTCCAGGAGAAGTATTAGCACAACTTATAAATGGTACAGAAGAGTTATTAGAAGATTTAAGAACTCAAGGTATTGGAATTTATTCTACAGGTGGAGAAACAGCTGATGTTGGTGATTTAGTAAGAACGATAATTGTTGATTCTACAGTTACTTGTCGGATGAAAAGAACTGATGTGGTTGATAATGCGAATATTACAGTAGGAGATGTAATTGTAGGGTTAGAATCTTTTGGACAAGCATCCTATGAAACTGAATATAACGGAGGAATGGGTAGCAATGGTTTGACCTCGGCAAGACATGATGTTTTTAATAAATCTGTTGCAGAAAAATACCCACAAACATTTGATCCAAGCTTGCCAAGTGATTTGGTTTATTCTGGAAGTTATGGTTTAACTGATAAAGTAGAAGGAGCACCTTTAAATGCAGGTAAAATGGTTTTATCTCCTACAAGAACTTACGCTCCAATTGTTAAAAAGATATTAGATAATCATTTAGGAGAGATCCACGGAATGGTTCATTGTAGTGGAGGAGCACAAACTAAAATTTTACATTTTGTAGATGATTTACAAATCGTAAAAGATAATATGTTTGATTTGCCACCATTATTTAAAATGATACATGAACAATCGGGTACAGATTGGAAAGAAATGTACAAGGTGTTTAATATGGGACACAGAATGGAAATTTATGTTCCTCAAGCTATAGCGGAAAGTATTATTTCTATTTCAAAATCATTTAATGTAGATGCCAAAATTGTTGGTAGAGTGGAAGCTCAAGGTGAAAAGAAATTGACGATTAAAAGTGAATTTGGGGAGTTTGTATATAACTAAGATAGGATGAGTAGTTTATTAAAGAAATTAGAGCAGATTAGTATTCGTTATGATCAGGTTAGCGAACAGATTGTAGATCCGGAAATTATTTCGGACATGAAACGATATGTTAATATAAATCGTGAATATAAGGAGTTAGGAGCTATTGTAAAGGTTTACAATCGATATAAAGATGTTATTGATAACATAGCTGCCAATAAAGAAATAATAGCGACAGAAACAGATAAAGAGTTTGTGGATATGGCTAAAATGGAGTTGGATGAATTACTTACTGAAAAATCCAAAATGGATGAAGAAGTGAAAATAATGTTGATTCCAAAAGATGAAGAAGATTCTAAGAATGTTATTATAGAGATTAGAGCAGGTGCTGGTGGAGATGAAGCCAGTATTTTTGTTGGTGATTTATACCGAATGTACATTAAGTGGTTAGAGCGAAAAGGGTGGAAAACTGAAACGATGACCATGCAAGAAGGTACTTCTGGAGGATTTAAGGAAGTTTCATTTAGTGTAGAAGGAGATAGCGTTTATGGTGTTTTAAAGTTTGAATCTGGAGTGCATCGAGTGCAAAGGGTTCCTAAAACAGAAACACAAGGAAGGGTTCATACTTCTGCAGTTACCGTAGCAGTTTTGCCAGAGGCTGAAGAGGTCGATGTCGTAGTAAGAAAAGAAGATATTAGAAAAGATACGTATCGTTCATCTGGAGCAGGTGGTCAGCACGTAAATAAGACAGAGTCTGCAGTTCGTTTAACACATATTCCAACAAATACTGTAGTAGAGTGTCAGGATGGAAGATCTCAAATTAAAAATTATGCTCAGGCATTGAAAGTTTTGAGAGCTCGACTTTATGAAGCCGAAGTAATTAAAAAAGAATTAGAACGCGCAACAAATAGAAAATCACAAGTTTCTACAGGAGATAGATCTGCAAAGATTAGGACATATAATTATCCGCAAGGAAGAGTTACAGATCATAGAATTGGATTAACATTATACAGTTTGGATAATATTATTGCAGGGGATATTGACGAAATAGTAGAGGCGCTCAAGATTGCAGAAAACTCTGAGAAGCTTGCCGCAGGTCTTAATGATTAATAAATGTTAGTTTGACTGTTAAAAATATATAATATTGAACTGTTTTATTCATTGAATATGTTTTTTTACATTAACTTGTAGGGTACATTTAATTTTTTTAAAATGGTAAAAAGATATTTATTGGTTTTATTTTGTTTGTTACTATTACTTGTAAGTAATGCTCAAAATCAGAACGGAAAAACTACTGAATCAGTGAAGTATGCTGGACAGCTTTTAGATGATAAAACCCACAAGCCTTTAGCTTTTGCTCATGTTGCTGTATTGGGAACCAAAAATGGTGCAGTAACTAATGATGATGGACATTTTACAATATCTAGTCATCAGTTAAAAGAGAACGATACCTTAAGTTTTTATTTTGTAGGGTATCGAACAAAAAAAATCAGTATTGGAAATTTCCTTTCCAAACCAACTATTTATCTAGCCCCTGAAACGTTCAGTTTAAGTGAGTTTTTTGTCTTTTCAGATAACAAAAATGCAGAACAAATTGTGAAGTCAGTTCTCTTAAATAGAGCAACTAACTATAAAAGAGGATACGCAAAGAATCAAGTATTTACTCGGAACAGATCTGTTTCTGATATCAATAGTATAGATATTAAGTTTAAAAAAAGCTCGTTTGAACAGCTGAATGAAAAAATGACTAAGTTGATTGAGAAAAGACTGCCTAAGCATTCTATTTCATATACTGATTTTCTGGGAGACGCCTACTTATCCGTTAATTCTAAAGACACGTTAAAGCTAGATCCAATTAAGGAGGTTCGTTTAAAAGATAAAAATTTAGCCGATATCAATCAGCTGGAGGATATGTTCGAGAAATTATTTAAAAACATTGAAGAAAATGAATACTGGAAAATAAAATCTGGAATTATTGGTAGTAAAGTAGATGTAGAAGATTCTGAAGGAGCTAAAGATTCATTAGTAAAATATAATACTGAGAGTGAGAAGAGTTATTATTATGCAAAAAGATTAAATCGTTTGTTCGAAAATCGATTTACCAATAAGAAGAAATGGGAGTTTTTACATAATACCAATAGGTATAATTATGAACTAGTATTTGGCACTCAAATTAATGGAGAAAAAGTTTATGTAATTGATTTTACACCTAAAAATAAGGGCGAATACGAGGGAAGGTTATATATTGCAATGGATACATACGCGCTTGTAAAAGCAAATTATAGGTATGCTGATGGTAAAACTGGAACTAATATTAAATTGTTTGGGCTAGGTATTACAGAAAACGTTTATGACGTAAATATCTATTTCGAAAAAAGAGAAGAGACTTACCAACTAAAATATTATGCTCAAAAATTGGGAAGTAAAGTTTCTTTCGATAGGAATTTATCATTATTGAAAAAGAAAAAGAGGTTTCTAATAGATAAAAAATTGAATGAAATAAAAGTGAAGCTGGATATGAAAGTAACTCAATTAAATTCATTTGAAATACTTGTTATTAGCAGTCAAAAAATACAGACAAAAGAGTTTAATAAATTTAAACAAAAGCCTAATTTTAAAACAGTTTATGTTGATCAATTTAGTGATGATTTATGGAAGAATTACACGATTATTGAGCCAAGTAAACAAATGCGAGATTATAAAAAAATAGAGTAAAAGATGAATAAAGAACAGCTGATTGACCAAATAAAGCAAAAGCAATCTTTTTTATGTGTGGGTTTGGATGCCGATATAACAAAAATTCCGAAGCATTTATTAAAGGAAGAAGATCCGATATTTGAATTTAACAAACAAATTATTGATGCGACAAAAGATTTGTGTGTAGCTTACAAGCCCAATACGGCTTTTTATGAAAGTTTAGGTGCCAAGGGATGGGAATCACTTGAGAAAACAATTGATTACATCCCTAAAGATATTTTCACTATTGCTGATGCGAAGCGAGGGGACATTGGAAATACATCTAAGATGTATGCGAAAGCGTTTTTAGAAACCTTAAATTTTGATTCAGTTACTGTTGCTCCATATATGGGAAGTGATTCTGTAGAGCCATTTTTAGAGATTAAAAATAAGTGGGTTATATTATTAGCTTTAACCTCAAATAAAGGTGCAGATGATTTTCAGTTTTTTGGTAATGGAGCAGATAAGCTATTTGAGCAAGTTTTGAAGCAATCTAAAAAATGGGGTAATGAAGATAACCTAATGTATGTTGTTGGTGCTACAAGACCAGAAATGTTTAAAGAAATTAGGAGTATCGTTCCTAATAGTTTTTTGTTGGTCCCTGGTTTAGGTGCTCAGGGTGGTTCTTTAGCTGAAGTATGTAAGTATGGTATGAATAAAGATTGTGGTTTGTTAGTCAATTCATCACGAGGAATTATTTATGCAGGTAATAATCAAGATTTTGCTGAGGTCGCTAGAGATTCAGCCTTGCAAATTCAAAAAGAAATGGCTATCTTGTTAAAAGAATTCTTGAATTAGAATTCAATAGATTTATTCACTTTAAAAAACACTTTAAAAACATGGATTCAGATTTCGTATTTAAAATAATAATTGGGGTATTCGTTATACTATTTGTAATGGGGTTATTCTTTATCGTAAAGCAAAAAACAGCAGTAGTAATTGAACGATTAGGAAAGTTTAATAGAATAGCAGGTGCTGGATTTAATCTTAAAATTCCAATAATAGATAAAAAAGCAGGTACCGTTAATTTAAGAGTAATGGAATTACCTGTAGAGGTAGAAACAAAAACAAAAGATGATGTATTTGTTCGTATGATTGTTTCTGTTCAATATTACGTGGTTGAAAGTAATGAAGGTATAAGACAATCATTTTATAAATTTGATAATCCTGCTCGTCAGATTCAATCTTATGTGTTTGATTCTATTCGTTCAGAAGTTCCGAATATGTTGTTGGATGATGTCTTTAGTGAAAAAGATAAAATTGCACAAGCCGTTCAAAAAGAATTGTCTGAAACAATTGCAGAATATGGGTATGAGATTATAAAAGCGTTGATTACAGACATTGATCCTGATGCAAAAGTTAAGCATGCAATGAACGAGATTAACGCTGCAAAACGAATGAAAGAAGCAGCTAAAGAGTATGCTGAAGCAGACAAAATTAAAGTAGTAGCAGCAGCTGAAGCTGAAGCAACTAGTAAAAAACTACAAGGAGAAGGGATTGCAGCACAACGTGTTGCTATCGCAAACGGATTAAAAAATTCTGTAGAAGAGGTAAGAGGTGCAATGGAAGACGGTGTTACTGGTCGTGAGGTAATGAATATGTTATTTATGACACAGCATTATGATACCATTAGTCGTTTAGCTGAAGATGGAGTAAATACTATTTTTATGCCTTATTCTCCAAACAGCGTTGGTGATCTTCAAACTCAAATTCAATCTAGTTTATTATCAGCTGATAGTATAACCAAGACTACAACAGCTTCGGATGTTTCAAAAGCGAGTATGAAAAGTAAGCAAGCTCGAAGACCATCTTCTGCGGATTCTTTAAGTCCAGATGATTTTGAATAAAAATTGAAAGAAGATTTCTTACATTATATCTGGAAGTATAAACTGTTTAATACGTCAAATCTTATTACACAAGATAACGCTGTTATTGATGTACTCAATTTTGGATTTCACAATACCGATGCTGGTCCAGATTTTTTTAATGGAAAAGTAAAGATTGGAGCAACAACTTGGGCTGGAAATATTGAAATTCACATTAACTCATCTGATTGGATAAAACACAAACATCAAGATGATAAAGCGTATGATAATGTTGTGCTGCATGTGGTTTACAATAACGATAAAGACATTTTAGATAAGGAAGGAAATTCCATTGCAACGCTTGAATTAAAAGACTTAATCGATCAACAGATAATAAAAAAGTACGAACAACTTGTTCTTCTACCCGATTCTGGAATTCCGTGTGGTAAGCAAATTAAAACGGTTGATCAGTTTACTATCAATTCTTGGCTCAATCGTTTGGCAATTGAAAGGTTAGAGCGAAAATCAGCTGAAATACAAGTAACTTTACAATTGAATAAAAACAATTGGGAAGAAACATTCTATCAATATGTTTTTAAGTACTTCGGACTTAAAGTGAATGCTTTACCGTTCGAATTATTGGCTCAAAAGGCACCATTAAAAATTATTGAAAAACACCATGCTATTTCTTCAATTGAAGCTTTATTGTATGGGCAAGCAGGCTATTTAGAAAGTGATATTGAAGATGAATATTACACTAAAATCAAAAAAGAGTATCAATTCTTAAAATCAAAATTTGAGTTAGTGCCTTTGGATAAAACGATCTGGAAAATGTTACGGTTACGACCGAGTAATTTTCCAGCTATTAGGATCTCACAATTAGCTAATTTGTTGAGTATTAAAACTAGATTATTTTCTAAGGTGCTGGCAGCAGAAACAGTTGTAGAGCTTCAAAGCTTGTTTAATGCAAAAGCTTCAGAATATTGGAAAACACATTACCAATTTAATGAAACAGTTGAAAACGATACAGAGAAGAAATTAGGAATAGCTACAATTAACAGTATAATAATTAATGTAATTGTACCATTTACTTTTGTTTATGGAAAGGCAAAACAGAACGAAAAATTAGTTGACAAATCATTAAAGTTGTTGGAAAGTCTAAAGGCAGAAAACAATATAATTATTAAAAACTGGAAGGCGCTCGGTGTTAAGTCAAGTAATGCCATGCAAACTCAATCACTCATTGAATTAAAAAATAATTACTGTTCTCAAAAAAAATGTTTAAATTGCAGTATTGGGAATAAAATTCTACAATTGTGATTCATAATATTCAAACATATTTTGAAAGACAGGCTTTTGGTGTCTGTGCTTGGTGGGGAGAAAAGCTTCAGCTTAAGTCGAGTAGAATTCGTATGTCCTTTATTTATCTTTCGTTTTTAACTTTTGGTTCGCCAATTTTTATTTATTTAATAATGGCATTCGTGCTGGAACACAAAGAATATTTTCAGTTTCAAAAAAGAAAATCGGTTTGGGATATTTAACACATACATTACTCAATTTTAAACATTTTAGAAAAGTTTATATCGCATTACTTCTTCTAATTACTATTATATTCATTGGTATAACTGGGTTTATAATTATTGAAGGATATACTCTTGGAGAAGCTTTTTACATGACTGTAATTACTATTTCAACAGTAGGTTTTAATGAAGTTAGACCATTGTCTGATGTGGGTCGAATTTTTACAGCTTTTTTGATTATCTTTAGCTTTAGTACATTTGTGTTTGCGGTTACATCCATTTCTAATTACATTTTAAATGGAGAGTATAAAATTTATTTTAGAGATTTAAGAAGAAGTAAAAAAATGAGTAAAGTTTCAAGTCATACAATTATTTGCGGTTACGGAAGAAACGGGAAACAAGCTTGTGCTGAACTTAAATCTCACAATAGAGCATACGTTGTAATAGAGGATAATAAAGAGCTGAGTGAAGAATTGAGAGAAGAGCATGAAATACCCTTTGTACAGGGAGATGCTACCTTAGAAAAAACGTTGGAACGAGCAGGAATAATGACGGCAAAGGCTTTGATAACAACTTTGCCTAAAGATGCAGACAACCTTTTTGTTGTATTAACTGCAAGAGAAATGAATCCAGATTTATTGATTATTAGTAGAGCTTCGAAAGATAATACTGATAAAAAATTAAAACGAGCTGGAGCTGATAATGTTATTATGCCTGATAAAATTGGGGGAGCCCATATGGCCTCTTTGGTTATTAAACCAAATGTAATTGAGTTTATGGATTATGTGATGGGGCAAGGATCTAGCTCTGTTAATTTGGAAGAAATTTCATTTGAGAATTTACCGGAGGAATTAAAAAATAAATCCATTAAAGAACTTGGTATAAGAGATAAATCAGGAGCTAATATTGTTGGTTTAAGAACAAAAGATGGAGAGTATTTAATTAATCCATCTCTAGATACTGAGATTACTGCACATACAAAAATATTTGTTTTAGGAACAGTAGATCAAATAACTGTTTTTCGAGATTTTGCAACGCAGCAAGCTGTCCTGAAAAAATAGACAATCTTCATGAAAACAACACTTACAGCAAGTAATTGTTTTCTTGGCAAAAACCAAGAGAACAATACTGTAGAAACTTACAAAATAGGAAAAGAATTTTGTTGGAATTTATATGTTACACCTATTAATCATTGTATTAAACAGTTAAATTCTAGCAGATAAATGGAGAAATTCTGTTATACTATCTCTGATAGATTAAGCCTAGAGAAACAACTCTTAACTTATTTTAAGGAGAAGAAGAATGTTGTTTTTTTAAATAGTAATAATGCAGATAAAATAAATTTATTTGCGGTTTCTAATTCTAATGGAGTAAACGTTAAAGGTTGGAAGTTTGGATTTATTACCTATGATTATAAAAACCAAATAGAGGCGCTGAACTCTAAACATTTTGATGGAATAAAATTTCCGGAAAGACACTTCTTTACACCTCAAATTCTATTTAAGATTAGCGAAAGAAAGGTGGAAGTTTTGTATGACAAAACACTGTTTTCAGCTTCAGAAATTGAAATAATAGCAAGTGAAATTGATGCGGTTTCAGTTTTAGAGAGTAAACTTCAAGCAATTAAAGTTGAACCCAGAATTACAAAAGAGACATATCTTAAAAATGTTAAAATTTTAAAACAACATATACAGTTAGGAGATATTTATGAAGTTAACTTTTGTCAAGAATATTTTGCAGAGGATGTAGCAATTAATCCTATTGATATCTATTTAGCCTTAAATAAAAAGTCACCAACACCATTTTCATGTTTTGTTAAGAGCGATAATAAATATTTAATGTCTGCCACACCCGAAAGATTTATTCACAAGTCTGGAGATGAAATTATTTCACAACCCATAAAAGGGACGATAAAAAGAGGTGAGAATGAGCAGGAAGATGAACAATTAAAAAAAGAATTGTTTAACGATGTAAAAGAACGTAGTGAAAATCTGATGATTGTTGATTTGGTTCGGAATGATTTATCCAAAATTGCCAATAGAGGAAGTGTAAATGTTGATGAATTATGCGGTATCTATACTTTCCCGCAAGTACATCAAATGGTTTCTACAGTATCAGGCAAAGTTAAAAATAGTGTTAGTTTTGATGAAATAATTAAAGCAACATTTCCGATGGGATCAATGACTGGTGCTCCTAAAATTAAGGCAATGGAACTGGTTGAACAATACGAAGAAACAAAACGTGGTTTGTATGCAGGTACTGTTGGGTATATTAATCCAGCAGATGATTTTGATTTTAATGTGGTGATAAGAAGTCTTCAATATAATAACAATGATAAGTATCTTTCGTTTATTGTTGGAGGAGCTATTACTGTTTTATCTGATCCAGAAAAAGAATATGATGAATGTTTATTGAAAGCTAAAGCAATGCTAGAAGTCTTAGAGAATTAATGATTGATATATTTCAAAAATATTACCAAGTAAACGAACTGTTTAATAAAACGGACAAGGTCTTATTGACCGTTAGTGGAGGTAAAGATTCCATGACGATGTTACATCTTTTTAGATCGGCTAATTTGCGGTTTGGCGTTGCTCACTGTAACTTTAATTTAAGGGGAGAAGAAGCCAATAAAGACGAAGCGTTTATTCGTAAATATTGTACTAATAATAATATTGAATTCTATTCAGTAGCATTTAATACGACTGAATATGCTCAAGAAAATGGAATTTCAATACAGATGGCAGCAAGAAATTTACGTTATACATGGTTTGAGAAAATTAGAAAAGAGAACAATTGTAAATTTATAGCAACAGCTCATCATAAAAATGATATTGCGGAAACCATGCTAATAAATTTAACCAAAGGAACTGGTATAGCAGGTTTACATGGGATTAGAAATAAGAGAGATAGTATTATTAGGCCTTTGTTGTGTTTTGCTTCTGTTGAAATAGAGACTTACGTAAAAGAGAATGAGATTCAATTTAGACAAGATCAATCTAATTCTGATACGAAGTATACTCGAAATTCAATTCGACATAATGTAATTCCTGAGTTAGAAAAGATTAATCCATCCTTTATTGAGACTGTTGTTACCGCTTCAGTTCAATTTTCAGAATTAGAAGAAATAGTATTTCAGAAAATTGAAGAAGAACAAAAACGACTGTTTGTAAAAGATGGTGAGGGCTTTAAAATTGATATTAATTTATTGAAAGAGCTAAGTCCTCTAAAAACGTATCTCTATTATTTCTTAAAACCTTTTAACTTTAATGGGGCAGATATTTTAGATATTACAAGTGGATTTGAAGGGCAATCAGGACAAGTTTTCTATTCTTCATCACACCAAATAGTAAAAGATCGGACCCATTTATTATTGAATAAAAGTGTGAAAGGAGAAACAGAAGTTGTGGGAATTAAATCTATAACAGATTTTCCTTATAAGTATGAACTAGTCGAGATTACTTCAAATTTCAAGATTAAAAAGTCTAGTGATTTTGCTTATTTAGATGCAGATAAGATTACGTTTCCGTTGCGTTTAAGAACTTGGGCTAAAGGAGATTTTTTTCGACCTCTAGGAATGAAAGGAAATAAAAAGGTAAGTGACTTTTTAATTGATCAAAAGTTTTCTGTTGTGGCTAAACAAACTGTTAAAGTACTTATTCAGGATGAAGAGATTGTTTGGTTAGTAGGTCATCGTATTAGTGATAAATACAGTATTTCTAGTTCAACAAAAAGAGTTCTAAAATTATCGATTTGAAGGTGGATAAGATTATAATAGATCAAATAGGGCATCAATTTGAGTTATGTTCTACGCCCAAAAGAATTATTTCATTAGTACCTTCTCAAACAGAATTGTTATATGATTTAGGTTTGGATAAAGAAGTTATTGGAATTACTAAATTTTGCATTCATCCAAATGATTGGGTTACATCTAAAAATAGAGTAGGAGGAACTAAGACAGCTAATTTAGAGAAGATAGTAGCGCTAAAACCAGATTTTATTATTGCAAATAAGGAAGAAAATACGGAGTCAGAAATTAAAGCATTACAAAAGCTGTATCCAGTTTATACTAGTGACATATCTAACTTATCAGAGAGTCTGCAAATGATTCAAGAAATAGGAATAATAACAGGTAAAGAGGCTAAAGCAACCAAAATGGTTAAAAAAGTTGAAGAAGGGTTTAATGGATTGGCTTCGTTTTCAGCTAAAAATAACAAGGCGTTATACCTTATATGGAAAGATCCATATATGAGTATAAACCAACACACATTTATTAATGACATGATAACCCGTTCTGGATTTCAGAATGTAATTGATACTGATAATCTATACCCAATAATTTCTGAAGATCAAATTGAGGGGTTGAATCCTGATTTTATTTTTCTATCCTCAGAACCTTATCCTTTTAAAGAGAAACACATATTATATTTTCAAAAAAAATTTCCAAAAACCAAAATTGTTTTAGTTGATGGGGAATATTTCTCATGGTACGGATCGAGATTATTAGGTGCGCCTAATTATTTTTCCGACTTATTAAAGCAAATTTGAGAACAAAAGGGGCCAAAACTGACCGTTAAATAAAAAAAACAAGACATTATTAATCAGCTCAATAAAAAACGGTATTTTCATTATTTTATTTAAGAAAATAAATCTTCATAAAATTGGTGATTTTCGGAATTACGAGACATTATAAATTGAATATTAGCTATTTAAATAAAATATTATCCATTGTAATTTTGATGCTTTTTGTATCGGGTTCATTAGCTCAAAATGTTGGACTAGTATTGAGTGGTGGCGGAGCTAGTGCTGTATCACATATTGGTGTGTTAAAAGCGCTAGAAGAAAATAATATTCCAATAGACTATATTACAGGAACATCTATGGGAGCCTTAGTTGGCGGGATGTATGCTGCAGGATACTCTCCTCAAGAAATTGAAAAAGTTTTTCTTTCTCAACAGTTTAAAGATTGGGCAGAAGGAAACGTAGACGAGAAGTATATTTATTACTTAAGGGAAAAGGTTGACAACCCATCTATGATTACGTTTAAACTTGATTTAGATAAATTATTAGAAACAAGTATACCCACTAATTTAATATCTCCTACCGCTTTAAATTATGGCTTAATGAAATATTTTGCTGCCTCAACATCTGCTGCAGATAACAATTTTGATAAACTTTTTATTCCTTTTCGATGTGTGGCTTCGGATATCGTTTCTAAAATGCCATATGTATTTAATAAAGGAAAACTGGCTACGGCAATTAGAGCTTCAATGTCTTATCCATTTTATTTAACTCCAGTATTCCATCAAGATAATCTGTTGTTTGACGGAGGGCTATATAATAATTTTCCTGCGGATGTTATGATTGATGATTTTAGTCCAGGTTATATTATTGGATGTAACGTGTCATCTAATTTTGAAATTCCAGATGAAGATAATATCCTTTCACAACTTAAGAGAATGGCTGCAAATAATACAGAATATAGCATTCCAGATAGCGTCTCTTCAATATTGATTGAGCCAGCAGCATCAGAGTTTTCATTGTTTGATTTTGATAAAAATCAAGAACTAATTAACATTGGTTATAACGCAACGATAAATCAAATAGATAAAATAAAGGGCGCTATTATAAGGAGAATTGATCAAGAAGATTTAAGCGCTAAAAGAAAAAGATATAAGCGCACTTTACCTGAGTTAATTTTTGATAGAGTTGAGGTAGAAGGAATGAAACCTAATCAGAATAAGTATGTAATGAGATCAATTAGAATAAAGAAAGATAGTGTTTTAGCTAATGATCTTGAATCGGAATACATAAAAGTATCTTCAGATGATAAGATTAAGAGACTTTATCCGGAAGCAGAATTAAATAAGGAAACAGAAAAATTTACCTTAAAATTAAAAGCAAAAAAAGGCAAAGATTTGTTTATTTCTTTTGGAGGTGTATTTTCATCACGACCAATTAATGAGGCATATATTGGTTTACAGTACAATATTCTTAGTAAAACTGCCATATCAATTTTAGCAGAAAGTTATTTTGGGAAGTTGCATAATTCTGCTTCAGGAGGATTTAGGTTGGATTTTCCTTTTTTAGTTCCATTTTATTGGAAAACAACCTTTACCATTGATGGGTGGGATTATTTTAAAAGCCATTCAACATTTTTTGAGGATACAAAGCCTTCTTTTTTAGTTATTAATGATCAGTATCTTAAATCTGAATTAGCTTTTCCAGTAGCTTATAAAGGCAAATTAATTATTGATGGGACTGCTGGTGAAATAGAAAATAAATACTATCAAACCCGACAATTCTTATCTACTGATACTACTGATAAAACGATATTTAGAAATTTTTCTGCAGGGTTGAGTTTTGAGAGAAATTCTCTTGATTTAAAACAATATGCTAGTAAAGGAAGCTATTTTTCAATTGGTACTAGATATATTAATGGAGAGGAAAGAACCATACCAGGCTCAACTTCTCTTATTAAAAATGAATTTGATACTGTTTTGGACTGGTTCCAGTTTAAAATTAAATATGATAATTATATAAAGGTATCCGAAAAAGTAAGTTTTGGTTTATTTGCAGAAGGTGTTTACAGTAATCAACCTTTCTTTAAAAACTATACAGGGTCATTATTATCGGCTCCAGCATTTGAACCTTTACCCGAAAGCAAAACTTTGTTTCAGGAAAAATTCAGGGCTCATTCATATATCGCTGTAGGGGTGAAAAATATTTATCATCTTTTCAATAACTTTCAATTGAGACTTGAAGGTTATGTTTATAAGCCACATCAGCAGATTGAACAAAACAGTCAGAATGAAGCTTTTTACGGATCTGTAGGGAAAGAAACTCAGTTTGTTTTTAGTACATCAGCAGTATATATTACACCTTTAGGTCCACTAGCTTTTAATGCAAATTATTACGATAAGTTTGATGAAAACTGGAGCTTTATGTTCCACTTCGGATATGTTCTGTTTAACAAGAAGAGCTTAGAATAATTACTTACCTAAAGAAGGGAAAGAACTCGCAAGAAGACTCAGTAAAATTGAGTTAATAAGTACAAACAGATATATAATAAAAGCCGTTGATTTTTTGTGACGATAAAACTTTGCACAAATAATAGAGCCAATAGGAATTGAAAGAAAACTTGCTGTTAAAAAAGCAAGTCCCCAAATTCCAAAAATGTGTTTTGTTTTAACAATTAATTTGTTCGTTCTCGTCATTATTTTTGGTGCAGGGTTACCTGCACTAATTAATTTATTAATTTTTTTCAACTTTTTTTTCTGATTGATTGAAATGAGTTTGTTACCTAAGAAATAAAATACAGTCGTCCCAATTATTCCTCCTAAACAGATAGTAATGAAGGTTTCTAGTGTGTTTAGTCCAAATCCATTTATACCAACAAATGCTGAGGCTAAAAATTTAGTAGATGCAGTTAAAAAAACAATTATATATGCTTCCCAATTCATAGTTTATTCTTTTGTTCCATAAGCTAAATCACCAGCATCTCCTAATCCAGGGACTATGTATGATTGAGCATTAAGTTCATTATCAATTGCACCAACCCAAACAGTAGTGGGTTTAGGTAAATGTTTTTCTACAAAATCTAAGCCTTCCTTACTAGCAATAAGTATGGCTAAGTGTAATTTTTTAGGAGTTCCTTTCTGAACTAATAAGTTATAAACTTCTACAATTGAAGCGCCTGAAGCTAACATAGGGTCAGATAAAATAACTATCCGATCTTGCAAATTAGGACTAACCATATATTCTGCTTCAATAACAAAACTTCCATCTTCATGGTGTTTTCTATAGGCCGAAACTAACGCATTATCAGCATTATCAAAATAGTTTAATAATCCTTGATGAAGCGTTAATCCAGCTCTTAATATTGTTGATAAAACAGGTTGTTCATTCATCAAATTAATTTGAGCTGTACCAATTGGCGTTGTTATGTCTTGAGTGTTATAAGTAAATGTTTTACTTATCTCATAAGCCATAATTTCTCCCATACGTTCACAATTTTTTCTAAAACGCATTCTATCATTTTGAACAGCAACATTTCTTATTTCAGAAATAAATTGATTAAAAATTGAATTTTTTTTCCCCAAATTGATAATTTCCATGCTGCTTAATTTTAATGTAAAATTATTGACTTATATTTTGTTAAGCGATTCTTTTAACATTTTTTCATAAACTATTTTCCATCCTTTCCAAATCCCCTCATCAGAAAGTGACTCATTGTGCCACACACTAATAAATGTGCCATCTACATCTTTCACTTTTTGCATTAAAGCAATAATATGTTTGAGTGCTATTTCTGGAGTGGACTTTTTGTAATATTGAAAGGTTGCCTCCATTACAGTAAAAGGAAATATTTTCAATTCAGTTTCTTTTTCCTTTTCTAAATCATAAAAATAAAATGCGCTACAAATACTGGCTCTAAAACCAGGTTGTTCAGCATAGCCCATCGAATGGTCTTCTATAATTCCGTTATTAATTAAGTTTTGATAAGTGTTTGGTAAATTGAGTTTTAAATAATGCTGTCTGCTTTTCATTATTTCTTTTTGACTGACTTTTTGTAGTCTGTTTTTTTCTTTTGCTATTTTATCTGTATTCTTATTTGAAGCATAAGAAGGATGAATTCCAATTTTATTATTTTCTGAAATAGATTTAATTAAGCGTTGAAAGGTTTTATTTTTTACTGAAATGTTTTTATCATTTACTCCATAATCACCTAGTAAGAAAAAATAAATAGGGGTGATATTATATTTTTTATGAACCTCTTTTTGATATTGGAAAGTATCGTAAGGATCTTTTTCATTTCCAAAAATGACTTTTAGTCTACTTGAAAAGTCAGTTCCTTTTAAGAGCGATTTACCTAAAGCACCTAAAATTCTAACACCACCTTTGTGCTGATAAGCGTATGCATTGTCAATGTCTAAAGTAGAGATGTATTGATATTCCCTCAGAGGAAAATCAAATTCAGGGTAGTGAGAACTTATTAAATTAGCAAGTTGATTAATCCAAAGATTAACTAATGGTATTTCTAAAAAGTTGTGCTGAAAAGCCAAACTTTCTTTTGCTAAAAATCTTCCATGGGCATCTTTTTTGTGCGGTAAATATTCTTCATACCTGCTAATTAAATAAAAACTAGCCGAAAATGGATCAAAGGGTAATATCGAATCTTTATCAACGGAAAAGAAGCAAGGGGTTTTCTCAAACTGAAAAATGGAGATATCTTGTTTCTGAATTTCAGTTTCAAAAAGGAGTGATGTTGCTTTAAAAAATATACCTGAGCTTAGTTTAGAAGCTGAGTAGTTGATTTTAACACCTTCATATTTTTCAAACTCTTCGCTATCGGATGAAAAAAAAATATTAACCTGAAGAACATCTGTAAAAATAGTTTTAAAGATATATTTTATGCGTGGTGTTAGCGTATTTGCGTAAATTAATATCATGCTACATTAAGTGTTCATCAGAAAAGCTAAAGTAGTCTTTTTCGCCAATTATTAAATGATCTAAAATGGAGATATCTAACATCTTTCCAGCCTCTTTTAATTTTTCTGTAAGTTGAATATCAGCATTACTTGGTTTCAAATTACCCGATGGGTGATTGTGACAAAGAATCATTGCAGAAGCTAGTGCTTCTATTGCACACTTGAAAATAATTTTAGAATCAGCAATGGTTCCTGAAACACCACCTTTACTGATGTTTTCTTGCTTTAGTATCTCATTATTTCGGTTGAGGTAAATAACCCAAAACTCTTCGTGTGGCAAGTCACTTAGTAGTGGCGATATTGAATTGTAAGCATCTTTGCTCGATTGTACTTTCGGTCTTTTATCTACTTCGGCTGCTTTCCTTCTTCTTCCTAATTCTAATGCTGCAATAATACTTATAGCTTTAGCTTCGCCAATTCCATTAAATTGAACTAAATCTGCAATAGTCAATTTCCCGAGTTGATTTAAATCGTTATTAATTGAGACTAATATTTTTTTTGAAAGTTCAACTGCAGTTTCATTTTTGTTTCCAGAACCAATTAATATAGCTACCAATTCAGCGTCCGACAAAACATTTTTCCCTTTGAGGGCTAATTTTTCTCTAGGTCTATCTGCTTCAGCCCAAGCTTTAATATTTAATTTTTGCTTGTATTCCATACAAGTATAAATATACAAAAAAAGGGAAAGCTAAATTTAGCTTTCACTCTATAAGTAAGTTTTCTAATAATTAAGCTTCAGCAGCAGGTCCGCCAAAGTTCATTGGAATTCCACCTTGTGGTCCAGGACCTAAATCCTTTATTTTGCCATGCATAGCCTCATATTTTTGTATGTTATCATCTATCGCAAGCATTAATCTTTTAGCGTGCTCTGGAGTCATTAAAATACGTGATTTAACCTTTGCTTTAGGCATTCCAGGCATTACCTTAACAAAGTCAATCACAAACTCAGAGGGTGAATGACTGATAATTGCTAGGTTAGAATAAATTCCTTCTGCAATTTCTTCGCTCAATTCAATATTTAATTGATTTTCCTTGTTATTATTTTCGCTCATCATTGTTTAGTTTAAAAGTTATCAAGTCAAAAGCAAGAAAGTCCAAAGTAATTAGACTTTGGACTTTCATCTTTTAGACTTTTGGTCTCAATTTATTCTTCAATAATAACTGATTCTTCTTTAGCAGCTAATAACTGCTCATATTCTTCTTTAGAACCAACTAGTACATCACGGAATTCTCTAAATCCTGTCCCTGCTGGAATCAATTTACCAACAATAACATTTTCTTTAAGTCCCATTAAGTGATCAACTTTACCTTTTACAGCAGCTTCGTTTAACACTTTTGTTGTTTCTTGGAAAGAAGCAGCAGAAATGAAACTATCTGTTTGTAGAGAGGCTCTAGTAATACCTTGAAGTATTGGACTTGAAGTTGCAGGGATAGCTTCTCGAGTTGTAGCCATTTTCTTATCCATACGTCTCAATTTAGAATTCTCATCTCTTAATTGACGAGGAGAAACAATTTGTCCTGCATTTAAATCATCTGATTCACCAGCATCTTCGACAATTAACTTATCATAAATCCAATCATTTTCGTCCATAAAATCTCTTTTATTTACGATAGATTTCTCTAAGTGTCTTGTGTCTCCAGGATCTTCAATGTATACTTTACGCATCATTTGTCTAACGATAACCTCAAAGTGTTTATCATTAATCTTTACACCTTGTAATCGATATACATCTTGTACTTCGTTTACAATATATTCTTGAACCATTGTAGGCCCTTTAATTGCTAATATATCTTTAGGTGTAATAGAACCTTCTGATAAAGGAATACCCGCTTTAACGAAATCATTTTCTTGAACTAAGATATGTTTAGATAAGTTAACTAAGTATTTTTTAACTTCTCCTGATCTTGATTCAACAATAACCTCACGATTACCTCTTTTAATTTTTCCGAAAGAAACGATACCGTCAATTTCGGAAACTACTGCAGGGTTAGATGGATTTCTTGCCTCAAATAACTCAGTTACTCTGGGTAATCCACCTGTAATATCTGCTGTACCACCAGAAACTCTAGGAATCTTAACTAAGATGTCTCCACCTTTCATTTTATCTCCTTCGTTTACGATAATGTGAGCACCTACTGGCAAGTTATAAGTTCTAAGAACAGTTTTCTTATTATCAACAATTGTTAATACTGGAATCTTTTTCTTGTCCTTAATTTCCGAGATTACTTTTTCAGTAAATCCAGTTTGCTCATCAGACTCTTCTTTATAAGTGAGACCTAATTCAAAGTTTTCAAAAGCAACAGTACCATTAACCTCTGTAAGAATTACAGCATTGTAAGGATCCCAGTCACAAATTAAATCACCTTTTTTAATCTTAGCATTGTTATTCGCATGGAAATGAGAACCGTAAGGTATATTTCCAGTTGTTAAAACAACGTTAGTTTTAGTGTCAGTAATTTTCATCTCAGCAGCTCTACCTATAACTACTTCAATGTCTTCACCTTTCTCATTCTTTGTAGCAATGGTTCTTAATTCAGCAATTTCTAATTTACCATCATATTTAGCTTCAACGCTAGATATACCTGTAATTTTAGATGCTGTACCACCAATATGGAACGTTCTTAATGTTAATTGTGTTCCTGGCTCACCAATCGATTGAGCAGCAATAACTCCAACTGCCTCACCTTTTTGAACTTTTCTACTAGAAGCTAAGTTTCTACCATAACATTTAGCACAAACTCCTTTTTTCAATTCACAAGTTAATACCGATCTTATTTCTAATTCATCAATACCAGCGTCTTCAATTGCTTGAGCAATCTCTTCATTGATTAATGCACCAGATTCTATTAATAAATCTTCCGTTCCAGGAACGAATACATCATGAACAGACGTTCTACCTAAAATTCTATCTGATAATGGTTCAACAATATCATCATTGTTTTTAAGTGGAGTAGCTGTTAATCCTCTTAATGTACCACAATCTTCCTCAGTAATAACTACATCTTGAGCAACATCAACTAATCTTCTAGTTAAATATCCCGCATCGGCAGTTTTCAGTGCTGTATCGGCAAGTCCTTTACGTGCACCGTGAGTAGATATAAAATACTCTAATACCGATAAACCTTCTTTAAAATTCGCTAAAATTGGATTTTCAATAATTTCTTGACCACCTGCAGCATTAGATTTTTTTGGCTTAGCCATTAATCCTCTCATACCAGATAACTGACGAATTTGCTCTTTAGACCCCCTTGCACCAGAATCAAACATCATATAAATAGAGTTGAATCCTTGTTGGTCATTTTTAAGGTTGTTCATTAACGTATTCGTTAACCTTGTATTTGTGTGTGTCCAAATATCAATAATTTGATTGTAACGTTCGTTGTTCGTTATGAATCCCATGTTATAGTTATTCATTACTTCATCAACTTCCTCGTTAGCTTTCTTAACCATTCCTACTTTCTCAGCAGGAATCATAATATCATCAAGATTAAAGGATAACCCTCCTTTAAATGCCATTGTGTAACCTAAAGTTTTAATTTCATCTAAGAACTCAACTGTTCTAGATGTACCAGTTACTTTAAGTATGTTACCAATAATATCTCTTAATGCTTTTTTCGTTAAAATATCATTTACATATCCTACTGCTTCTGGAACCATCTCGTTAAAGATTACTCTTCCTGCTGTAGTGTCAATCATCATCTCAACTAATTCACCTTTTACAAGATCCTTAGTTTTAACTTTAATTTTTGCATGAATATCTAAAACACCTTCGTTATTCGCAATAATAACTTCTTCGGGAGAATAGAATGTCATTCCTTCACCTTTTACAATTAGTTCTTTGGTCGATGTTCTTTCTTTCGAAATATAATAAAGGCCAAGTACCATATCCTGAGAAGGAAGTGTAAGTGGAGTTCCATTTGCAGGATTCAAAATGTTATGAGAAGCCAACATTAATAATTGAGCTTCTAATATTGCTGCGTTACCTAATGGTAAGTGAACAGCCATTTGATCCCCATCAAAATCGGCATTAAATGCAGTACATACTAATGGGTGTAAACGAATTGCTTTTCCTTCAATTAATTTCGGTTGGAAAGCTTGAATACCTAGTCTGTGTAGAGTAGGAGCCCTGTTCAATAAGATAGGGTGTCCTTTCAATATATTTTCTAAGATATCCCAAACGATAGGTTCTTTTTTATCAACTATTTTCTTAGCTGATTTTACCGTTTTAACAATTCCTCTTTCAATTAATTTACGAATTACAAAAGGTTTGTAAAGTTCAGCAGCCATATCTTTTGGCATACCACACTCATGTAATTTTAAATCTGGTCCAACAACAATTACAGAACGCGCAGAATAATCAACACGTTTTCCAAGTAAGTTTTGACGGAAACGTCCAGACTTACCTTTTAAACTATCAGATAAAGATTTTAAAGCTCTATTTGCATCAGTTTTAACAGCACTAGATTTTCTAGAGTTATCAAATAATGCATCAACAGATTCTTGTAACATACGTTTCTCATTACGTAAAATTACATCTGGAGCTTTAATTTCCATTAACCTTTTTAATCGGTTATTTCTAATAATTACTCTTCTGTATAAATCATTTAAATCAGATGTAGCAAATCTACCTCCATCAAGTGGTACTAAAGGTCTTAGTTCTGGTGGTATTACCGGAACTACTTTAATAATCATCCACTCTGGTCTATTCTCAATACGAGTTTGAGACTCTCTAAAAGATTCAACAACTTGAAGTCTCTTTAATGCTTCGTTTTTACGTTGCTGAGAAGTTTCGTTGTTTGCTTTGTGTCTTAAATCATAAGATAAAGCATCCAAATCTAATCTTTTTAATAAATCAAAAAGTGCTTCAGCACCCATTTTTGCTATAAATTTATTTGGATCGTTATCATCTAAAAATTGATTTTCTTTTGGAAGTGCATCTAGTATATCTAAATACTCTTCTTCGGTTAAAAAATCTAAATATTGAAGCTCTTCGCCTTCTGCATTTGTTGTTGCAGCACCAACATTAATTACCGCGTATCTTTCGTAGTAAATAATAGTATCTAATTTTTTAGTAGGCAACCCTAATAAATAACCGATTTTGTT